>OGFM01000044.1_pt1 | contig 105556 bp, 94 predicted proteins | sample 1570871 | NCBI WGS metagenome assembly OGFM01 (sample SAMEA2581957, study PRJEB24529) | metagenome | biome: Human gut stool | place: China | collected 2011
CTTCGGTGTCGATGTCGCGCCAAGTTAGCCTGCGGACTTCGCGCGGGCGGATTCCTGTGTAGACTAATAACGCGGCAACTATGGCGTATTCGGGACTTTCGTTTTGAGCGGTTTTGATAAGCTGTTTTGTTTCGGAAAGTTTCAGCGGCAGGATTTCCTTTTCGATTACTTTCCTGCGTTCGATTCGCTTTATCGGGTTTTTGTCGCACCACTCGCGCCGAATGGCGAATTCAAACAATCCGTGCAGCATTGTCCGACCTTTGTTGAATTGACTCGCACTCACTTCGTGAGCCGTCTCGCCCTTCGGGTCTTTCGCCTGTGGCGAAATCTCATTCGCGCTTCGCTTGAATTGAGAAGGGGTATGAAACGCCGCGTTCAGCCATTCTTCGCATTCAGAAACGCTTAGCTCAGAAAAGTTGCGGTTGCCAAATTCTGGCTTTGCTTTTAGTAGCCGATTGCCCAAATAGCGAATGTCCGAAAATGAATCCTTTCGCAAATGCCGCTTGGATTCCAAATAGAGCGCGAACCCTTTTGATACGGGCATCTCGGCAATGCGAACGTGTCGCAGTCCCGTTTCAATTATTTTCGAGCAGAATTGAATCGGGGTGAGCGTTGAATTTTTCGGCAGATAATCAAGCGCGTTGCAGATCAATCTTGCGGCGTCTAAAAGTGAGATACCCTTGCGTTCAAGGAGCATGTTTGCAGAAAAAAGTTCGTTTGTCATGGTATTGGGAATACTACTGTCAATAAAAATAACAAAAAAAAATCTATAATCTTTTGAAATAAAACATTTGGGTAGAATAAAGGATTCGTAATTATTATGCAATTCATATTACGCTGTTCACACTGGAAATTTTAACAAACTACTATTCAGTTTATTGCAAAAATTAAAAGACAGTAGTATTCCCAATACCACAATAGCCATATCAATAAAATCGAACAGACGTGTTCAAATTGGAAATTTTTACTAAAATAAACCAATAATGAAAGGTTATATGGCTAAGAAGCAAAGGAAAACCCCCGTACAAAAACGTACGGGGACGGTAGCGTTGTTGTCTCTCTTCTGTGCGTCCGCCGGCGTTTATGCCGAATCGGACGGGTGGAGCTACAACGATGTCGAAAAAAGCGTAATTCACGCGGGCGGAAGCCATGCGAGAATTGCGCCCGTAAAAAAAGGTGAGGAACTTGAAGACCAGTCGAAAATCGGAAATATAAAGAAAGCCGAAATTTCCGACAATGCGTCTTTCAGGTATGACCCCGCACTCGGGAAAGACGAACTGAAAGGTGTCGTCTACGACAATGAATCAGGCGTTCACGAATCGGCTTCGTTGAAGATGTCCGAAGGGGCGTCTCTCGATGTAGATGCGACAAAATCGCGCGACGGAAAGACCGACTGGTTGGGTAAATCGGCTGTCGGTGTAGAGTTTGCAAAAGACACAACCGCAACTATCGAAGCCAAAGACGCCTCAATTTTCGTTAAGGGCGATACGGGCGCAACGGCAATTTCCGCTTCCGACGCCTCGACAAAACTCGGGAATGTCGAAATCGGCGCGGTAAGCGCAAAGGCAACGGATTCCGCCAAGGCGTTTGCAATCAATGCCAACGACGCAGATTCCGTAAAGATAGGCAGCGTTTCGGGCAATATAAAACTAGCCGACGCCGGCACGGTAGACTTGGGCTCAATGCAGGGCAATATCGAAGCCGCCAACGTGAAGGACTCGATTTCGGTCGAGAAGATGACCGGCAATATTACCGCCACTTCGGCAAAGAATGTCGGCATTGGCGAAATCAGCGGCGACGTTAAAATCGACACCATCGGAAATTCGGTAAATATCGACAGCTTGGACGGCAATCTTGCATCCACAAATGTGGGCGATTCGTCCTCCGAATCGTCGGTTGCCAATATCACGGTAAAAAGCGCAAGCAATACCGCAAGAGAAGTAAACATAGACAACCTTGCCGCTACGGCGACAATCAGCGGTGACGAAGAGAATGCCGAAGCCGCAAAAGTCAATGTAGGCACGGCGGAAAAGAAGCTTTCCGTAAACGGCAAAGTCGAAGCCCGCGTGAACGAAGCCAAAGGCGGCCTTTCCGCCGAGCTTAAAAATGCCGACGCCAACGCGCTGTATGTCAAGAGCGTAAAAGGCGGCGCGGAAATTGCCGGCGAAGGCAATGTAAACATCGTCAATGCCGAAGCTTCCGAAACACCCGCAATTAAAATCGGCGACCTCAAAGGCAACTTTGCCGCAGGCGTTGATTCCTCAGCAGCGACTTCCGGCGCTATCAAGGGCGACGTGGAAATCGGCAGCATTTCGGGCAATACGGGTATTATAAACCTCGACGGCAACCTCACCGCAGGCACACTTGGCGCGGACGAAACGTCCACAACGTTAATAGGCGTAAGCGGTGCCGACAAGACGGTTGACATTACAACGGCAAACGGAACAACGACCGTTAACGGCAATGGCTCGCTTGAAGCAAAAGTTGGCACGTCAAACGGAATACTTACTGTAAACGATTATAAAAAGGCTACAATCGGCGAAGTAAAAGACGGCAGCAAATTGGTTCTCAACGGTTCGGATAAAGACGCTATCGCGGACGTTACAAAGGCCGACAAAGTAGAAGCCAACGCTCTCGGTAAAACTACAATCGACAGCGCAAATTATGTAAAAGCCTCCGATTCGATTGACGCTTCTTTGTCCATAAAGGGGCAGAACGTAAAAATAACCGACGCTTCAGGAGAATATGTTGTCGATACAAAAGCTCTCGCCAACGAAGGGACAGTAGAAATTAAAAAAGGTTCTATTGCGAATTCCATCGACGGCTTCAACGGCAATGTAAAGGCAAACGAAACCGGCACCATCAAAGTAGAAGGCGCGAGTATGACGGGCGGCCTTGACATCGGCAAGATAAACGGTGACCTTACTTCGGCTGAAAACGCGAAGATTTCGGGGAACGTGAACGTCGGAGAAGTGAATAAAGTCGATGTAAAGGGCGGTATAGCCGCAATCGACGGGAAGGAAAATACCGGCAACCTTACGATAGGCACTGCAAACGACAACGTTGCGGTTTCCGGCGGCGTAGCGGGCAATATGAAAGTTGCCGACGCCAAGAAAGACGTTGCGGTTGACACCGTCGGCAAAAATCTCACCATCGATATGCTCAACGGTGGCACGGTAAAAGCCGACGAAGTAACGGAAACGGTCAAAGTCTCCGCAGGAACAGGTTCGATCGAAGTCGCCAAGGCGGGCAACGTGGACGCAGCCACTACCGACGGCAAATTGACCATAGACGGGCAAAAAGTTTCCACAAACGGCAGCTTGTCGATTAAGGGCACGGAAGTCGCCGAAGGCGGCCAGATTCACGTTGGCGCAATCGATGATATCTATTCTACTGTAAAAGGATTCAAGGGCGATTTAACCGTTGATTCCAACACCGGCAAGATTGACGTTTCCACCATTGACGGCATATTGACAGTCAACGACGCCCAAAAAGATGTCAATGTTTCGGAGTCCGCAAAGGCGGTTAACGCAACGCTCAACGGCGGCGATCTCAATGTATCTAATGCGGAATCCAACGCAACGGTTGAGAATGTTGCGGTATCGGGAACTGGAAATGTTGTAATAGACAACAATACCGGTTCTGTTGACGTAGGCGCTCTCGGCGGCAAATTGACAGCAAAGAACGCCAAGGGCGACATCAATGTTGCAACTTCCGCAACCGAAATTGAAGCAACGCTCAACGGCGGCAATATCAACGCCGAAAACGCGACTGTCGGCAGTGCAAAAATAGGCACGGCGGAAGGCGCACAGGGCAATGCTGTCATAGGCGCGAATACGGGTTCTATCGACCTCGTCGGAACATTCAACGGCAAATTGACCGCCAACAATGCGCAGGGCGACATTAACGTTGCCGAAAAGGCGACCGAAGTTGAAGCGGCGCTTAACGGCGGCAATATCAAAGGCAATGAAATCGGCACGATTACCGTTAAGGACAACGTCGACGGGTCGTCAAGTCTGGGCGGCATTGATGTCAACAAGGTTGACACAATCAAGCTCGACGGCAACCTGAACGGCGACATATTCGTAAACGAAGAAGTCAACAAGATTGACGCCGAAAGCAAAAAGGTTACCGGCGATCTCATTCTTGAAAAGATTGCCTCTTCTGCCAATGTCGGCACAGTGGAAGGCGACATCAACGTTTCGACACTTGACAAGGATGCCCAGTTGAATGTGGATACCGTTCTTGAAAATACGGCACTCGGCAGCACGGGTAAAATTTCCGTGTCCGACACCCAGGGCAACATCAATGTTTCCAACTCGGTAAACGAAGTTGACGTTGTTCTCAACGGCGGAAACCTCAATGTTACCAACGAAGCCGGCACAGCCGAAGTAGTAAATAATGCGGTTGTTTCCGGCACGGGCAATGCAACAATAGACAAGGCAAAAACGATTGAACTCGGCGGCGATTTGAAAGGCAATATCACCGTCAACACGAGCGTTGATACAATCAACGGCGGCGCTGCCGGTATCGGCAAGACCGTTGACGGCAATGTTGATGTTGAACAAAATACGGGTTCGATAACCTTGGGCAACGTTACGGGTGAACTCAAATTGGGCGATGCTCAGGGCAATGTAGACGTATTCCAAAAGGCTGGAAATGTCGACGCCATGCTTAACGGCGGTCAGCTGCGCGTATCCCAAGTTGACGAAGACGGCACTGCAAAGGTAGACGGTCAAGGCAAGGCGATTATCGGGAAAGCAAGCTCGATTGAAGCCAATACGTCAAACGGCAACTTCCATCTTGACGGGAACAATCTCCAGATTGAAGGCGGCACTCTCGACGTAGACGTTGCGAACGTTTCCAAGAAGGAGGACGGCACGGTTGCCGAAGTTAAGGCGACGGGTGCTCTCGATTCCGTGGAAATCAAAAACGTAAACGACGGCACGAATGTTTCGTTCAACGACGTTACCAAAGCAAACGGCGGAACGGGAAATGTTGACATTACAGATTCCAAGCTCGGCACGGTTTCGGCAAGCGGCACGGTGGAAGGCGACTTCAACGTGACGAATGTCGAAGGTAATATTGCCTCTACCGGTGAAATCCAAGGAACGACCAACATCGCCGACTTTAAGGGCGATGCAAGCTTCAACACCGTAAAGGACGTGAATGTAAATTCGTCAGACCCGGACAACAAGAAGGGGCTTGACGGTTCGCTCACGATCGCTCAAGGGCAAGGCGCTGTTACCTTTAACGCCGACGCTGGAACGGTTGACATCAACCTCGACGGCGGAAGCGTAACGACAGGCTTAAAGCCAAACGGAGATGCAGTAGTTCTCGATAAGGCAAACTTCTCGGGTAATGGTACGGTTAACGTTACAGTCGATAAACTCGAAAGCTTCGACCAGATTAATGACTCCGTTGAAATTAACAGGAAAAAACTTACCAGCGGTGGCAAGTTGAACTCGCAAATTACGGTTAACTCCGGCGAGTTTACAATAACAAACGCCGACAGCATAACCGTTGACGGTCATAACGAAAACGGCGGGCGAAAGCTTGCCATTGAGAATAAAATTACCGACGACGTAACTATCGGTAGAATCGGCAAAGACGGCGTTGCAGTTGCGGCAGAAAACGCGACCATCGGCGGAAACCTTGATATCGGCACGGCTGACGGTTCGGTAACTGTAGGAACTGTTAACGGTAAAACTGAAATAGATATCGCCAACGGAGACGTAACGGTTACCAAAGGTGAAAATGTTACCATCGAAAACGCCAAGGGCGACGTAAAGCTTGGTCTTGGCGACGGTAATAGCGTCGACAACGTAACAATCGGCGACATAGCCGAAGGCAAGTTTGCGACAATCGGCACGGCTGGCGACATCGACATCAACGGCAAAGGTTCGTTAAAGGTTGATACAAAGGCAGGCGACATAACTGTAAGCAAGCGTCTCGGCGGGATCGACGCGGCGAATGCGACAGTCGGAAACGTAAACGCTGGCAATGCGACTATTGACGGTGATGTGAATGTCAAGAAGGCAAAGAACGTCAAGATTGATACGGTTGAAGGCTTAGTAAAAGTCGACAATGTCGGCAGAGTTGAAATAGCAAGCGTTGGCGGACAGACGACAATCGGCACGGCAACGGACGATGTATCAATCAAAACAGCCAACGACCTTGTAAAGGTAGACAACGGAACGAATGTAAGCGTTGTAAACGGCAAGGACGTAACGGTTGGCGAAATAAGCGGAGCGTTGAAAGTCGACGAAGGCAATGCAATCAAGGTTGATACAAAGGCTGGTTCGCTTGACCTCGGCACAGTTGCCTCGGTTAACGCAGGCGAAATAATCAACAATGTTGACATCGACAATGTCGGCGCGGTTAATATCGACAGCGTTGGCGGACAGACGACAATCGGCGCGGCAACGGACAACGTAAAGCTTGGCACTGCAAAGAACGTAACAATCGGCGACATAGCCGAAGGCAATGTTGCGACAATCGGCACTGCCGGCGACATCGACATCAACGGCAAAGGTTCGTTGAAGGTTGAAAATGAAGCCAATAACATCACTGCAGGCAACATCAAACAGGTTAGCGTGAAAACGGCAAACGGCGATATCAAAATTATTACCGCTGATGATTTGACGTTCACCACAGTTGAAGGCAATGTCAATGTTTCTTCCGAAATCAAGACAGTCAATGGCGGAAATGTCAATGACGATGTCTCGATTGCAAAGAACACAGGCAATGTCGAACTACTTGGAACGGTAAACAACTTGGTTCTCTCCAATGTTGCAGGCGGTTCTTCGGTTGTGAATAAGGTAAAAAATAAGGCCGAAATCACTACCACGGCAGGCAGCGCAACTATTAAGGAATCAAAGCAACTGCAAGGCACGGTTGATGGCGGCGCGCTTACCGCAAATACAGTAAGCGATATTGCAAATATAACCGTTAACAGCGGCACTGCCAATGTCGGCAGCGCGAAATCGCTCGACGCAACAGTCAACGGCGGAAGCCTTAATGTTGATAGCGTTGCTTCCAGCTCCAATGCCACAGTGAAAGCCAATGGCGGCAAATCGATATTCAAAACCATCGCAGGCAAGCTCAAAGCGCTCCTAAATGGCGGCGAAGTCGAAGTCGCGAAAAATACAGGAAATGTGGAAATCTCCGGTAGCGGTGATGCCACGGTAAAAGATTCCACTGGTTCGTTGGAAGTTGCAACATCAACTGCCGACAAGTTTGTGAAGAACACCAATGGCGGAATATCGACTAAGGGCAACCTGAATGTCGCTATCGACAAGGCTACTTCGGCAAACTTCGGAACAGTTAACGGCGGCGATATAGTCGATATGACAAAAATCGACAACCTTACGGTTTCCGAATCGACAGGCATTCTCAATGTCGGTCTTGAAGGCGGACAGGTTAAGGGCAATATCGTCATAGAAAAGGCAACAGCCGATGTAAATGTCGGAAATGTTGCGAATCTTGACGTAACGCTCCGCAACAACGCAAATCTCCTTGCAATCGACAATACGAAGGTTGATGCGGCAAGAGTAAACGGCGGTTGCGATGCCTCCTATTACAATGTGGGCACGTTGAAAGTGGATCGCAGTCTCGACGGCAATCTCGAAGTCAGAGGCGCGGTAAGCAATAGTGCCGATATCAACAATGTAAGTGGCACGGTTGCAATCAACGAGGTTGCATCGACTGCTACTGCCTCCGTTAAGAATGCGGGTTCTGCAATAGTAGACAAAGCCAACGGCAATGTGGAATTCTTCGATTTTGCTTCGGGTTCGGCTACGGTAAACAACGCTACAGCCAAAATTGAAGCAACCAATATTGCGGGCGGCTTGAATATCGGAAACGTCAAAGACGTTAAGGTAAACAATACGAACGTCAATGTTCTCGACGGAAATACCGTAAACGGCAAAATCGAATCGACAAGCGACATGACGCTTTCCAATTCGGGAACCGCGACCATAGGCAATTCCGGACAGATTGTTGTCAACGGCGACTTGAACGTTGCAAGCGAATTCAAATTCGCAGAATCCACAAGAAACGGTGCTGTAATTAAGGCAAATAACCTTTCGGGTTCAGGCGCTACAAAGACAGTCGACAACTTCTTCGACGCAAAATTCGGATTCTCCGGAGACGATAGCGTTATGGAAGCTGCAGCTCTCAAAGGCACTCACAATGCGGGTTCGAGCTACATCGACGCCAACATTGACGACATGTCCGTAAGCCACACCTATGTTGACGTAACGTATAAGAATACGGACGGTAGCAGCAAGGTCGGCTACGAAATCACAAAGAATTCGTATCTCTCGGACAAGTTCGCGAAATCGGACAACGAAAAGGCTCTCGCGGAAATCTACGACAACCTCGTTTTCCAAGACGACGCAACCAAAGACGGTGAATCCGTACAAAAGAAGAAGAACTTCAAGGCTCTCGCGGAAAACGGCAACATCGGGGCAATGCTCCCGCAGGCTGTCAACCACGCGGCTCGTATGAATATGGATCTCTCGAATATGATTCATCTCGATACGATAAACCGCACGGCTTACACCCGCGATATGCTCAACCGCATAAACTACCTCAAAGCAAAGGGTAAACTCCGCGGCCGTCATAGTGACGTTCTCTCCGGAGCGAGCTCGGTGACCGTACGCAATATCAACCGCTTTGCCTCTTACTCGGGCGACGGCAACATTGCAGGCTCGAACGACTCCGTCTACGGCGGTTTGGCAAATGCCGAATATGTCTTCGACGACTCGCTCTTCGCGGGTATCGGAATCGGCGGCTTCCAAGCCAAGTCGAACGGCAAGGACGCTTCGGGTAAGGCCGAAACCCAGAGCTTTGCGCTCAACGCTTATGCGGACTACCTGTTCTACGACAACTTCGACTGGTACTTCGGTTTGACATACGCATACGGCATGAACGAAGCCGAACGCAACAGCGGCTCCTCGATGAACAAGGGCAAGTGGAATTCCAATCTGGTCGGCGCGTTTACGGGCGTAAGATATGCTTGGAAACCGATTGCGGATCGCGAATTCTATATCAAGCCGTTGCTCGGTATGAATGTAAGCTTCCTGATGAATCCTTCGTTCACCGAAAACGGCGATAGCGAACGCCTCGATGTAGATTCGGAAGACTACACAAGCGTAAAGAGTATTGCAGGTATCGAAGCTTCATATCTCCTCGATTGCGGATTGTCCGTTGCTGGCAGAATGTTCTATGCACACGAATTCGCCGACAACAGATACGATATTACCTCGTCGTTCATAGGTTCCGGCTACTCGGTGAACACATTCAGAACATTGGGCAGCGAAATAAAGAGGGATACGGGCATCTTCGGTATCGGTCTCGGCTACGACATCAACACCGACTGGCGCGTATATCTCGACTACGCCGCAGAAGTCGCGGACGATGTCTACCACAACCTGAATGCTGGCGTCCAATTCAAGTTCTAAGTCTAGTTTGTAGTTAGTAAAAATCGTGCTCCGAGCCGAATCGTCGGTTCGGGGCATTTTTTTTGCCAAGTCTGCGGCGATTGCAGGAGGTTTATTCAATAAAAAAAGGGCGCGCCCAAGATTAGGCGGGGAATGGGTTTAAGTAGCGCAACAATCAACTATTTAAAAACATGGAAATCTATGCCGACTTTGCGCGCGCGTTTACAGGGGAGCGAAGCGTGCTCCTTTTTATCGGGGTTTAGTTGTTGTTTGAGCTGTTGGCGGAGGGTAAAAACTGCGCCAACGGCTCTTTTGGTTGGCAAAACGCAAGGCGACGCGTTTGCGCCGTCTTGCCCCCCCATTTTACAGGGCAGAAACGCGCCAAGCGGCGGTTGGGTTGGCAGCGGAGGCGGCGACAGGTTGCGCATCATTGAGTTCGTGCCCGACGGGAAAACGATTTCCGTGCGGACGTGCTTCCCGTTGTTTATCGCCGACTTTTTCGCGTGCGCCGTTGTCGCCGAAAACGCGGGGCGGTCGGCTTGCGCGCTATTTTGTGTCCGGAGGCAAGCCGAAGTATTCCGCCGCCGCCGCCCTGTCTTTTGCTATTTGCGATTTCAGTTCATCGAGCGATGGAAACTTCATTTCGGGGCGCAGGAATTTAAGGAAGTCGACCGAGATTTTCGTGCCCGCGCCGAAATCGACGTTTTCGAAGAGGTTTGTTTCGAGCACGGGTTCTGCAATGTCGTCGACCGTCGGATTCAGCCCGTAGTTTGCGACGCCCTTGTAGCTTGCGCCGTTTGCGCGCACTTCCGCCGCATAGACCCCGAACGGCGGCTTGCAGTCGGGATTCCATTTGATATTGAGAGTGGGGAAGCCTATTGCGCGCCCCAATTTTTTCCCGCCCGCGACTGTTCCCCGCGCCGAGTACGGCCGCCCCGCGATTTCCCCGAACAGTTCGAGATTGCCGCTTTCGAGCGCGTCGCGCATGAGCGAAGAGCTTTTTCTGCGCCTGTCGGGCAGGTGCTCGCTTTTGACTGCGGCGTATTTCCAGCCGTTTGCCTTTGCGGTTTCGGCGAGCGTTTTTGCGTCGCCTTTTGCGCCGTGCCCGTAGCGGAAGTTTTCGCCCGTGGCGATTCCCCTAAGCCGGGGGAATTTCGATTTGAGGAAGCTTCCGAAATCCGCGCAAGTGCGTTCGGCGAAAGGCTTGTCGAAGTTTTTTACGAAGACCGCGTCCGCGCCAGCCTCGGCGAACATTTCCGCGCGTACGCCGCTCGGAAAGAGCATGCGGACGGGCGGGCGTCCCATATCGACGACTTTCGACGGGTGGGGCGAAAACGTGAGAATGCCGAGTTTTGCCCCGCATTCGGCCGCCATTTTCCGCGCGGCTTCGACCACGCGCATGTGTCCGCCGTGAAGGCCGTCGAACATGCCGATTGCCAGCACGCATGGGTGCGGGTAGTTGTCGATGTCGTCGAGCTGAACGGCGTTCATTTTGTCAGAGCGCGAAGCTCGGCACTGCCGACGCCACGGGTATGAGGATTTTCTTTATCGCCGAGGGGCTCAGTTGCGAAAGCTTTTCGACGGTGATTGCGTTTTCGACGTTGAATTTGTCGCTCGAAATTCTGCGCAGTTGCGTCATGTGCGCCCCGCAGCCGATTTTCTTGCCGAGGTCGTGGCAGACGGTTCTCACATATGTGCCCTTGCTGCACGCGAGCCTGAACTTCGCCGCGGGCTTGTTCCATTCGAGCAGCTCGAATTTCGAAATGTTGATAAAGCGCGGTTCGCGCTGAACCTCCTGCCCCTGTCGGGCGAGTTTGTAGAGCGGGATTCCGTTGAGTTTTTTTGCCGAGAACATCGGGGGCGTCTGGTACTGGTCTCCGAGGAACGACGCCATTTGCTCGCGCATGTACGCTTCGTTGACGGATTCGGGCACGGGGAGTTCGGAGACAACTTCGCCCTCCGAGTCCTGCGAGTTCGTTTCGACGCCGAGCTTCATTTCGCCGTCGTAGACTTTGTCGAGGCTCATTAGGTACTGCGAAACTTTCGTCGCGCGTCCCACGAGGATTACGAGCAGCCCCGTCGCGAGGGGGTCGAGCGTGCCCGCATGACCCACGCTTCTGATTTTGAGTATGCGCCGCACTTTGTTCACGACGTCGTGCGACGTGCAGCCCGCGTCTTTGTCGATGAGGAGAATGCCCTCGTATTCAGAACCCGCTTTTTCCATTATTTTAACCTGTCTGCGTTTTGAAGCGAAGCCTCTATTAGATTCAAGAGCTTCGGATAGAACGTGTTGATTGTTTCGCCCTCGGCGGTGAAGCCCGCCGCCGCAAGGTGTCCGCCGCCGCCGAAATGTGCGGCGATTTCGTTGACTTTGTATTCGGGCGTTTTTGCGCGGAGGCTTCCCTTGACGCCGTTTTTCATGTCTTCGAGAAGCACCGCGATGTCCACGCCGTCCACGCTTCTTGCGTAGTCAACAAGTCCGTCGCTGTCCGCCTTTTCCGCGCCCGTTTTTTCGTAGACGCCTTCGGGCAACAGCCCTATGCAGACGCGCCCGTCGAAGTGCATTGTGAGCGTTTGGAGGTACGACGCCAAAAGTTTGAGTTTTGCGAATTTCTCGCGCTGGTAGAGCTGTATTGCGACCCACGCCGCGTCCGCGCCCGCCTTTACGAGCGACGTCGCGATTTCGAAAGTTTTTGTGCGCGTCGATGTTGTCGTGAACTGCCGCGTGTCCATGACAATTCCCATGTAGAGCCTGTTTGCGGTCTCTTTGGAGATTTCAAGCCCCGCGTCGAGCGCAAGGCCGCCGATAAGCTCGGCAGTCGCCCCCGCCTTTGCGTCGATTATGTTGATTTTTGCCGACGGGCGGTTTGTCGCGTGGTGGTCTATGCACGCGAGCGGTTCGGGGAAGCGTTTGCAGAGCGAGAGGTTTGTCCGCGCGTAGTCGGCGCAGTCTACCGTCATGATGTCGAAGGACGCGTCGTCGAAAGTTTCGGCGTCGAGCATTGTTTCGCCGACCGCGAAATTTTCGTAGAGGTAGGGCACTTTGTTTTGGTTCACGCACACGACAACCGCTGCGCCCGCCTGCCGCAGAAAGTCGGCGGCGGCGAATTGCGAGGAAATGCAGTCGCCGTCGGGGCGCATGTGTCCCGCGACCGCGATTTTCCTGCCGCGGGCGGCGTCCAGCAGCGCCCTGAATTCTTCGGCGTATTCGGGGAAGAACAGGCTCATTCGGGCTTTTCCGCTTCCCCTTCGGTCTTTTGTCCGGCGTCGATTTCGTCGATTGCCGCGAGTATTTTAAGCGCGCGTTCGCCCGACGCGTCGAAAATGAATTGCAGGTCGGGCGAGTATTTCAGCACCACTTTTTTCGAGAGCATTTGGCGCAGTTCTTTTTTTATCGACGCCAAAAACTTGCCCGCCCGCGCGATGTTTTCGCGGTTTCCGAGCGCGGAATAATAGATTTTCGCGTTTCTGAGGTCGGGCGAGACGTCCGCCTCCGTCAGCGTGATTGAAACAGACTCCGAACGCCAGCGGCTGTGCAGCAGCGCGCTAAGCTCTTGGAGTATCAATTCGCCGACTCTGATTTTGCGCTGTCCCATATTTTAGAGGTCGGGTCTGATTTCGAGGATTTCGAAGCATTCGATAACGTCGCCCGTTTCGAATTCGTCGAAGTTATTGAGCGAGATGCCGCATTCGTAGCCCGCGCGGACTTCCGAAACGTCGTCCTTGAAGCGTTTGATGTCGAATATCTTGCCCTTCGAAATTTCCCTGCCCTTGCGGAACACCCTCGCGAACTTGTCGCGCTTGACAAGCCCTTCGGTGACCATGCAGCCCGCGACCTTTCCGCCTTTCGAGACGTTGAAGAGCGCGCGCACTTCCGCCGCGCCGAGTTTGTTTTCGCGCAGTTCGGGTTCGAGGAGGTTTTTCATGGCGTCGCGAACCATGTTGATGAGTTCGTAGATGATGTTGTGCGTGATGAAATCAACGCCCTTGTGCTTTGCGTAGCCCGAAACGCCGTTTTCCATCTTGACGTTGAACGCCACGATAGACGCGTTTGCGGTTGCCGCGAAATCGACGTCGGTTTTCGAGATTTGCCCGACGCCGCTTGAAATTACTTCGAGCTTTACCTTGTCGCTTTTGATGTCCTCCAAGCAGGCGACGAGCGCTTCCACCGTGCCCGAAACGTCGCTCTTTATGACGCACCTGAAAATCTTTTGGTCTTTGTTTTCGATTGCCGCCATCAGCTCTTCGAGGCTTGTGGGCTTGGGGGCGACTTCCGCCGCCTCCGCCTTTTTGCGTTCGAGGATTGCCTCTTCGGTCATCTTTCGCGCGGTTCTGTCGTTTTCTACGCGCTTGAAAGATTCGCCCGCTTCGGGCGCGCCCGTCCAGCCCATTACGACCGCGGGGGTTGCGGGGGTTGCGTTGTTCATCTTTTTGCCCCTGTCGTCGAGCAATGCGCGCACTTTGCACCAGTTTTCGCCGCAGACGAGCACGTCGCCGGGCTTCATTGTTCCCGCGCGGACGATGACTGTCGATGTTGCGCCGCGGCCGGCTTCGAGCTGGCTTTCAATTACAACGCCTTCTACCGTCGCCTTCGGGTTTGCCTTCAAGTCCATCATTTCGGCTTGCAGGAGCACGAGTTCGAGCAGTTTGTCGATGTTCGTGTTTTTGAGCGCGGAAATCGGCGTGCAGAGCACTTCGCCGCCCCAGTCTTCCGAGGTGATTCCGCGCTTTTGCATTTGCTGTTTTACGCGGTCGATATTCGCGCCCTTTGCGTCCATTTTGTTGATCGCAACAACAATCGGCACGCCCGCCTTTTGGGCGAAGTTAAGGGCTTCGTCGGTCTGCGGCATGAAGCCGTCGTCTGCGGCGACGACAAGAATGGCGATGTCGGTCACATTCGCGCCGCGTTCGCGCATTTTAGAGAACGCCGCGTGTCCTGGGGTGTCGAGGAAAGTGATTTTCTTGCCGCCGCAGTCCACCTGATAGGCGGCGGTGTGCTGGGTGATTCCGCCCGCTTCGCCCGCGACGACGTTCGTGTTTCTGATTGTGTCGAGCAGCGTGGTTTTGCCGTGGTCGACGTGTCCGAGTATGCAGACGATGGGCGGGCGCGGGACGTAGTTTTTGATGTCGTCTTCTATGCGCTTTGCCATTTCGCGCTTTGCGGCGGCGGCGGCAAGCTGCTGCTGCTGTTGTTCGCCCCTGTGCTTGATGTCGAGGTCGAAGCCGTGGTTGAGCGCGATTCTGATTGCGACAGGCTCTTCAATCGCCTGATTCATCGAGGCGAAGATGCCCATGTCCATGAGTTCCGAAATGAGGCGGAAAGGCTTTACGTCTATGGATTTTGCGAAGTCGCGCACAATGATGGGCGGCTTTACCATGATTGTCTTGCGCTTTGCGCCGTCGGCTGCGGCGGGGGCGGCGGCGTCTTTCGGCGCGGTCGGCGGCACAGCGGGCGCGGGGGCGCGGCGCGCCATAGGCGGCACGAGCGGCGCGGGGCTGCGCGACGGCACGGGCGGAACGACCGGCGCGGGAGCGCGGTTAATCGGCGGCACAGCGTGAGCGGAAGACGCGGGGCGCGAGGGCATTTGCACGCGCGGCGGCTGTTTCGGTTCGCTCCTGATGACCACTTCGGGCTGCCTGTTCTGCTCCTGCCTCGGAGTGCTCGGCGGTACGGAGGGCATTGAAATTTTCGGGCGCGACACAAAGGGCGGCGGAACTACCGGCGCGGGTTTGCGCACGGGCGCGGGCGGGGGCGTCATGACGGGCGGTTTCGAGACCGTCGGGGGCGTTTTCACCGCGGGAGCTGGGGGAGGGGGCGGCGGTGTCGCCGCTTTTTGTTCCTCCGCTTTGGGGGCGGGGTTGGCCTCCTCCTTTTTTGCGGCTTCCTCCGCCTTCTTTTCGGCTTCGACTTCCGCCGCAGTCTTTACGACCTTTTTAGGTTCTTCCGCCTTTTCGGGCGCGGGAGCGGCGTCTGCGGCGGCTTCGGGCTTTGCGTTTGCCGCCGTCGCGGTTGCTTTGTAGTCGTTGGCTATTTCTTCGGCATACAGGGGCGCGATTGCGTTGGACGACGTTTTAATCTCCAAGCCGTATTTGTCTTTGCGCTGGTTGATGAAATCAATCAGCTCTTTGCTCGGTATGTTTAGTTCCTTGGCTAAGGCGTGTATTCTGATGCTCATTTATAGCCCTGTTTTTTACTTGTTCTTTTCCGCAAAGTTCTATTGCGCCTGATGCTGTCTTACCGCTTCGATGATTTTTGCGGCTTCGGCTTCGTCAAAGCCGACATTCACGAGGTCGTGCGCTTCCGCGCCTTCGAAAGCTTCGAGGGTGGTGAAGCCCCTGTCTACGAGCATGCAAAGCTCTTCGAACGAGAGCGTCGGCAACGCCTTTGCGAGCGATTCCGCCGCCTGCACAATCTTTTCGTCGAATCCCGCAACTTCCGCCGCCTCTTTTACGACGTCGAGCTTCCAGCCCAACAGGCGCGACGTGAGTTTCGCGTTCGAGCCGCGCTTCCCGATTACCACCGAGAGGTCGGCTTCGGACACTTCGAACGAGATGATTTTGTTGAAATTGTCCACCTTTACGTTCTTTGCGACTGCGGGTTTAATGCACTCTTCCAAGAGTGTAATCGGGTCGGGCGAGTATTTGATGACGTCGATTTTCTCGCCGTTAAGCTCTCTGACAATGCTCTTCACGCGCGAGCCGCCCGCGCCGACGCACGCGCCCACGGGGTCGATGCGGGGGTCTGCGGAGCTTACGGCAATCTTCGTGCGGTAGCCGGGTTCGCGCGCCATTGCCTCAATCTTGACCGAGCCGTCGGCGATTTCCGAGACTTCCAAGTCGAAAAGTCTGCGCACGAATTTGTAGCTTGCGCGGCTGAGGATAATTTCCGGGCCGCGCGGCGAGTTGTCTATTTCCAGAAGCAGGCAGCGGATTCTTTCGCCCGCGCCGTAGTCTTCGCCGGGGACGCATTCGCGCTTGGGCATGATAGCCTCGGCCTTGCCGAGGTCCACTACGAACGCGCCCTTTTCGCGGCGGCGGACTGTGCCCGATACGATGTCGCCCACAACGTCTTTATAGTCGTCGAAAATTCTCTCCTTTTCGAACTGGCGGACTTTCTGGATTATGCTCTGGTATACGTTCTTTGCCGCGATGCGTCCGAGGTTGGAAAGGTCTATTTCGCGTTCGATGACGTCGCCGATTTGGGCGTCGGGCTTGATGAGTTTCGCCTTGTCGATGTGGATTTGCGTTGCGGGGTCTGCGACGCTGTCGCTTACCGTAAGCAGCGCCCACGATTTCAGCGCGCCCGACTTGGGGTTGATGTCGATTTTAAGGTCGTATCCCGCATGCGCGCTCTTGGAGGCAGCATTTTTGATTGCCGCCGCGATTGATTCAATCATGTCCTGACGGCTTATCTGCTTCTCTTTTTCCATGTATTCGAGAATTGCCAAAATTTCGCTGCTGTTGCTCATATTATATTCTTTCGGGATTTAATTGTGTAATTTTCGGTATTTTTGCGTGTAGACAAAAAAGAGCGGGCAAAGCCCACTCCGAGTCTGTGTCAAATAATTCTATCTATATTCTTTCAAGTCAAGTAAAAAAATAGCGCAGTAGGGGTCGGGTGTGGCGGTTTGTCCGCAACGCGTCGGCGGAAAGGGTGTTTCCCGCTTTTCAGCCGCGCGCTGGGCGCAAAAAACGCGCCGTGTTTTGCGGCGCGTGCGGTTCTTAAATTCCGTTTGCGGCTACTTGACTTCCAGAATGTAGTCATTCTCGCCTTTTTTGTCAGCCGAGCCGAGCTTGACAGTGTAGTCAAGCCCGCCGTGCGCGGTAGTAGAGCCGAGCGAAACGGTTTTGCCGTTGAAGGTTATCGAGCGGAATTTGCCTGCGGGGGCTTTTTTTGCCTTGCTCGCCAAGAGAGGGTAGACGCCCTTTTTGAGCTTTCCCTTTACGTTTACTTTAAGCTCCGCATTCGAGACATTCGCGCTCTTGACCGAAATCGACGGCATTTTGCCGTCCTTTTCGTTGAAGACGAGGCGGAAGTGGAGATCGGGCATTTCCGCCATGATGGAGTCGAGCACAAGTTCGCCCTTTGCGTTGATTTGCGAGTTGCCCGTGAGGTCTATCGTAGCTCCCGAACGGTTTTTTGTGGGTTTAAGGTATAATGCGGGCATTGTGAACAAGATGTTGCCTGTCATGTCCATTTTTGTGTCCTCCAAATAGAGGGTGCAGCTTCCCATTTCCTTGCATTTTTCCCAAATAGAGAAAAACATTGAGCCGTTGAGTGCAACTTGGCACTTGCGCAGTTTGAGGAAGTTTATCGAATTGCTGTCGCCGCCGGTGTTGAAATAAAGCTCTCCTGTGGAAATCTTTTTGCCGTCCATAACCGCGCGGGTATTGTACATTACCGAAAGCCCTTTGCAGTCTACGGGCATGTCGAGGACAAAGTCTTTGCCTTCGGTTTTCAGCCAAACATAGTCTTTGCGACCGGGTTTGCCCTTCATCGGGACGGGGTTGTTGTGGGGGTCTGACTCCCATTCGCAGGTCGAGAATTTTCCCGATTTTCCCTTGATTACAGTGGAGAATCCGAGCGCGAACAGTTCGGAGACCGCAAAAATTGCCGTTAAAACCAACAGATATTTCTTCATGTCTTAAAGGTAATTTACGTTTGCCTTTCGTGTCAATTTTATAAACATCGCAAACATGAAAAAGGTTTTGTCGGCATTTATACTGCTTTTTTCCGCCGCAGTGTCGGCGTTCGGCGTGGCGAAGAAAATCGACGCAAGCTCCAACGAGAAATTACAGGAGACGTTTTTCGAGGCTTTGACCGCCATCGAAAACGACGGGCAGCAGCAGGCGTTTGCCTCCGCAATGGCGACAATCGGCGTCGTGCTTTCGCAGAAATACGGCGAGACCGCCGCGCACAAAAAATATGTCGAGCTTGTCAACGGCAAGACCGCCGACGAAATCGTAGCCCTCGCAAAGTCGATGACTCCCCAGCTCAGAGGGACTGCCAAGCGCGTTGACGGCAAGAGCGCGGAGTCTTTCAACGCGAGCGTCGGGCGAATGCTCATAGGTGTGTCGCTCGACAAGCAACGCCGCTTTTCCGCCGCGGTCGCGAAAATCATGTACGACGCCGAGCAGAAAAAACTCACCGAGACCGATGTCGCAAAAATGCTCGACGGCAAGACCGTTGACGAGGTGATAGATTTTGCCGCCCCCATAAAAACGCCATTCCCCACGAACGAGTCCGAAGAGTTCTACCTCACCCCCGTATCGAAAGAGGAGCTTCGGGCGCGAAAGATAATCCCCGCCGAGGACGAAGCTCCGCAGCCGTATTCGAAATCTCTTGTGCCTACCTCCGCAAAATAGCGGCGTGCGCGGTTGCGCGATGTTTTCAATGCCCACGCGGCGGGCTTGGTCGGAGACGCGGCGGGCTTTGAAATTTCGGCGTTTTTTGCCCGCGGGTTTTGTTTATGCGTTTCGCGCGGAGCGTGTCGGCATTGGGCGTTTTGTATATAATAAAAGACGGACTGCCCTTTGCGGGAGAGTCCGTCTTTGTTTTCGGAGTTTGCGTCGCGCTATTTTGCGGCTTTGCGCGGTTCGCCCGCGCAGTGGGGGCGAAGGAGAATTTCGTAAGTGCCGCTTGGCGCATTTTCGATTGTCGGGAAGCCGTCGTCGAATGTCAGCGCGCTTGTTGCGAGCGGGCGTCCGTTTACGCGAATGCTGTTTGCGTTGCGTGTGGGGAATGTGATTTTGCCCGTTGCGTTCGGCGGAATTACCACCGTCCACTCCATTACGCCGTCGGTGATTTTCCACGATGACGACGCCGTTCCGTAGGGGGTTTCGTGCGTGGCGTTGGCGAACGTGAAGCCGCCGCCGGGCTTGGGCTGGAAGAGTATGTTTTTGTAGCCGGGGGCGTTTTCGTCGCGCCAAATGCCCGCAACGTCTTTGTAGAGCCACTGTCCGATTGCCCCGTATGCGTAGTGGTTGAACGAGTTCATGCCCGCCGAGCCGAAGCCCTTTTCGTGCGAGTAGCTGTTCCAGCGTTCCCACATTGTGGTTGCGCCCTGATTAATCGGGAATATCCACGACGGATAGCCTTCGTTGTTGGCGAGCCTGTACGCCAAGTCCATTCTGCCGAATCGCGTGAGGACGGGGTTGAGCAGCGGCGTTCCCACAAAGCCCGTGTTGAGCCTGTATCCGTCGCGCGCGATTGCCGAAACGAGTTTTCCGAAGATTTTTTCGCGCGAGGTTTCGGGGGCGATGTCGAATGCGAGCGTCAGCAGGTACGCCGTCTGGCTGTCGCTTTTCACCGTGCCGTCGGGCGAGACGTACGCCTTGACGAACGCGGCGCGCACGTCGTCGGCGAGCTTTTCGAAGCGTTTTGCGTCGGCGTCTTTGCCGAGGATTTTCGCAACTTTTGCGGCGATGTCCGTACTGCGGACAAAATACGCCGTGCCGATGAGGTCTCTGGGAGCGTCGGAGTGGGCGGGGTTCGGCTTGCCGTTGGGTTGCAGCCAGTCGCCGAAGCCCGCGTCGGGGCGGATAAGGTCTTTCGAGGTTTTCCTCATGTATTCAACCCAGCCGGCGATTGCCTCGTAGTTGTTTTCGAGAATTTTTTTGTCGCCGAAAGCCGCGTAGATTTCCCACGGGCAGATTGCGATTGCGTCCGCCCAGGCGGCGTTGCCCTGCGCCCCGAACACCGCGGGTGCGATTGCCGCGGGTGCGCCGAACTTCTTTGCGGAGTCGGCGAGGTCGAGCGTCCATTTTGTGAAGAACGCCGAAACATCCATGTTGAACGCGGCGGTGGGAACGAACACCTGCGCGTCGCCCGTCCAGCCGAGGCGTTCGTCGCGCTGCGGGCAGTCTGTGGGCGTGGAGAAGAAGTTTGCGCGCTGTCCCCAGCGTATGCAGTTTTGGAGGGCGTTGATTTTCGGCTTCGAGCAGAAGAACGAGCCCGTGTCGGGCATGTCGTTGTAGAGCACGACGCCGCTTACCCAGTCCGTCTGGGGTTCGATTTCGTCGGAAAGACCGCTAAGCTCCACATATCTGAAACCGTGGTAGGTGAAGAGCGGCTCCCATTCGTCGGGTCTGATTCCGCCCGCGCTTGTGTAGAAGTCTTCCGAGAGCGCGGAGCGGTAGTTGTCGGTGTATAGCGTGCCGTCCTGCTGGAGCATTTCGGCGAAGCGCAGTCTTACGGTTTTGCCGTAGCGGGCGGGAATTTTTATCCGCGCCCAGCCCGCGATGTTCTGCCCGAGGTCGAAAATGTATGTGCCCTTTGCGACTTTCCTGACGGAAACGGGCGTGAGAATGTCTTTTATGACAATCGGCTGGTTGCGGCGCGGTTCGAGAAGCGGCTTTGCCTCTACGTTCTTTTCGGCGGGCGTTTTCCAAGCGGAGTCGTCGAAGCCGTTTTTGTTCCAGTCGGGCATTTCCCTGCGGGCGTCGTAGGCTTCGCCGTCGTAGATGTCTGAGTAGAGAATCGCGCCGAAGGAGTATTTCCACGAGGCGTCGGTCGCCACCGTTTCGCGCGAGCCGTCGGCGTATTCGACTTCGATTTGCGCGAGGATTTCGGGGCGGTCTCCGTAGAAGCCGCGCGATTTTTTGTCGGAGCTCATTCTGCCCGAATACCAGCCGTCGGCGATTATTGCCCCGAAGGTATTTTTGCCGCGCCAGAGCATTTTCGTGATGTCGTAGGTGTTGGTTTGGATTCTTGTCTTGTAGTCTGTCCAGCCCGTGCCCCAGAAGTCGTTGCCGACTTTCTTGCCGTTGATGTAGAATTGGAAAATGCCGCGGCTTGCCACATAGAGACGCGCCGACTTTATTTTCTTGCCGAAGTCCGCCTCTTTTCGGAGGTAGGTCGGCGGGAGGTAGTCTGCAACGTGTTCGTTTTTGTGCGAGGGGCGGTTTATTTTAACCGTTTTTGAAATGCGCGGATCGGGCGAGAAAATCCATTTCGCCAACCAGTCCGAATTGTTCAAAAGCCCCGCTTCGAAGAAATTTGCGTCCGACCAGTCCGACGAGTTGCCGTCGGCGTCCCAGTAGCGGACGCGCCAGTAGAGGCGTTCTCGCGAGGAAAGCGGCTTGCCGCCGTAGGGCACTTTCACCGACTGCGACGAAAGCACCTTTCCGCTGTCCCACACGGGGATTTCGCCCCTGCCGTCGGGCGTTTTCATCACCGCAATTTGGTAGGCGGTTTGGACTGCGTTTTTTTCGCCGACAGGGAGTTTCCACGAAAACGTCGGGCTTTCGAGCGAATACCCCACGGGATTTTTGAAAAATTCCCCCACCGTGGTGTCGAAAGGTTTGTCGGCAAACGCCAACGCCGTCGAAAGCGCGATTGTTGCTGTAAAAATAAACTTTTTCATAAAATCATTATCCGTTTTTTGCGCTTCGCGTCAACTTTAATTTCTTGTCGTTATATTTGAAAGCGTTGAAATATATTGCATTTTCTTTCGTTTTCGGCTGCGCCTGTGCCGATTAAACAGTTTAATTTTTTTTTCGCGCCGATTTTGGTTTACACGAAAACTTTTAGGGGTATTGATTGTCGGCATAAAAATTGAGGAATTTTTACCCTTAACCCCCGTACTTTTTACACACAATGAAAATCGAAAATACAAAACAGGCTTGGGACGGTTTCAAGACCGGCAAGTGGACGGAGTCGGTAGACGTGCTCGACTTCATCAAACTCAACTACACTCCCTACGAAGGCGACGACTCGTTCCTCGCTCCCGCTACGGAGCGCACTAATGCACTTTGGAAAAAGGTGCTTGTTCTGATGAAAAAGGAAATCGAGAAAAACGGCTGTCTCGACGCCGACGTTTCCACTCCCTCCGCGATAGACTCGCACAAGGCCGGCTACATCGACAAAGACGCCGAGGTTATCGTGGGTCTCCAAACCGACGCGCCCCTCAAACGCGCAATCATGCCCTGCGGCGGATACCGCATGGTGCACTCCTCCTGCGAGGCGTACGGCCTTAAAGAGGACGAGCGCGTAAAGGAAATCTTCACAAAATACCGCAAGACGCACAATCAGGGCGTGTTCGACGCCTATACGCCCGACATCAAGGCCGCCCGCCACTCCGCGATTATCACGGGGCTGCCCGACGCCTACGGCCGCGGCAGAATAATCGGCGACTACCGCCGCCTCGCCCTCTACGGAATCGACATTCTCATCGAAGACAAGAAGCGCGAAAAAGCCGAAACCGACGACGCCCTCATGACCGCCGAAGTTATCCGCGAGCGCGAGGAACTTGCCGAGCAAATCGAGGCGTTGGAGGCAATCCGCCGCATGGCGTCGTTCTACGGAATCGACATTTCCAAGCCCGCAACGAACTTCCGCGAAGCCGTCCAGTGGACGTATTTTGCGTATCTGGCGGCGGTGAAAGACCAGAACGGCGCGGCGATGTCGCTCGGCCGCACCACGAGCTTCCTCGACATCTACGCCGAGCGCGACTTGGCCCGCGGCGTTCTCGACGAAAGCGCGGTTCAGGAAATTGTGGACGACTTCGTCATCAAGCTCCGCATGGTGCGCTTCCTCCGCACGCCCGAATACAACGACCTTTTCAGCGGCGACCCCGTTTGGGTAACCGAATCTCTCGGCGGCATGAACGACGACGGCAGGACTTTCGTCACAAAAAATTCCTTCCGCATGCTCCACACGCTCTCGAACCTCGGCCCCGCGCCCGAGCCGAACCTCACGGTTCTCTGGTCGGCAAAGCTTCCCGAGCCGTTCAAGGCGTTCTGCGCAAAAACGTCGATTGCGACCTCCGCTATCCAGTATGAAAACGACGACCTCATGCGCCCCGCTTTCGGCGACGACTACGGAATCGCCTGCTGCGTCTCGCCCATGATTATCGGCAAGGAAATGCAGTTCTTCGGCGCGCGCGCAAACCTCGCAAAGGCTCTCCTCTACGCAATCAACGGCGGCGTGGACGAACGCACGGGCGCGCTCGTGGCAAAGGGCATGACGCCCATCACTTCCGAGTATCTCGACTACGACGAAGTCTGCCAAAAGCTCGACAAAATGATGGACTGGCTCAGCCGCACATACGTCAACGCCCTCAACATAATCCATTTCATGCACGACAAGTACTACTACGAAAAGGCGCAGTTGGCTTTCATGCAAAAGGACGTTGTTCGCAAATTGGGCTGCGGCATCGCGGGCTTCTCGGTTGTAACGGATTCGCTTTCGGCAATCAAATACGCGAAGGTCAAGGCAATCCGCAACGAGCAGGGCATCGCCGTAGACTTCGAAATCGAGGGCGACTATCCCAAATACGGCAACAACGACGACAGGGTTGACTCCATCGCGACGGGGCTTGTCAAGCAGTTCATGGATAAAATCCGCAAACTGCCCACATACCGCGACGCAATCCAAACGCAGTCGATTCTTACGATTACCTCGAACGTCGTCTACGGCAAAAAGACGGGCAACACCCCCGACGGCAGAAAGGCGGGCGTTCCCTTCGCCCCCGGAGCAAACCCGTTCCACGGCCGCGATTCGAGCGGCGCGCTGGCGTCGCTGTGCTCTGTGGCAAAGCTTCCGTTCGAGCACGCAAAGGACGGCATTTCCAACACGTTCTCGATTCTCCCGAATTCGCTCGGCAAGACAGATTCGGAGAAAGTCTCCAACCTCTGCGGGCTTATCGACGGCTACATGGCAAAGCGCGGACAGCATTTGAACGTCAACGTTCTCATGCGCGAAACGCTCATGGACGCAATGGAACACCCCGAAAAATACCCGCAGCTTACAATCCGCGTTTCGGGCTATGCGGTAAACTTCATAAAGCTTACAAAACCCCAGCAGATGGACGTTATTTCGAGAACATTCCACTCGAAATTCTAACCGCTCCTTTTTGGGAATTTTGCGAAAGACGCGCCGCAAGGCGCGTCTTTTTTTTGTGCGCAAGTTCGGAGGGCGCGGGCGCAGTATTGTGAATACTGTGCACCGCAAATTTGCTTCAACATATTGACAAATGATATTATCCAAAAAATCGAAAAATACCCGCGCCCAAAAACTGCAAAGCGGAAGCCCTCTCAAAAATTCCCGCTACTTCTTTTGTTAAAGGAATTTCGAAGCATTTTTTATTTTTTTATTTGACACGAGTATTCACAATACGGTATCACATTCGCCTATCTAACAATACCAACAAAAATAGGAGTATAACCATATGAGAAAACTTACATATTCGGTGTTTGCCTTGGCGGCGGGGTCGCTCTTTGCCGACACATTCCAATTCACGGAAACCGAGTCCGCAATCGATACGTCCACTATTTACTACATTTCGGGTACGAACGGCGTCAACGAGGGCACGGTTGACAACATTAAGACAAACCCAAGCTCGAATGCGTTTGTTCTTGAAGACATCACCGTAAATTTCACAAAAGACGCCTTGAAAGGGCTTGAAATCACGGGCACGGCAAAGGTCAGTAGCGGTGCATACGCGCTGGGCGCAAAAGGCAACTCGGTTTTGAATTTCAAGGACGGCGCAACGGTCGGCATGAAACTGAAAAACGGCTTGGCGACAAGCTACGGCAACCACAACAAAGGCGCTCTTACAATCAATGTCGAAAAGGGCTACCTCGGCACGATTATCACCGATACCGCGGTTGCGCAATACGGAACGCTCAACCTCAACCTCCACAAGGCAAACGTCTTGAAGGCAGGCTCTGCACAATACAGCACCCGTCTCTTCGTAGACGCCGCCGGACAAATCAACCTGAACATGTCGGCGGACCAAGTGATAGACTTGGACATTCGCACAAGCATCAATAACGCCTTCAACCTTTCGCTCTCCGACGGGGCAAACCTCTTCGTGAAATCGTCGACTGGCTGGATGCCCCCGTCCCTTTCGGGAAAGACATGCTATATTTCGCTCGTTAACGGCGAAATCGACGGCACGGTGCTGTTCCTCGAATCGATTGTAGCGTCGGGCGGTTTTGTAGACGGCGAAATTACAATCAGCCATGCGGGTGTCGAACAGATAATCGCGTTCTTCGATCCCACTACAAATTCTAAAATGGGCGAAGACAAGCTCCGCTTCGGCAAGACGACGATTGACTCGCAGACATACTACTACGCAACAGCGATTCCCGAACCCGCCGAATGGGCGGCGATTTTCGGGGCTGCCGCGCTCGCGCTCGCAGTCTACCGCCGCAGGAAGTAGGGCGCAAATTTCATTCCCCGATTTCGGCGGAGTCTTCGGACTCCGCCTTTTTTTTTCGGCAATGCGGCGGCTATAATGTTGCGGGCGGTGGTATCGGAGAGGGTGCGGAGTGCGGCATTTCTTTCGGAATGATTCGGACTCCGTTTTTTTGTCCGCTTTCGGCGCGGGGTTTACGGATTTTCTTGTAATCCGCGCCAGTATGCCGATTATTTTTTGCGTGATTATCGGGAAAATACATTCGGTTGAAACAATGGGCGCGCTCGACGGCCCCGGGCTTCGGTATGTGCTGTTTTTGAAGGGCTGCCCGTTTCGCTGCGCGTTCTGCCACAACCCCGACACTTGGGGCGCGGCTGAGTACACCGCCCGCACTGCGGAGGAAGTCGCCGCGGACGTCCTCAAATACAGGGAGTTTTTCGCGTTTTCGGGCGGCGGCTTCACGGTTTCTGGCGGCGAGCCGCTCATGCAGATTCCGTTCCTTGAAGAGCTTTTCGGAATCCTGAAAAAGGAGGGAATTTCAATTGCGGTCGATACCTGCGGGCATATCGAAAACCCCGAATCGGCGGCGAAAATCGTGGAGCTTGCCGACCTCTTTCTGCTCGACATAAAACATCTCGATTCCGCCGTGCATCAAAAACTTACGGGAAAGCCCAACGACAGGGTTCTCGCGTTTCTGGAATACCTGAACTCGCGCGGCAAGGAAATCTATATCCGCATTGTGCTTCTCAACGGCTATTCCGCAGACAAAGCGTATCTAACGCGTCTTGCGGAATTTCTGAAAAAATACCGCTCCATAACGCGGGTGGATTTATTGCCATATCACACGCTTGGTGTCCCAAAATGGGAATCGCTCGACATTCCGTATAGGCTAGACTCTTCCGCAGCGCTTTCAAAAGAGCAGTGCGCAAGGGCTTTGGAGATTTTTAAAAAAGAGGGCTTTAACGCAACCCTGCAATAAAAGCGAAGCATGGGGGAGGCTGAATGCGTTGTTGCTCTAAAAAGCATTATTTATAGCAAAATTTCAACGCGGCTTAAAGCCGACGCGCCGCGAGTTTTTTAGCGCGGCAATGTCGGCGCAAAATTTGCCCGCAATGTTCCCGTATTGGGTGCAAGTGTTTCCGCGTGAGGGCTTAGAATTTAAATGGAATGTGGGCGTCCATCTTTGCCGCAATCTTTTCGTAAACGCGCCTGCCTTCGGGTGTGGAAATGCATGTTATCCAGTCGATTCCGTCGCGCTTCAAGTTTTCGACAACCGCGCGGCAGAGGGCTGTTCCGATTCCCGAATTGCGGAATTCCGGCTCTACGAACATGTCGAGCAGGTAGGCGTCGCCCACTTTGTCGGAAATAGCCCTGAAAAAACCGACCATTTTTCCGCCGACAAACGCCCCGTAGGCGCAGTGGGAGTTTTGGAGGGCTTTTTTTGTGGGCGAAAAGTCGCTTGCCGACTGGGCTATCCAGCCTGCAAGTTTATAGAGTCTTGCGACTTGTGCTTCGATTTCGGAAGCGTCTGAGTCGAGCTTTTTAATTTCGTATTTCATTGCTTTGTTGGTACAAGCGACAGCCGCGCGTACATTCTTGCGGGGTCGAGCGACCTTTTCGCCTGCCGCAAATTGGGTTCGCCGAGGTCCTGCTCGCGGTTCATGAAAATGATTCCTTGCTTTGCAAGATATTCGGCTTCAAGTTTTACGAGCATTTGAGCCGCGCCGCGCTCGGATTTTTCCGATTTCTCGAAAACCGCGTCCGCCATTGTGTCGGAAATTTTTGCAAAAACGGCAAGCCCAGCAATTTGTCGGGCTTCGTTCCTCAATATTATGCCCGAAAACCCCGCGTCGGCGAAATTTGCAAACGCCTTTTGCATTGCCGCCGCGTCGAAATCGGCGGCGCGGGCGGCGGCAAATTCGCGGGCTTCGTCGATGTTTGCGGAGTCTATTTCCCCGAAAGTCCAGTGCGGGTTTGCCGTTTCGAAGTGCTTGATGTGGTTGCGTTTCTTGCGCAAAATCGCGCCTTTTAACTCGCGCAGGTCTTCGGTATTGTAAATGTAGTCGGCGTCGCCGTCGCTTTGCAGAATATCGAAAAACTCGGCGGCATCGGGGAATTTTTCGGCGTAGTCGGGCGGGGCGTCGTAGATGTAGTCGAACGTTGCGCCTCCCGACTCTGCAAATTTTATGTATTCAACAAGTTGCAGCGGCTCGGTGTCCGCGCCAATCGGATAGTGCAGGATTTTATGTTTGGGTTTGTAGACTGCCACGCGCCCGTTCCAGACTGCAATTTGCGTGTTGTAATTGTCGGAATATGCAAAATTTACGGCAAAAGTCTGCTCGCAGCTGTCGGTCGGGTTTTCTGCGCGGGCAAGCTCGAACAGCTTTTTGTCGGCAAGGGCGATTGGTCTAAACGGCATGTTTTGCATATCGTAATATGCGCGGCGCGGTTAATCAGACGATTTCGCCTTCAAGGGCGGTGATTGTAGCCTTTGCGATTTTTACGTTTACGAGCTTGCCTATTAGCTCAGGCGAGGCGCGGAAAATGGTCTTTCTGTGGGTGCGGGTGCGCCCCATGAAAAGGCTTTCGCCGCGTTTTGCGGGGGCTTCCACAAGTATCTCCTGCGTAGTGCCTACGAGCTTGTCGTGGTAGCGCATTGACTGCTCGGCGAGGTCTGCAAGCAGTATCTGGTTGCGGGCTTCCTTGACTTCTTCGGGCACGGAGTCGGGCAGTTCCGCCGATTTTGTTCCCGTTCTGGGACTGTATTTGAAGATGAACGCCATGTCGAAGTCCGCCGCCTTGAAAACCCTGCGCGTTTCGTCGAAATCGGCGTCGGTTTCGTCGGGATAGCCCACTATTATGTCGGTCGAAATGGAGATATTCGGCTTGCGCGAGCGCAGTTTTTCGACAATTTCCAGAAATTTTTCAGCAGTGTACGGACGCCTCATCTCCTTCAAAATGTGGTTGCTGCCCGATTGGAGCGGAAGGTGGACGTATTCGCAAAGTTTTGGAATGTCGGCATATGCGTCGATAAGGTCGCCTCCGAAAAACGCGGGGTGTGGCGATGTAAAGCGAATTCGGGCGATTCCGTCGATTGCGTTTATTTTTTCCAGCAGGCGCACGAATTCCGTCTTGCCGTCGGTCTTTCCGAGTTCGCGCCCGAAGGCGTTTACTACCTGTCCCAAAAGGGTAATTTCGCGCACGCCGGCGTCGGCGAGCTTTTTGACTTCCCCGACGATGTCGTCGGTCGGCCGCGAGCGTTGCGCCCCGCGTACTTTTGGCACAATGCAGTAGGAGCAGTTCATTTGGCAGCCCTGCATTATCGAGACGAACGCGCACGACTTCCTTGTTCCCGTAATGGGAAGGTGTTTGTTGATGAAAAGGTGCGAGGTTTTGTCGTCGGAGATGTCTACTATTGCCGCGCTCGTTTTTGGGGTGCGTTTTGCGCCGAGGGGAAGTTGGGGGTGTCTGATTCCGCGTTTGCGCATTTCGCAGATTTCTATTGCGATGTCGGCAACCCTGTGGGTCTGGCGCGCGCCCGCAACGAAGTCCAAGTCGGGCAGAAGTTTGACGAGTTCCGCGCCCCTGTTTTGCGCCATGCAGCCCGCGACGCCGACCACGGGAAAGTCTTTGCCGAAAGGCTTGCGCAGCCAGACGAGGTGTCCGAGCTTGCCTATTGCCTTTTGTTCCGCCTGTTCGCGCACGGAGCATGTGTTTACAACGGCGACGTCGCATTCGTTTTCGTCTTCGGTAATTTCCCAGCCGCGTTCGAGAAACTGCGCCGCGATATTTTCGGAATCGCGGTCGTTCATCTGGCAGCCGTATGTTCTGATGTAGACTTTCACTTCTTGAAAACTTTTTTTCCTTGAAATTCGGGGACAAATGTCGCTTTCTCTAATGCTTGGAAATCCGCGTCGGCGACACAATCCGACATTATGGGGCGGATTTTCTCAAACTTTGGAAGAAAGTAAAAGTCTAAAATATTTAAAAAATATGAAACCTGTAATATTCAACAACACTGTTTTGCGCGACGGACACCAGTCGCTTGCGGCAACCCGCATGACGACCGACATGATGCTTCCCGCGTGCCCGATTCTCGATTCCATGGGCTTCGGCGCGCTCGAAACATGGGGCGGCGCAACGATAGATTCGGGGCTTCGCTTCCTCGGCGAATTTCCGTTCGACAGGCTCGACGCCCTCAAAAAGGCGTGCCCGAAGACAAAGCACATGATGCTTTTCAGGGGGCAGAATATCGTCGCCTACGCGCACTTCCCCGACGACGTCGTTCAGGCGTTCGTCAAGGCTTCGGCAAAGCACGGAATGGACATTTTCCGCATTTTCGACGCTCTCAACGACCCGCGCAACCTCGAATGCGCAATCAGGGCGGTAAACGGGGCGGGCAAAGAGGCGCACGGCACAATCTGCTACACAAAAAGCCCCGTGCACACGGTCGAAAGCTTTGTAAAACTGGGCTGCCAGCTTGAAGACTTGGGCTGCTCGGCGGTGGTAATCAAGGACATGGCGGGGCTTATTCCGCCGTACGTCACCTACGAAATCGTCAAAGGCTTGAAGAAAAACATCAAGATTCCCGTGTGGCTGCACACGCACGACACCGCGGGAATGGGCGCGGTTTCCTACTACGCGGCAATCGACGCGGGCGTAGACGCCGTCGACGTCTCGATTTCGCCTTTCGCAAACGGCACGGGTCAGCCCGACACCGCCCGCATGCTCGCAATGCTCGAAGACCACGCAAGAAAGCCCGACTACGACCTCAAAAAACTCGCCGAACTGCGCGAATATTTCAAGGGCGTCTACGACAAGCTCGGCTTCTACGAAAACCCGAAAAACGAGGTTATCGACACCGACGCGCTCGTCTACCAAGTCCCCGGCGGCATGCTCTCGAACTTCCGCGTACAGCTCAAAGAGCAGAAAATGGAGGACAAGTTCGAGGAGGTTTTTGCGGAAGTTCCCTATGTCCGCGAAAAGCTCGGCTGGATTCCGCTCGTGACGCCGACCTCGCAGATTGTCGGCACGCAGGCGATGATGAACGTGAAATTCGGACGCTGGAAGATGTTTACGCCGCAGGCAATGGACATCGCCCTCGGCTACTACGGGCGCACGCCCGCTCCCGTAGATCCCGAAGTCCGCGCGCTGGCGCAGAAGATTTCGGGCAAAGAGCCCATCGACTGCCGCCCCGCCGACCTCAAACCCGCGGGCATGGAAGACCTGCGCAAGCAGCTCCGCGCAAAGGGAATCAAGGACGACGACGAACATTGCGTCATCTACGCCATGTTCCCGCAGCAGCTCGAAGACCTCTACACGAAGCCGCGCGACGCCTACAAACTCAAATCGCCCGCCGACAAGAAACCCGCGGGCGCGGGCGTTTCGCCGCAGAAGTTCGACATCACAATCGACGGCGTCAGGAAGCACGTCGAAGTCAGCATGTAGCGCGGGGCTTCCCCGTTCCGAAACGCCGACCGCAAAGGTTCGGCGTTTTTTTTGCGCAATGCCGATTTTGATGTTTCAATTTTTCCGCCGTTGGCTTAACTTTACGGACTATGGGCAGGATTTTTCTTTTTTGCGCCGCTTTTGCCGCCTGTCTTTTGACGGCGGCTTGCGGAACGTTTCAACGCACGGTGGAAGTGCGCGACGCCGATACGGGTGTTCCCGTATCGGGAGCGTTTGTGTACGCCTCCACCGCCGACATCGTCGCGCCGTTTGCGCCGTGCGGGCTTTACAAGACGGACGCTTCGGGCAGGGTCAAAATAGACGACACCGCCCGCGTCTTGACGATAATTTCGGGCAAGGAGGGCTACGACTTGGCGACGGTCTGCGACGAGGGCATAAAAATCGGCGACGAGCTTAAAACCGAGTTGAAGCTCAAACGCGAAAATCCGTCCGCCCGCCACCCCGCGCGGGTCTTGGCGTTCAGGGCGTTTCCCTCCGACGCCGGCGAAATCGTCAACGAAATGTCGGCGTACTTCGGCAGGCGCAACACAATCATGACGACAATCGGGCAGGAGTATGTGATAGACGCAAAGTTCGTCGTTCGCGACCATTCCACAAAACGCCCGATTCCCGACGCCATGGTGCACGTCCGCCAGCGCATGCCGCTTTTCGGACAACGCGAATACGTCGTGGCGGCGGATTCAAAAGGCGTTGCGACAGTGCCGCTCGAACTCAACTACGCGAGGCTTGTTGTGGACGCGGGCAAGGAGGGCTACGCCCCCACGAAAAAGTTTTCGCCCGACCTCTACAAACACGGCGTCTACTATGTGGAGCTTTCCAGAAAGACCCGCGCGGGAGATTCCGCAAGACCCGTGATGGTGGTCTCCGACACTTCCGAATTTTCTCGCCGCCAGACCGACATTCCCGTTTGGGAGCGTTTCAAAAAATACTACTACAAGGCGGGCGGGACAATAAAGTACATAAGCGAAACCCGATAGGCGGCGCGGTCTTGTTTGCCGCGGGCTGGCGTTCCGCCGCGCATAGGGGGCTTCCCGCGCTTCCGCCTTTTGCGGGAGTTTTTGAGGCTTTTTTGCGGCGGCGCGGGGCAGTCTTTCCTGTTGAAACGCGGGCGTTTGCGCAACCACTTTTCGGCGGGTTTGCAAGAAAATTCCGCCCGTTTGTGCAATTTTTAATAGTTAAAAATTTGTTGAGTTTTCGTTTGGGTCGCTTAGCATGGATGCCGATTTTTTTCATTATGGATAAGTGTATTCAGCAAGGATTCGACGCAAAAGGCGAGCAGGGCTTTGTCTATACAAAGCTCGACGCGGTCATAAACTGGGTCAGGGCGAACTCGATTTGGCCGCAGCCGATGGGGCTTGCGTGTTGCGCAATCGAACTCATGGCGGTCGGCGGCTCGCGCTTCGACATCGCAAGATTCGGCATGGAAGTCATGCGCTTCTCCCCGCGCCAGAGCGACTGCATGATTGTCGCGGGAACGGTAACCTACAAAATGGCGGGTTCAATCAAGCGCGTGTACGACCAAATGGCGGCTCCCAAGTGGGTCGTGGCGATGGGCGCGTGTGCGTGTTCGGGCGGCATGTTCCGCACTTATTCGACATTGCAGGGCGTCGATAAAATCATTCCCGTGGACGTCTACGTAGGCGGCTGTCCGACCCGTCCCGAAGCCCTGCTCGATGCGCTCGTTTCGCTTCAAAACAAAATCCGCGACGACCATTCCGCAAGGGAACTTTTCGCAAAACAATAGGGTTCGATATGGAAAAAGAAAAAATACTTTCCGAACTGCCGTTTCTGACGGAGCGCAAAAGCGCGGACGGAATGCCCTCGTTCGACTGCCGCCCCGAAGACCTCGTAAAAGCCGCGCAGGTTCTGCGCGACAAATTCGAATTCCAGAGCCTCAACGACATTTCCGCGGTCGATTTCGGCGCGAACCTCGCAAGCCGCCGCTTCGGCGCGGTCTACCATTTCTTCTCGCACACGCAAAAATGCTATCTGCGCTTGGCCGTCGTCTGCGAAAGCGCGGAAGAGCCTAAACTGCCGTCGCTCTGCCCCGTGTTCAAGGGGGCGGACTGGCTCGAACGCGAGGCGTTCGACATGATGGGAATCGTTTTCGAGGGGCACCCGCGCCTTGCGAGAATCCTCATGTGGGACTCGTACCCGTGGCACCCGCTCCGCAAAGACTTTCCCCTCGAAGGCAGGGAAGCCCCGCTTCCGCCGACTTTCGAGGGCAACGAAAACGCGACGAAAGTCGTGCCCGCGCCCGAAGAGGGCGGGCCTTTCCATTCGCCGTCGGGCGGCGTGAAGTTCGTCGCCCAAAAAGAGCCGCGTAGCCGCAGAACGCAGCGCGACTCTTCCGACAACATTTAAGCCCTTTCAAGAGATGGAAAAAGAATTCACATATCCCGAACCCGCGTCGCTTGCGGAGGACAGACTCGGCGAAAAAATGATTGTAAACATCGGGCCGTCGCACCCCGCAACCCACGGCGTGCTGCGCATGAAGCTCGAACTTGACGGCGACCTCATCACCCGCGCCGACCCGATTGTCGGACAGCTCCACAGGGGGCAGGAGAAAGTCGCCGAAAACCTCACCTACAACCAGTTCATTCCCTTTACCGACAGGCTCGACTACCTTGCGCCGATGTGCAACAACATCGCATTCGCCCTTTGCGTCGAGAAAATCGCGGGAATCGAGATAACCGAACGCTGCAAGGCAATCCGCGTTATATGCTGCGAGCTTTCGCGCATAGCAAGCCACTTGGTCGGCCTTGCCGCCTACGGCATGGACGCCGGCTCGTGGACGGTCTTCATGTACTGCTTCACCCAGCGCGAAAAGCTGATGACGCTTTTCGAACAGCTCACGGGCGCGCGCATGACGTCCTCGTACGCGAGAATCGGCGGACTTGCGCGCGACATTCCCGACGGCTGGCTCGGCAACGTAAACGCGTTCGCAAACCAGTTTCTGCCCGCGCTCGACGAAATCGACGCGCTGATTACGCGCAACAAAATCTTCGTGGACCGCGCCGCGGGAATCGGCGTTGTCAGCGCGGAGCAGGCTATGCAGTGGGGGCTTACGGGCGCGAACCTCAGGGGCAGCGGCGTCGCCGACGACCTCCGCAAAGACCTTCCCTACCTCGGCTACGAAAACTACGAGTTCGACGTCCCCATCGGCGTCCACGGCGACTGCTACGACCGCTGGCTTGTCCGCATAGAGGAAATGCGCCAGAGTATCCGCATCGTTCGTCAGGCGATAGAAAAAATGCCCGACGGCGCGGTGAACATTTCCGACCCGAAAATAGTCCTGCCCAAAAAGGACAAGGTTTTGCGCGACATGGAGGATTTGATTAACAACTTCGTCCTCACAACGCAAGGCCCCGACATTCCCGCGGGCGAGGCGTACTTCGAGGCGGAAAACCCCAAAGGCGCGCTCGGTTTCTTCGTGATGTCGAAAGGCGGCGGAGTTCCGTACAGGGTGAAGGTGCGCGCGCCGTCGTTCGTGAGCCTCTCGGCGATGCAGGAAATTCTGCCGGGGCACCACATGAGCGACATGGCGGTAATTTTAGGCTCGTTCGACTTCGTTCTCGGCGAGTGCGACAGGTAATTTTTTTAGGAGCTGAAAATGGAAATCAATTCGGAATTGGAAGCCAAGTGCGACGCGATTATCGCGCAGTATCCGCAAAAGCGGTCGGCGGCGATGATTCTAATGCACCTCATTCAGGAGACATTCGGATATTTCGACGACTCCGCAATCAAGTTCGCGGCGGACAAGCTCGGCGTCGAACCCGTTGACGTCTACGGAATGCTCTCGTTCTACCCGATGTACTCGCAGGAGCCGCGCGGGCGAATCCACATAAAAGTGTGCCGCACGCTCTCGTGCGCGATGGCGGGCTCTGTAAAGCTCGGGCACGAATTGGCGAAGCGCATAGGCTGCCCCGTCGGCGAAACGCGCGGAATCTACACGCTCGAATTTGTGGAATGTCTGGGCAACTGCGTGAAAGGCCCGAACGTTCAGGTTAACGACAAGCTCTTCGAGAGGGTAGTGCCCGAAGACGCCGAAAAATTCGTCGAAAAACTCGGCGAGCTTGACAAAAACGGAGAACTTGACCCGAAGTCGGCTTTCGACGCCCCGCAGGGCGGCGGAGATTTCAATTCACCCGCATACAAAGGCTAAACAATGGCTGCCGAACAAACACGAATCATTTACGAGCACATCGACTTGGAGGGCTGGAATACCTCGGTCGAAAAATACGTCTCGGCGGGCGGGTACAGAATTCTGTCCGAAACCGTCAAGCGCAATCCCGCCGACCTCTGCGCGGAAATGCTGAAATCGAACCTGCGCGGACGCGGCGGGGCGGGATTTCCAATTGGAATGAAGTGGAAATTCATAGACCGCAAAAGCGGAAAGCCAGTGTACCTCATCGCGAACGCCGACGAATCCGAACCCGGGACGTGCAAGGACAGGCTCGTAATCTATCAGGACCCCCACAAGCTCATAGAGGGCATGATGTGCGCCGCATACGCAATCGGCGCGGCGCAGGCGTTCATTTATATTAGAGGCGAGTACATCAACGGATACCGCATTCTAATCAAGGCAATCGAAGAGGCGAAAGCCAAAAACTTCGTCGGCAAAAACATCTGCGGAAGCGGCTACTCCTGCGAGCTTACCGTTTGCCGCGGCGCGGGCTGCTACATCTGCGGCGAGGAAACGGGGCTTATACAGTCGCTTGCGGGAAAGCGCGCAAACCCGCGCATCAAGCCGCCGTACTTCCCCGCGGTCATGGGGCTTTACGACTGCCCGACGGTCGTCAACAACGTGGAGTCGCTCTGCTGGGTGCCCGTGGTTTTCGACAAGGGCGGCGAATACGTCTCGAAGCTCGGCGCGCCCGCCGACCCCGGCACGCACGTCTGGGGCGTCAGCGGGCTTGTCCAGAAGCCCGGCCGCTACGAAATCCTCACAGGCTCGTGCACGCTCGGCGAACTTCTCTACGGCCTCTGCGGCGGCCCGCTCGCGGGGCGCAGGTTCAAGGCGGTTATCCCGGGCGGCTCGTCGATGAAAATCCTCAAATGGGACGACAAATATAAAATCACAAACCCCGACGGCTCGATAACCGAAATGCGCACGGAGGACATTCCCCTCGACGCCGTTTCGTTTCAGAAATGCGGAACGGCAATCGGCTCTTGCGGCATAATCGTCATGGACAACACAATCGACATGGCGGAGGCTCTCGCGAACCTGTGCCAGTTCTACGCGCACGAAAGCTGCGGACAGTGCACCCCCTGCCGCGAAGGCACCCAGTGGCTCGCGCGGATTTCGCGCCGCATCTGCGAGGGCTGGGGACGCAAAGAGGACGTCGAACTTCTCAAAAGCGTCGCCGACAACATCTGCGGACGCACGATTTGCGCCCTCGGCGAAGGTTCGGCGTGGCCGGTGCAAAGCAACGTCGGCAAGTTCAAAGAGGAATACTACGAGAAAATCCGCCGTCAGGAGACCGTCGGAGGTCAGGCGAGGGCGGACAACAACGCATACAGGCTCATTTAGCGATGGACAAGAAAACCGTAAACGTAAACATAAACGGCACAGACTACACCGTCGAAGCGGGGCGCAATGTCCTCGAAACGTGCCGAAGCTTGGGAATCGAAATTCCGTTCTTTTGCTACCACCCGAATTTGAAGGTTGCGGGTTCGTGCAGAATGTGCCTTGTGTACACGGGCATGCCCGCGCGCGACAGGGCGACGGGCGAACTCATTAAAAATCCCGACGGCTCGCAGAAAATAGCGTGGGCGCCCAAGCCGTCGATTTCCTGCGGAACGAACGTCGCCGAGGGCATGCACGTCATCACCGACAGCGACGCCGTGAAGGACTGCCGCAGAAGCGTCCTCGAATTCCTTTTGCTCAACCACCCGCTCGACTGCCCCATCTGCGACAAGGCGGGCGAATGCAAACTCCAAGAGTACACGCACGCGTACGGCAACGCGGAATCGAGGTATGTTGAGCGCAAAAACGTAAAGCCCAAAAAGGTCGATGTCGCGGGGAAAATCATGCTCGACGCCGAACGCTGCATTCAGTGCTCGCGCTGTATCCGCTTCTGCAACGAATTCATAGGGCACAGCATTTTCGGCTTCACGAAGCGCGGCTCGAAAACCGAAATTTCGGTCTATCCCGAAACGGACAACGACAGCAACTATTTGATTAACGTCTCCGACGGCTGCCCCGTGGGCGCTCTCACCGAAAAGGCGTTCCGCTTCAAGATGAGAACGTGGTTCTTGAAGACCACCGACAGCATTTGCGCCGAAAGCAGCGCGGGCGCCAACACGCGCGTGTGGTCGCGCAACGGAGAAATCTACCGCATCACCCCGCGCCGCAACGACGCCGTCAACGACATGTTCATGAGCGATTCGGGCAGGTACGTTTTCCGCCGCTTCAAGCAGGAAAACAGGCTCGCCCGCGCGCGCATAGACTCGTCGCCGTGCGAGCTTTCCTACGCGGCGGACAGGTGCGTTGAAATTCTCAAACTCTGGAAAGTGGCGATTGTCGCAAACGCGTGGCAGACGCTCGAAGAGCAGTACGCCATTGCGGAGCTTGCAAAGGCGTGCAAGGCGGAAGTCTTCATTGCCTCGCATACCGACGACGACGACGGCAAGCTCGTTTCCGCCGACCGCACGCCCAACATGCGCGGCGCGTTCATCACGGGCTTGACAAAAGCATATCCGCCGTCCGACCTCTCCGACCTCGTGCTGAAAATCCGCGCGGGCGATGTGAAGACGGTTCTTTGCTTCCGCGAAAACTTGCAGGCTTTGGGCTTCGACGCAAAGGATTTCAAGTCGGCGAACGTCGTCTACTGCGGCGCGCTCGAAAACGAAACGAGTGCGGCGGCGAAAATCTGCGTTCCGCTCCGAAGCGAATTCGAAAAGCGCGGGCTGTGGGTCAACCGCCAGTTCCGCGTACAGAAATTCGAAAAGGCGGTCGAGCCGCAAAAGGGCACGATTGACGACCTCGAATTTATAATGTCGCTTTTGCGCGACCTCACGGGGGCGTCGTTCGCGGTTCCGTCGGTGGACGAAATCCGCCGCGTAATGGCGTCGAAGATTCCCGCGCTTGCGGACTGCGCCGAGGTGGGTTCGCAGGGCAGGCAGATTGACGGCTCGGCGTTCGCGGGCGTGGACTTCCCCGAAGCCGACGCAATCCACTTTACTAAAAACCAGCACGCCAAGGATTGATTTATGGATACGCTTTCGAACATTCCCGTTTTTGCCGACGCGCAGTGGTGCGCAATCGCGACGGACATCGCATTCAAGGTGCTGTGCAGCCTGGGGGCAATAATGCTCGTGATGTGCTTCGCGGGGCTTAGCGTTGTCGCCGAAAGAAAGGTCTGCGCGTACATTCAGGGCAGATTCGGCCCGAACCGCACGGCGATTCCCATTGTTGCTGCGGTTCCGCTTGTTGGCAACTTTCTGAAAAAGAACGGGCTTATGCAGCTCGTTGCGGACGGGCTCAAATTCCTGCTGAAAGAAGACCCTCTTCCGAAGCACGTCAACAAGTTTTGGTATATGGCAGCTCCCGTAATCGCGCTTTCGCCCGTGCTCATCGCCGCGTGCGTTGTCCCGTTCGGCGCGTATTGGAGCGACGGTCAGCTCTGTCCGCTCTCCGCGGCGGACATCGACGTAAGCCTCGTCTTCGCGCTCGCAATCGGCTCTCTTGGCGTGTACGGCGCGCTCATGGCGGGCTGGTCGTCGAACAGCAAATTCCCCTACATGGGCGCGATGAGGGCTTCGGCGCAGGTGGTAAGCTACGAGCTTGCGATGGGGCTTTCGGTTCTGCCCGTGGTTATGTGGGTTGCGCGAAACTCCGACAGCCCCCTGAGCCTTTTCGAAATCGCGCGCGCGCAGCAGAACGTGTGGTTCTGCCTCTTGCAGCCCGTGTCGGCGTTCCTGTTACTCGTCGCGCTCTTCGCCGAAACGAACAGGCTTCCCTTCGATATGGCGGAAAGCGAAACCGACCTCGTCAGCGGATACCACACCGAATACGGCAGCTTCAAATTCGGGCTGTTCTTCGTGGGCGAATATGGGCACATGGTGCTTGGGTCGTCGCTGTTCATAGTGCTGTTCCTCGGCGGCTGGAATCCGCTTCCGGGGGTGGCGTGGCCCGAATCTTGGGGCTGGGTCGGGGCGGTGATGTCGCTGCTTACGTTCATCGTGAAAATCGCGGCAATGCTCTTCTTCTTCATCTGGGTTCGCTGGACTCTTCCGCGTTTCAGGTACGACCAAGTCATGCGGCTGGGCTGGAAGGCTCTTGTGCCGCTTGCGCTCGCGAACTTCGTGGCATACCTGCTGATTATGTCTTTCTAAATTTCAACGGATAAATCTATGGCTATCGTAGTCGAAAGAAAACGCCTGAGCTTTTGGGAAAAACTCTATTTGCCCCAAATAGTTTCGGGTCTGTTTATAACGTTAAAAAACATATTCAAGCCGCGCGTTACGCTGGAATATCCCGACCAGTCGCCCGTGCTTCCCGTGGGATACCGCGGCGCGCCGACGCTCGTGAAGGATTCGCAGGGGCGCGAAAAATGCGTGTCGTGCCAGCTTTGCGAATTCGTCTGCCCTTCGAAGGCAATCCGCGTCTTCCCCGGCCCGATTCCCGAAGACAGCGAGTACGCGTACATAGAAAAAGCCCCGCAGGATTTCCAAATCAACATGCTCCGCTGCATATTCTGCGGGCTTTGTCAGGAAGTCTGCCCCGAAAAGGCGATTGTACTGCAAAACGAATTTTCCATAAACGGCTATACGCGCGAGGAATTTATCCGCCACAAGGCCGACCTCTACGCGGCGGGAGGCGTCCTGCCCGACAAGATTATGAAGTGGAAAAAAGTCAAGGACAACGCAGAATTCGGAGGAAGAAAATAATGGAAGACATTATGTATTACATTTTCTGCGGCTTGTGCCTCGGCGGCGCGGTCGGCGTGCTTACGGTTCGCGGATACGTCAATCAGGCGATGTCGATGCTTGCGTCGATTCTCGGCGCGGCGGGGCTTCTGCTGCTGATGAAAGCGTACTTCTTGGCGTTCGTGCTCGTAATGGTCTACGCGGGCGCGGTTCTGGTCTTGTTCGTGTTCGTCGTAATGCTCATAGGCGACAAGCGCGACGGCGCGGGCTGGATAAAGCGCGGCGTTCTGCTGCTGCTCTGGGCGGCGGTGCTCGCGCTCATAGGAGTTTTCGAACCGCAGATTCTGCGCGGCTGCGCGGGCGCGGATACGGCGCAGGCGGGCATTCCCGCGGTGTCGGCGGCGAAAAACTACGGCATTGCGCTCTTCACAACTTTTATGCTGCCGTTCGAAATTGCGGGAATCACGCTCTTGGCGGCGATGGTCGGGGTAATCGCGATAGCAAAACACCGCGACGGAAGGAAATAGAAAGGGACTTTTTTATGGAACACACTTTGCACCAGTTTTTGTTTCCCGCGTTGGCTCTTTTTGCGACGGGTCTTCTCGGCGTGATGTTCAAGCGGAATTTGATTACAATCTTCATGTGCGTGGAGTTCATGCTGCTGGGCGCGATGCTCGCGTTCGCGGCGTTCGCTTCGGCTTACAACGACATGGACGGCGCGGTTTTCGCGTTCTTCGTGCTCGCGATAGCGGCGTCGGAAGTGGCGGTGGGGCTTGCGATAATCACGCGACTGTTCGCCCTCGAAAACACGGTCTCGACGAAAGACCTCAACACTCTCGGAGACTAATAAAATGCAATCTCAATTAAGTTTGGTTTTGTTCCTGCCGCTTTTGTCGGCGGCGGTAATCGCGCTGTTTTTGCGCAGGAGCAAGTGGGGCGGCGCGGCGGTCTCGGTGCTGTCGGCGGCGGTCGCGCTTGGGGCGGTTCTCTCGGCGGAATTTGCGGCGGGGGCGGATTCGCTTTTCAAAAGCTCCGCATGCCTCTTCGAACTCGGCTCGCTCAACTTCGACTTCGGCTTCCTCTTCGACGGGCTTACGCGGAACATGCTGTTTGTGGTCTGCTTTGTGGGCTTTCTAATCCACGTTTTCAGCGTGGGATACATGGACGACGACAAGGCGAAGTCGCGCTTCTTTGCGGGCTTGAGCTTCTTCATGTTCTCGATGACGGGGATTGTGCTGGCGTCGAACCTGTTTATGATGTTCGTGTTCTGGGAACTGGTGGGGTTCAGCTCGTACGCGCTGATTGCCCACTATGCCGACACCGATGCCGCCCGCGAGGCTTCCAAAAAGGCGTTCATAGTAAACAGAGTGGGCGACTTCGGCTTTTTGCTCGGCATAATTTTCTGTCAGGCGTCTCTCGGCACGACCGACTTCTGCGGGCTTGCCGAAATTTTCAGGGCGACCCCCGAAAAGGCGTCCACCGCGATGGGGCTTCTGATTCTCTGCGGCTTCCTCGGAAAGAGCGCGCAGTTCCCCCTGCACGTTTGGCTTGCCGACGCAATGGCGGGGCCGACTCCCGTTTCGGCCCTTATCCACGCCGCGACGATGGTTGCCGCGGGCGTGTTCATGATGGTTCGCCTTTCGACAATCGGCTTCCTCACCCCCGAAGTGCTCGACGTCGCGACGATTCTTTGCGCGTTGACGGCGTTCTTCGCCGGTCTTTGGGCTTTGGGGCAAAACGACATCAAGAAAATCTTGGCGTACTCCACTCTGGCTCACTTGGGCTTGATGGGCGTAGGCGTCGGCTTGGGCTACGAGCTTGCAATGTACCACCTCACGACCCACGCGTTCTTCAAGGCTACACTTTTCCTTGTGGCGGGCTCGATAATCCACGCGTGCCGCCACGAGCAGGATATCTTCAAAATGGGCGGGCTTTTCAAAAAGATGCCCGCAACCTCGATTGTCGCGCTGATTGCAACGCTTTCGATTATCGCGATTCCGTATTTTTCGGGCTATTACAGCAAAGAGGCGATTCTCACCGCAGCCTACGGACGTTCGGTTGAGGGCGTCCTCTTCGACAAAATCGTTTTCTGGCTCGTCGCGGGAGCGGCGGTGCTTACGCCTATTTACATGGGCAGGCTCTTCTTCAACGTCTTCTGCGGGAAACCGCACTCGGAAAAGGCGGAACACGCGCGGGAAAGCTCTATGTTCATGGTTCTGCCGCTCGTGGTGCTCGCGCTCTATTCGCTCGCGGGGGCTTGGAGCTTTGCGTACGGAATAGTCTGGGCGGACGGAAAAATGAACGCGCTAATTCCCGCTTCGGCGACGTCGTTCATCTCGTCGGTTTGGGAAATCCACCGCTCGGCTCTGGCGAAAATTCCCGACGTCCACACGCTCGAAAACGCTGCGCTTATCGCAACTCTCGTCGGAATCGCTTTCGCGTACGTCGTCTACGGACGCTCGCGCGGCTACGACCTTGTGGAAAAACGCCTGCCGCGCCTCTACAAAGCCCTCAACAAACACGGTTGGTTCGACGACGTTTACAACTACTATGTGGCGAAAGTCCAACAGCGCGTCGCGATTTTCCTTGCGACTTTCGTCGATTTGCTGCTTGTCGAGCTTCTGCTTGTCCGCGGAACGGGCATTGTCTGCGCCGTGATAGGGCAGGGCTTCAAACGGCTTCACGACGCTTCGGCGAACTCGCAGGTCAAGTGGCTTGTGGCGGGGTTCGTCGTATTGTTCGTCATAATTTATGCGTAGGAGATTTCTAAGATGGAAACAAACGATATTTGCAAAATTCTTCTGAACGCGGCGGTTTACGTTCCGCTTTTCTGCGCGCTTTGCACGGCGGTCTTTGCGCCGTTTTTCGGCAACAAAAGCTCGAAGGCGTTGGCGGTGTTCTCTTCGGGGGTGTCGCTCTTCGCCGCCGCAGTCCTGTGGGCGGTCTACGCAAAGGACTTTGCCGACTCGGCGGGCTTCGCGTTTGCGACCGCTCCCGAATTTTTCGGAATCGCGCTTCCCGCGCTTGCCCTGAATGCGGTTTCCGCGCCGATGTTCGCGCTCGCGGCGATTGTGGGCTTTGCGGCGGCTCTCTGGGCGGCGAAGTCTGAAATCGACAACGCGCGCCTCTACTGCATGCTTCTTATGTTCATGCACGGCGGGCTAATGGGCGCGTTTGCGACAACCAACGTTCTCTGGCTCTACATGTTCCACGAATTCGCCCTTGTGCCGACGTTCATTGCAATCTCGCTCTGGGGCGGCGCGGGCAAACGCATGTCGGCAATGGAGATGGCGATTTATCTGACGCTCGGCGCGCTCGTGTCGCTGGTGGGCATAATCGCGCTGTACGTGCAGTCCGGGGCGGACAACTTCTCGCTGATTTCCATTGCGCTCGCCGTGGCGAAGTCGCCTCTGAACGCGCAGTGGCAGTACGTTGTTTTCGGACTGCTTATGTTCGGCTTGGGCACGCTTGTTTCGCTCTTCCCGTTCTACTCTTGGGCGCCGCGCACATACTCGGCGGCTCCGACCTCGTTTGCCATGCTCCACGCGGGCGTGCTTAAAAAATTCGGGCTTTATGTCCTGATTCAGGTTGCGCTGCCTTTCCTCTCGAACGGTTGTGCCGACTGGGCGAAGGCGATGGCGGTTCTCGCGCTCTTCAACGTAATCTACATCGGACTCCTCACAATGGTGCAGCGCGACCTCAAAATGATGGTTTCGTATTCGAGCGTGGCGCACATGGGGCTGTGCTTTCTGGGCATCGCCTCGATGTCGGTTTTGGGCGTCGGCGGCACGGTTCTGCTGATGTTTGGGCACGGCGCGAGCGTCGCGCTGCTTTTCATGCTCTCGAACGCGGTCGTCAACCGCACGGGCGAGTGGGACATGTTCAAAATGGGCGGGCTATACAGGCAGACTCCGAATCTTGCTGCGTTCTTCCTTGCCGCGACCCTCGCAAGCTTGGGCTTGCCGATGTTCGCAAACTTCTGGGGCGAGCTTTCGATTCTTGCTTCGCTCTGGAATTTCTCGCCGACAATCTGCGCTCTCGCCGCAACGGGGCTTATCATTTCGGCGATTTACGGGCTTCGCGCGTTCGCCAACGTCTTCATGGGCGAGCCGAAGGACGCAATTGCGCCGAAGTTTTCGCAGATTCCCGACTTGACGTTCGCGGAGAAGCTTCCCGCAGTAATCCTGCTTGCGGCGTTGCTGTTTGTGGGCTTCTGCCCGAAGGCGATTACGTCGGGGCTTAACGCGGATTTGTCGGCAATTCCAACTTTAACAAAGTAGTTTTTTATGGAAGGTATATCTTTTGAATGGGCGAGCGTCTCGACGGAGGCGACTCTTGCGGTTTTCGCCGCGTTGATTCTGTGCATGTCGGCGGTTGCCTCCGACAGGGGCGCGAAGTGGATTTCGCTGTTTGCGATGTTCGGCTTTGTGGCGGCTCTTGCCGTGGAGGTTTTCGCGCCGTTCGGGGCGTCGTCGTTCGGCGGCGCGTTGGGCGGCAAGTCGGTGTTCGGCGTGTTCGCGATTGCGTGCGCGCTGCTCTCGGCGTTGATGGGCTTCCAGTACTTCGCAAAAGGCGCGCGCGGCAGAAACGAGTTCTTCTCAATCCTCATGATTTGCGCGGCGGCTCTTATTCTCTTTGTGCGCTCGAACAACCTGATGTTCGCGTTCGTGTCGCTCGAATGCGCCACAATCTGCCTGTACATCATGGCGGCGTGGAGCAGGGACGTTCCCGCGAGCGTCGAGGCGGCGGCGAAATACCTCGTGATTGCGGGCGTCAGCGGCGCGATGTTCCTGCTGGGCATTGCGTTCGTCTACGGCGCGTCGCTTGCGGTCGGAAGAAACCTGCTTGTGTTCGAAAACTTCACCTTGGGGCTTGTCCACCCGATGTTCCTTACCGGCATAATTTTTGTGGCGGGCAGCGCGTTGTTCAAAGTGGCGGCGTTCCCGTTCCAGTTCTGGTCGCCCGACGTTTACCAAGGCTCGCCGACGCCCGTTTCGGCGTTTTTCGCGGTCGTTTCGAAAGCCGCGGGAATAGTGTTTGTCGGCAAAATCTGCATGTCGCTCGACTTCGCGTCGATTGGGCTTGCCGACCTCCAAAACAAGGCGGTCTTGGCGATGTCGATTGTCGCGGGGGCTACGATTGTCGTCGGCAATTTGGGCGGCATAACACAGGTGAACGTCAAGAGGCTGACGGCGTTTTCGGGCATATCGAACGCGGGCTATATGCTCGTGCTCGTCTGCGCGGTTCTCAAATACGCGTCGCTTGCCGACTTCTTTACGCCCGTCCTCTACTTCTATTTGGCGGCGTACATGTTCGCAAACTACGCGGTTTTCTTTGTCGTAAACGGCTTCGAGGGCTGCGACGACTCGGACCAGACTTTGGCGGACTACCGCGGACTCGCGCGGAAAAGCCCCGTCATGTCGGGCACGCTGATTGTAAACCTTTCGTCGCTTGCGGGCATTCCCCCGACGGCGGGCTTCTTCGGCAAGGTGCTTGTAATCGTGACGGCGTGGAACGCGCAGCTCTACTGGCTTACGGGCATAATGATTGCGGGTTCGGTGGTTTCAATCTACTACTACTTCGCGTGGCTTAGGTCGTCGCTCGATTCGGCGGACGGCGGAGAACGGAAGCTCGACGCAAACCCGCTCTTCTACCCCACAATGGTTGCGCTCTCCGTCGCGACCGTCGCTCTGGGACTCGGCGGCATTCTTTATTTCTACGGAATATAAAATTGTTGCATCGGGCGGCTTCCGCCCTTAGAAACTTCGATTCAAATGAAAAAATTATACGCATTTTTTTTGCTCGCCGCACTTTTGACAGGCTGTAATTCCGAAGACAAGGAAATTTACAGCCGCCAAATCGACATCGTAAGCATTCCCGCGGGCGCGCCGATTGTAATCGACGGCCTGAAAATGGGAACCGCGCCGCTGAGCGTCGGCGTCGAAACGAACGAGGACGGCTACTTTGTCCGCAAAACCGTAATCACGGCGATTCCGCAGGAGGCTTCGCTCCACACGCAGGTTGTTTCGTTCCCCGCGTATCTGGCGTCGAACCCCGAAAAGAGCAAAGTGCCCGAAAAAATCACCTTCCACATGGGCGTCGCGCCTTCGCAGGGCGGCGGGGTGTCGTTCAACGACGAATAAACACAATTTACCGCAACACAAATGTCATCTCAAATCAAATACATTCTCGACGAGGAAAAAATCCCCTCAAACTGGTACAATATCGAAGCGGACTTGAAAGAGCACACGCCCCCGCCCATCGACCCGACTACGGGCAAACCGATGGATCCCGCAAAGCTCGAAACAATCTTCGCAAAAGGCGTGCTCGAACAGGAAATGTCGCGCGAACGCTACATTCCGATTCCCGAACCCGTCCGCGAAATCCTCCGCCAATGGAGACCCTCGCCGCTCTACCGCGCGCGCAGACTCGAAAAAGCCCTTAAAACGCCCGCCCGCATTTACTATAAATTCGAGGGCGTAAGCCCGTCCGGCTCGCACAAATCGAACAGCGCGCTCGCGCAGGTCTTCGAAAACAAAAGGTGCGGCACAAAATTCATCACGACCGAAACCGGCGCGGGCCAGTGGGGCTCCGCGCTCTCGCAGGCGTGCCAGATTTTCGGACTCCATTGCAGAGTCTTCATGGTGAAGTGCTCGTTTATGCAAAAGCCCTACCGCAAGGCGGTTATGGAGCTTTTCGGCGGCGAGACAATTCCCTCTCCCAGCCCCTACACGGAAGCGGGTCGCGCCGTCTTGGCAAAAGACCCCGATTGCAGCGGCTCGCTCGGCATAGCGATTTCGGAGGCGGTCGAAGAGGCGGTGAAAAACTCCGACACCAAGTACTGTCTCGGCTCGGTGCTTAACCACGTTCTGCTCCACCAGACGATTATCGGCGAGGAAGCCCTGCTCCAAATGGAAATGGCGAACGACTATCCCGACATGATTATCGGCGCGTGCGGCGGCGGCTCGAACTTCGCGGGCATCGCGTTCCCGTTCATCGGCGAAATGCTCCGCGGCGGACGCAAGGTAGACGTGTTGGGCGTTGAGCCTTCCGCGTGCCCCAGCCTCACAAAGGGCAAGTACGCCTACGACTTCGGCGACGTCGCGAAAATGACGCCTTTGATGAAAATGTACACGCTCGGCAGCTCGTTCATTCCCCCCGCAGTGCACGCGGGCGGACTGCGCTACCACGGCATGGCTCCGCAAATCAGCAACATCGCAAAACAGGGGCTTATGCGGGCGAGAACCGTCCAGCAGCTCGACGTTTTCCGCGACGCCGTCGCATTCGCGCGTTCCGAGGGAATCATTCCCGCGCCCGAATCTTCGCACGCGATTTCCGCCGCCATGGACGAAGCCCGCAAGTGCGCGGAAACGGGCGAGGAAAAGTGCATACTTTTCAATCTGTCGGGACACGGACACCTCGATATGACTGCATACCTCGACTATTTTGCGGGAAAACTCCGCAACTACGATTATCCCGAACAGGAAATCGCCATGGCGCTTTCGGGCTTGCCCGTCTGCAACGAAAAGTAGCATTTGCGGCACTCCGCCCCGCGAAAAAGCCGACAAAGAAACGGCGCGGAATTTTTTTAGTATTTCCCGCGCCGTTTTTTTGTAATTAAATTGTTTTAACTAAGATGCGCCCCAAGTACCAGAATTGTAGAAACTGGTATTTGGCTGGTATTTAGTTTTGAGGCGGAGTGCGCAGTTTGTTTGCTGGGACTTATTGCGCAGAATTGCTTTGCAATTTGGAGGGGCGTTTTGCTAATGTCGGTTTGAAAAATTCTTCGGCGCGTGTCGGAGCTTTTGGTGTCGAATAAAAATATGTCAATCTCGGCGAAATCGTTTTTTGTTGCGGTGCTGCTGCTTGCCGCGGGGCTTGCGGCGGCGGACGTTCCGTCTGCCCGCGAAATGTGCGGCGTCTTGGACTTCGACCGCGCGAATGTCGAAAGCATTACCCCCGAAACCGTTGCCGAACTTTCCGCCCGCGCCCAAAAGCGCGACTACGACGCCCTCGTATCCCTCGGCGTCTGCCGCCTCCTCGGCTTGGGCACCCAAAAGGACGCCCGACGCGCCGCGGGCGATTTCCTTGCCGCCGCCTTTGCTGGAAATCCCTACGGAATGTTCGCCTATGCCGTTTGCATGGCGGAGGGCGACGGCGTTCCGCAGTACGAAAAGGGGGCTGTCGATTTTTGGGAGCGGGCGGCGAAAAAGGGCTGTCCGAACGCGCTCAACAGGCTCGGCGTCTGCCATTTCAAGGGCGGCGCGGCGGATTTCGACCCCGCCAAGGCGGTCGAGCTGTTCAAAAAAGCGGCGGAGCTTGGCTCGAACAGGGCGAAGGTTTCGCTTGCGCGCGCGCACCTCGAAGGCGTGGGGGTGGAGAAAAATCCAGCGGAAGCCCGCAGGCTTTTGGAGGACGCCGCCCGCGCGGGAAATGTCGTGGCGCAGAACAACCTCGGCGTCTACTACATTGAGGGCATGGGCGGAAATGTGGACGAGTTCGCCGCGTTCCGCTGCTTCGAGCTTGCCGCCAAGAAAAAATATCCGCCAGCCATGCTTTTCTTGGGAATGGCGTATTTGCAGGGCGCGGGGGTCGCCGCCGACGGCGCGCGCGGCTTCGCCCTTGTGCGCGAGGCCGCAGAGCTTGGCAACGCCGAGGCTCAAAACAACCTCGCGGTCTGCTACGCAAACGGCTACGGCGTGCAGCCCAACGCGGCTTCGGCGTTCGACTGGTACAGGAAGTCCGCCGAAAACGGCTACGCCATTGCCCAGAACAACCTTGCCGACTGCTATTTCAACGGCGTGGGTTGCGGCGAAAACAAAGCCGAGGCAGTGAGATGGTACAGACGGGCGGCGTTTCAGGGCGACGTTTCGGCGCAGAGCAATTTGGGATACTGCTACCTTGAAGGAATCGGGATAGGCAAGAGCGCGGCGGACGCAATCAAATGGCTGAAAAAGGCGGCGGACGCAGGCGACGTATCGGCGCAGAGCAATTTGGGGACGTGCTATATCAACGCGGTCGGCGTCGAGCGCAATGTTTCGGAGGCTGTAAAATATTTGAAGCTTGCCGCCGACAAGGGCGACGCGCAGGCGATGGGCAACTTGGGCGCGTGCTATTTCAACGGAATCGGCGTAGAAAAAAACACCCTAAAAGGCGCGGATTTACTGCGCCGCGCGGCGAAAGCCGGCAACGACGAAGCCCGCAAAGCCCTTTACAGAATAAGGGGATACGAGCATTGACGCGGTTTTCCCCCCCGCCGCCGTTTTTCCTCCGCGTTTTTTCTTGCCCCGCGCCGCGCCCATAACGCGCAGTTTTCAAGACGTGAATTTGGGAATTTTGACATGCAAAAAATTTCGAGCCTGAAAAAGCGATGCGCTTTTGTTTGGTGTTTTGTTTATAAGTTATTTGTAAACATGTATTAGATGTGTTCCGATTCGGGCGGCATTAGCATACCCGATTTTAAAAAGATACCTATAATCTTTTTTGACTTTTTGCGTCCCAAAAAGTACAATGACCTTATCAGCACCGAAATGAGAGGTGCGCAAAAATAATATGGGGTTGAGAAAAGGAATAATATGAAGTTCGGAAAAACAACTGTATTTGCGGCGGTGTTTGCGCCCATTGCGGCATTTGCGGCGGAGCTTACTCTTTTCGATTCCGCAAAAGATTCCGCCGTTGTCGAAAGCGGCGCAGTTGTTGCGAAAACTCCCGAAGGTCTGGTTGTTTCTTATTCCGAAAAGCCCGAACCGCTGGGCGGTGTCGCGATTGACGGCAACTGGGATTTGTCGAAATATTCCGCGCTCAAATTCGAAATCGAAAACCTCGGCAAGGGCGATATTCCGCTTATCATTGTCGCGCAGAACGCCAAGCCCGACTGGGGCAAGCGCACGGGCTTCCAGCAGATTTACCTGCCGCTCTCTTCGGGCAAGACGCTTGAAATGCCGCTTGCGTCGCTTTTCCGCGGCGAGGTTTACGACACGGTAAAGGATTTCCGCAAAATGCGCGGCAACCCGTTCTCGATGTTCACAAACAATGTGGACGTTTCTAAAATCGAGCGCGTGCGCGTGTATGTGCGCTACCCGAAAAGCTCGGACAAATGGCGTTTGAAGAAAATCACCGCGGAGGATTCGTCGACGTACAAAGCTCCCGCGTGGTTCGGCATGCCGAAGGAAAAATTTTTCCCGTTCATAGACAAATACGGGCAGTTCATTCACAAGGAATGGAAAGACAAAATCCACTCCGACGCCGACTTCGCCGCCGAAAGAAAAAAAGAGGCAGAGTATTTCGAAAAGCACGCCGGCGCGCCCGACCGCGACAAATGGGGCGGCTGGAAAGACGGTCCGCAGCTTGCGGCGACTGGGCGTTTCCGCATAGAAAAAGTCGGCGGCAAATGGTGGCTTGTAGACCCCGACGGAAAGCTGTTCTGGTCGCACGGAGCGGTTCGCGTGTCGCCGTCGTCGGGAATCACGCCGCTCGACGGGCGCAAATTCTACTTCAAAGACCTTCCCGCAAAGGACGACGCCTTTGCCCAATTCTACTACACTCACGACGAGCTTCTCCGCCCCTACTATGAAAAGCGCGGCATAAAGGAGACCTACGACTTCTCCGCCGCGAACCTCCGCCGCAAATACGGCGCGGACTGGCTCGAAAAATTCGCCGACATCTGCCACAAACGCTTCAAAAGCTGGGGCTTGAACACGATTGCCAACAGCTCCGACAAGCGCGTATACATGCAGAACAGAACGCCGTTCATCGAGCGTTTCGAAATCAAATCTCCCGAGCTTTCGGGCAGCGAGGGTTGGTGGTGGAGTTTCCGCGACCCCTTCAACCCCAAGTTCCGCGAAAACATACGCAAGAATCTTGCCGACAGAAAGGACGAGCTTTCCGACCCGTGGTGCGTCGGGCTGTTTGTGGACAACGAGCTTGACTGGGGGCACCCCGACTCGCATGCGGTCTGGACGCTGCTCTCGCCCGCCGACTGTGTGGCGAAAAGCGTTTTCGCCGCCGACCTCCGCAAAAAATACGGCACTGTCGAAAACCTCAACGCCGTGTGGGGCTCGAAATTCCCGTCGTGGGAAGATTTCCTGAAAGTCTGCGCAAAGCCCCCGAAAGGCGCGTACGACGACTGCGTCGCTTTCTCCGAAAAAGTCATAGAAGAGTACTACAAGGTAATCCGCGACGAAGTGAAGGCCGCCGAACCCCAGCTTCTCTACATGGGTTGCCGTTTCGGCGGAGTGCCGAAATACAATCCGCAGGCGATGTACATCGGCGCGAAATACTGCGACGTCATCAGCTACAACATTTACCGCGACACCCTCGACGAACTCTCTCTGCCAGCGGGAATCGACAAGCCCATCATGATTGGAGAGTTCCATTTCGGCGCGCTCGACAGGGGCAAATTCCACACTGGCTTGGTTGCAAAAACCACGCAGGAGGAACGCGCTCAGGCATATTTCAACTACGTCGAATCGGCGCTGAAACACCCGCAGGTAATCGGCACGCACTGGCACCAGTTTGCCGATCAGGCGACGACAGGCAGATTCGACGGCGAAAATTTCCAAGTCGGCTTCACCGACATCTGCGACACTCCGTATTGGGAGACCGTCGATAAAGTCCGCGAAATCGGATACAAGATGTACAAGGTAAGAAGCGGCAAAGAAAAGTAATAATAGCAGGTACACCCATCACACAGATAACAGCAAGGCTCGTCCGATTCTTTCGGGCGAGCCTTTTCCTTTTTTTGATTGGCGCGGATTTTGTGGGCGCGCTTTGTTCGTGGCGCGGCGGCGCTTGTTTGTGAGGGTTTGATTTTCCTGCGGGTGGCGGACTTTTGTTCGTGGCGTGTTGCGCGGTTGCGTTAGCGTGCTTGCCGATAATGGGGAGAGCCGCGCTTTTCGGGCGGGGCGCGTTCAAAAATGCTTGCGTATCGGGGCGGCTTCGGCGAAATTGGAGGGCATGTTAGGAAGGAAAAAAGTGTTGGTCGCAAAGAACGCAAAATCGGTGCGTTCCGACGACCCGCTTGGAGCTTTCAAGAAAAACTCGCGCGGCGAAATGGGCAGGTATCAGGTTCGCGGCGAACTTTGGAAATCGCTCAAAAAACTTCTGCTTCTTGCCGCCGCTCTCGCGGCGTTCTACTTCGCCCGCGAATGCTGGTTCGCGTGGGACATTTTTCAATAAAACGGAATCGCGCTTCGGAATTTTTATCATGAAATACTATTTAATAGACGGCTACAATCTCGCGTTCAGGTGCTTCTACGCCATGCCCGACCTCACGCGCTCGGACGGTTTTCCCACGGGCGCGCTCCACGCGTTTTTTGCAAGCCTGCTGAAACTGTCGTCGTCGGACACTCCGCATTCAAGCGCGGTATTTTTCGACAGGGGCGGCTCGAAACGCCACTTGGAAATCTATCCCGAATACAAGGCGAACCGCGCGGAAGCTCCCGACGCGTTCCGCAAGCAGATTCCGCACATGAAATACCTTTGCGAGCTGTTCGGCTTTGAGCCTACCGAATGCGAGGGCGTGGAGGCCGACGACCTCCTTGCGAGCGCGGCGGTCAGGCTGAAAGCTTCGGGTGCATCGGTTTCGATAGTGAGCGCGGACAAGGATTTCGCCCAGCTTGTTTCGCCGAATATCCGCCAGCTTCTGCCGCCCAAGCCGCGCACAAAGGAGTGGACGGAGCTTGACTCGATTGGCGTCAAGGCGAAGTTCGGCGTGCCGCCGTCGCAGATACCCGCGTACCTTGCTCTCATAGGCGATACTGCCGACAACATCGGCGGAATCGACGGCGTGGGTCCTAAAACCGCCGCGAAGTGGCTCAAAGATTTCGGCGACATCGAAACGCTCGTGCGCCGCGCCGACTGGATTAAGCCCGAACGCTTCCGCAAAATCGTTGCCGACTCCGCTTCGCGCCTTGAACGCAATTTAAAGCTCATAACGCTCGACACGTCGTTCGACGTTTCGATAACGCCGTCGAAGACTCCCGACTTTGCGGAAATCATAAATTTCCTCGAAGAAATGGAGATGAAAAAGTCGCTGTTTGCCCTGCGCAACTTCGCGAAAGACCAATATCAGATTTCGATATAATCGGATTGTATTTGATTGAAAGCGCGGCGGATTGATTTTTTTCGGATTCCGCGCCGCGCAAAAAAATCCGCGGGACGCCTTGTGCCAAGCCGCGGATTTTTTTGTTTTTTTGCCTTCTATTTTTCGAGGAGTTTCAGAACCGTCTGCGCGTAGACCGAAATCAGAAATTTGTTCGGGTGGTTGACGTTGTTTCCCGTCATGTCGATGTAGCGTTTTCTTTGAAGCAGTGCGTCGTGTGCGGCGCGGACGTTCGCGACGGCGACGGATTCGCATTCGAGGCTCTTGTCGATTTTCGGGTATTCGTCCTGAACCGCCATGCGCTTTTGCCAGAGCGTGTTTGCCCGCATGGAGCTTACGATTATGAATTCGGCGTCGGGGTTTTGCCCGCGCACTTTTGCAATCATGCTTTCGAGCTTTTCCCTGCGCGTTTCGGGCGGGCAGGTGTCGTTCATTCCGAACGCGAGAATCACGAGGTCGGGCTTGTCGGGCAGCACGAGGTTTGCGATGTTCTTTTCGCCCCAGCCGATTGTCGCGCCGCCGAGGGCGCGGTTGCGAAGCTCGACGTTTTTGCCGTAGATTTTTTGCAGGCGTTTTTCGACGCTCTTCGCCCACGTAGGCGAGAACGGCGCGGCGTCCGCCCTGAACGGCGCGTTTGCGCCCGCGGAGATGCTGTCGCCGTAGAGGACGATTTTCACGGGCTTGCCCGATTTCAGAAGCTTCATTGTTTTCGGCAGCGATTTTGCGCCGCGTTTCGACAAATTAAAAAATGATTGTCCATGATGTTTATAGTCAAAAAATACGTCCCGCTGGTGGAACCATTTGCCCTCGGCGAAGAACGCGTATTTGCCGAGGTTTTCGAAAAAGAAGAAGTCGCCGTTTTTCTTAGCCGCCTCTTTTGTGTCGGCGTAAATCGCGGAGTAGGGGACTGTCTCGACCGCGCCGCCCTCCAAAAATTCCACGGTGTTTCCCGAAATTTTGTAGTCGCGCCCCTCCCGCAAAAGCGTTTTTTCGCCGGAGCGGTATGTGTACGCCGCGTCGATTTTCCGCGGGGCGAAAAGCAGTTTTGCCCGCGCCGCCGAGCCGTCCTTTCCTCCGAGCGGGAAGACCGATTCTCCGCGGATTTTCCCGCCCGAAAAAATCGGCGTCAGAATGTCGTCAAGCTTGTAAACATCGGTGTTCGACGCCGCGACGAGCGTCGCGTGTTTTACGGTGATTTTCGGTACTGCGCCGTCGGGGCATTTTGAGTACAGCTTAAATTCCACGGATTTTTCTCCCCGCGCGAGCGCGGCGTTTACGATGTCGCCCGCGTCGATGCATATGTCCTGAATTTTGCCCGCGCCCAGAAGCGTTGCGGCGTCGAACTCGCGCCCCATGTGCGAGACCGTAATCGAGGGGCTTGCATCCTGCCCGCCCGACATTTCGCAAACTGCGCCGAGCCTCGCCGAAACGACGCGTTTTTCGGCGATTTTCGAAAGGTCGAATTTTGCCGATACGGTATAATTTTTCCCGCCGGTGTTTTCAATCGCGGGAATGTTTCCGCTTGACGGCGCGAGCGTTCCGCCGATTCTGTCGATGTCCGCGCCCGCCGCGAGCGGCAGAGCGGAAATTAAAGCCAAGAGAAATTTTTTCATCGCGCAATGGAAATCAAAAAATCGGGGAGGGTTCAACAAAAATCCCGAATTTCGGCCGCGCTCTTTTGGCTTGTAAAAATTTTCCGATTTACACATATTCCGAAAATTCGAGAATTGTTATATAAAAACCTATGGCTAATCCACCGTTTGAATACCAAAAAATGTTTCCGCTAGGGAAGGACGATACCAAGTACCGCCTCCTGACAAAAGACTACGTTTCAACCGTCGATTTTAACGGAGAGAAAATCCTTAAAATCGACCCCGAAGGTCTCGCGCTTCTCGCGCGTTCTGCCATGCGCGACGTGTCGTTCTTCCTGCGCCCCGCGCACCTCGAACTCGTCGCGAAAATCCTCAAAGACCCCGAAGCGAGCGACAACGACAAGAGCGTCGCCCTCACCATGCTCCGCAATGCCGAGGTTGCAGCGATGGGCAAACTGCCGTTCTGTCAGGACACGGGCACTGCGACAATCGTCGCAAAAAAGGGCCAGCGCGTTTGGACGGGCGTCGAGGACGAAGAGTATCTTTCAAAGGGCGTTTACGACTGCTACACGCAGGAGAACCTCCGCTACTCGCAGAACGCCCCGCTTACCATGTGGGACGAGGTCAACACCAAGTGCAACCTCCCCGCGCAAATCGACATCTACGCCACGAATTCCGATTCGTACAATTTCCTCTTTGTCGCAAAGGGCGGCGGTTCGGCGAACAAAACCTACCTCTATCAGGAAACAAAGGCGATTCTCACGCCCGAGCGTCTCATTCCGTTCATGATTGAAAAAATGAAGGGCTTGGGAACTGCCGCGTGCCCTCCCTATCACATTGCGTGGGTAATCGGCGGCACGAGCGCGGAGGCGAACCTCAAAAACGTAAAGCTTGCTTCCGTAAAGTATCTCGACAATCTGCCCACCAAGGGCAACAAGCTCGGGCACGCGTTCCGCGATGTCGAGCTTGAAAAGCGTCTGCTTGAAGAAACCCGCAAGCTCGGTATCGGCGCGCAGTTCGGCGGCGCAAACTTCGCCCTCGACGTCCGCGTTATCCGCATGCCGCGCCACGGCGCAAGCTGCCCCATCGGCTTGGGCGTTTCCTGCTCCGCCGACCGCAACATGAAGGCGAAAATCGACAAGGACGGCATTTGGCTCGAGCAGCTCGAAACCGACCCCGCCAAGTACATTCCCGCTGAATACAAGAGTGTCAACACTGCCGACGGCGCGGTCGCAATCGACCTCAACCGCCCGATGAAGGAGATTCTTGCCGAGCTCACAAAGTATCCCGTCAAGACCCGTTTGAAGCTTTCGGGCACGATTATTGTCGGCCGCGACATCGCCCACGCCAAGCTCAAAGAGCGTCTCGACAGGGGCGAGGGTTTGCCGCAGTACATCAAGGACCACCCGATTTACTATGCGGGCCCCGCGAAGACCCCCGAAGGCATGCCCTCTGGCTCTTTCGGTCCGACCACTGCCGGCCGCATGGACCCTTACGTCGATTTGTTCCAGTCGAACGGCGGCAGCATGATTATGATTGCAAAGGGCAACCGTTCGCAGGTTGTAACGGATTCCTGCAAAAAGCACGGCGGTTTCTATCTAGGCTCGATTGGCGGCCCAGCCGCTCTCTTGGCGAAGGAGAACATCAAGAAAGTCGAGTTGCTTGAATATCCCGAGTTGGGCATGGAGGCGATTTGGAAGATTGATGTTGTCGATTTCCCCGCCTTCATTCTCGTAGACGACAAAGGAAACGACTTCTTCAAGCAGTTGTAGCGCGAACCTGCGGGACTTGTTTGGCGCACAGCCAAGTCTTGCTCGAAAAGCAAAAGGGGTCAGTACGAAAGTACAGCCCCCTTTCGTTTTCTGTGCGAGCCTCGCCTGTTCGCCAAACCGTACCTCGCAGAACCGCGCTGGGGTAAGGTCGTGCGAACCTGCGGGACTTATTTGTTCCGTAGCAGAGTCATACTCGAAAACGAAAGGAGGCAGTACTAATGTACAGCCTCCTTCCTTTTTTTCCGTGTGCCTCTCCTACGAAAGCAAATCGTACTCCGCAGAACCGCGCTGGGAAGTTGGCGGATTGCCGAGGGTTTTGTTTATATTAGTGCGCGATGTATCGCGCGGGTAGGTTTTTGATTTTGTTTTTTTAGGTTGCCTGTCGGAGTGAAGTTGTGGACTGGGTGTTTTCTCTTGGTTATTTTGCTGTAAAGGAGCATGAAACTTCGGGATTGTTTTGTTCCGTTGCCAAGTCTTGCTCGAAAAGCAAAAGGAGGCAGTACGAAAGTACAGCCCCCTTTCGTTTTCTGCGCGAGCCTCGCCTGTGCGCCAAACCGTACCCCGCAGAACCGCGCTGGGAAATTTGCGGATTGCCGAGAGTTTTGTTTATATTAGTGCGCGATGTATCGCGCGGTAGATTTTTGATTTTGTTTTTTTAGGTTGCCTGTCGGAGGAAGTTTAGGGCTGGGATTTTTATTTTTGTGGCTGTCCTTCTGGTTTTTGTTTTGTCTTTTTGTTGGTAATCTGAATATTATGTAATTAGGTGGGTGTTGGGCTTGTTTTTTTATATTTAATGGGGGGAGGGTAGGTTTATTTCGAAGTATTGGGAAAATAAAAAATTTAAAAAAAAATGTTGACGTTGGCATGGGGCTTATTCATATTTTGTCCCTTTCAAATAAAAAACGCCAGACAACTGGCGGCTTTTTAGTGTCGCCCCGGTAGCTCAGTTGGCAGAGCACGTCCTTGGTAAGGACGGGGTCGGCGGTTCAAATCCGCTCTGGGGCTCGCGCTTAAAAGTCATCAACAACCTAAAAAATAAAACCGAAAGAACCATGTCGAAAGAATCATTCGTCAGAACGAAACCACACGTAAACGTAGGCACCATCGGTCACATCGACCATGGTAAAACTACACTCACGACCGCAATCTTGAAGGTTCAGTCGGACAAGGGCCTGGCTCAATTTAAGTCCTATCAGGACATTGCTAAGGGCGGCACTGTTCGCGACGCTTCCAAGACTGTTACTATCGCCGTCGCGCACGTCGAATACGAAACTCCCACCCGCCACTATGCTCACGTTGACTGCCCCGGCCACGCCGACTTCGTCAAGAACATGATTACGGGTGCTGCCCAGATGGACGGCGCTATCCTCGTTGTCAGCGCGGCTGACGGCCCGATGCCCCAGACTCGCGAACACATTCTGCTCGCCCGTCAGGTCGGCGTTCCGAAAATCGTAGTTTTCCTCAACAAGTGCGACCTCCTCGACGACCCCGAACTTCTCGAACTCGTCGAAATGGAAGTCCGCGACCTCCTCAACAAGTACCAGTATCCGGGCGACGAAACCACGATTATTCGCGGTTCGGCTCTCGGCGCTCTCGAAGGCACTGAATTCGGCGTAAACAGCATCAACCAGCTCATGGACGCTATTGACGCTGAAATCCCCGAACCCGAACGCCCTGTCGACAAGCCCTTCATGATGTCGGTTGAAGACGTGTTCTCCATCACGGGTCGTGGTACGGTTGCTACGGGTCGTATCGAACGCGGCAAAATCCACGTCGGCGACGAAGTCGAAATCATCGGTCTCGGCGACACCAAGAAGACGACCGTAACGGGCGTCGAAATGTTCCGCAAGCTTCTCGACGAAGGTCAGGCGGGCGACAACGTCGGTCTCCTCCTCCGCGGTATCGAAAAGAATCAGGTGCAGCGCGGTCAGGTTATCGCGAAACCCGGCTCGATTACTCCCCACACGAAGGCCAAGGCTGAAATTTACGTCCTCACCAAGGACGAAGGCGGCCGCCACACTCCGTTCTTCACCAACTACCGTCCGCAGTTCTTCTTCGGTACTGCCGACGTCACGGGCGTTTGCAAACTCCCCGAAGGTGTCGAAATGGTTATGCCCGGCGACAACCTTTCCATCGAAATCGACCTCCAAAAGCCGATTGCTATGGAAAAAGGTCAGCGTTTTGCTATCCGCGAAGGCGGCCGCACAATCGGTGCCGGTCGTATCTCGGAAATCATCGCTTAATTAGCGGTTGATTCAATCGCCGAAAGGTCTTTTACGGCCTTTCGGCTTTGATGTCCGATGCGCTCCCGAATAAAATCGCGGGGCGGCGGACAAAACGGACAACAATTTTAGGGAAGTAGTTCAATTGGTAGAGCAACGGTCTCCAAAACCGTGTGTTGGGGGTTCGAGTCCCTCCTTCCCTGTTGTTCTTTTAATTTAACACATTTCGCGGTTAAACCGCACAAAAAAGATGACCAATCCTTTCCGCAAAATCAGACAGTTTTATCAGGAAACAGTCGTGGAGCTGAAAAAGTCCTCGTGGCCGACGCGCCCCGAACTTGTCAACTCCGTGATAGTCGTATTTGTTGCATTGGGTCTGCTGGGCGCGTTTGTAGCGCTTGCGGACTTTGCCATTTACAACGTCGTGGACTTGCTCACTTGGTTTGTCAAGGGCGGAAAATAAGGCGGGCACATGGAATCTGACACACAGGACACGCGCAGATGGTACGCGGTGCAGACGCGTTCCAATATGGAAAAGAAGGCGGTCGAAACCCTCAAACACATGATTGACGTTGAGGACATGGGCGCGTACATATCGAAAGACGATATTTTGATGCCCGAAGAACGCGTGTCGGAAATCAAGAACGGCAACAAGGTATCCAGAGCACGCAAACTTTACCCCGGTTATATTTTCGTTCGGGTAAAGCTTTTCGACGAAAACGAAAACTTTTTGGAAAAACCGTGGTATTTCGTCCGCGGAATCAACGGTGTAATCAATTTCATGGGCGGCGAACGCCCCGTTCCGCTCCGTCAGGCGGAGGTCGACCGCATTTTTGCGCAGATGGCGCAGTCGGAAGGCACGGAACGTCCGAAAATCAGCTTCAATGTCGGGGAATCGGTCAAAATCCACGAAGGTCCGTTCCTCGGTCTTACCGGTGTTATCGAAGAGGTCGATGCGGAGCGCGGCAAGCTTAAAGTCAGCGTTTCGATATTCGGCAGGTTCACGCCGGTCGAGCTTGAATACTCGCAGGTATCGAGGGCCGACATCGAAGACTAAAACAACGCATTTTACGCACAGCCTCGGCAGTAAAATTCTTATAAGAAAAGAGAACTAAAATGGCAAAAAAAGTAGTAAAAGAAATTAAGTTGCAGCTCCCCGCGGGCGCGGCTAACCCCGCTCCCCCCGTCGGTCCCGCACTCGGTGCGGCGGGCGTGAACATCATGGGCTTCTGCAAAGAGTTCAACGCTAAGACGAAGGACCAGGCGGGCATGATTCTCCCCGTGGTCATTTCCGTATATCAGGATAAGTCTTTCACGTTCATTCTCAAATCCCCGCCGGCTGCGGTTCTTCTCAAAAAGGCCGCGAAAATCGAAACGGCGAGCGCAAAGCCCAACACCGACAAGGTCGGCAAAGTAACGCGCGCTCAAATCAAGGAAATCGTCAAGATTAAGGAAAAAGACCTTAACGCGACAAGCCCCGAACAGGCGGTCAAGATTATCGAAGGCACCGCGCGTTCGATGGGTATTGAAGTCGTAGACTAATTCTTTTTTTCGCATTCGCGCCGAACGAATTTATCGGGAGGCGCGAAAGTGTCTAAACAAACAACAACCGCACTGCAATAGCAGGAGACAAAAAGTCATGGTAAAAAGAAGCAAAAGATACAGACAGGCATCTGACGCCGCCCCGAAAGCGGCTTTGAGCCTTGCCGACGCGGTAAGCGCGTTGCAGGCTATGCCGAAAGCGGGCTTCGACGAAACGGTGGAAATTTCCTTCCGTTTGAATGTCGACCCGAAACAGAGCACCCAGATGGTGCGCGGAACGGTTCGTCTGCCCAACGGCAGCGGCAAAAAGGTAAGGGTAATCGTCTTTACCGAAAACGCCCAGGCGGCACTCGACGCCGGCGCGGACAAAGCAGGTTTCGAAGATCTCATCAAGGAGGTTTCGGAAGGTTTCCTCGATTTCGACGTCGCAATCGCTACGACATCGGCTATGAAGGAAGTCCGCAAGGTTGCGCGCGTTCTCGGTCCGAAAGGCCTCATGCCGAACCCGAAGAGCGGCACGGTTACGGACGACGTTGCTTCGGCAATCGCGGAAGTCAAGGCTGGTCGTGTAGAATTCAAGATGGACAAAACCTCGAACATGAGCGTAGTAGTCGGCAAGCGCAGCTTTGCGACGGAAAAGCTCGCCGAAAACGCGAAGGTCGTTCTCGACAGCGTTGTTGCGGCTCGTCCCGAGGCAATCAAGGGCAAGTTCATCAACTCAATCGCAATCAGCTCGACAATGAGCCCCAGCGTGAAAATCGCGCTGAGCGAAGTCGCACAATAAGGAGAGTTTTTCACAATGAGACCCGAAAAGAAATTTCTCGTAGAAGAAGCTCGCAACCGCCTTTCGGCTGCCGGACACGTTTTTCTGGTAAGCTTCACGGGCGTTAAGGTTTCGGACGCCGCGGAACTCCGCAAGGCGTTGGCGGAAGTCGGTGCGGAATACCACGTCGCGAAGAATTCGATTATTAAAATCGCCGCGAAAGAGCTCGGACTTCCCTCGATGGACTCCGCTCTCGAAGGCCAGACCGGCGTTGTAACGGGCGGCGAAGACCCCGCAGCCGTTGCGAAGGCGATTTCTGCGTTCTTCAAGACCCGCGAAAACTCGACAATCAAGCTCGGCATCATGGGCGAGAAGGTTATGTCGAAAGAGGACGTCGAATACCTCGGCAGCCTCCCGAGCCTTCCCGAACTCCGCGCAAAGTTCCTCTCGCTGCTCAATACGCCCGCAAGCCAGATGGTTCGCGTCATATTCTGCAAGCTCGAAAAGGAAGGCGGCGCGCCCGCAGAAGAGGCTCAGGCGTAGTCGGACTTCGGGACGCGCTTTGCGTTCCGAATTTTTGAAAACAAAATTTAGCCTTCCGCACAGGTTTGCATGGAGCGGAGGGCAAACCAAAAACAACTGAAAGGACAAACTTAGGGGGACATACCCCTTAAATATTCCGCAAGGAATGCTAAGTGTCCAAAGGAGACAAATAAAATGGCAGACATCACAAAAGATCAGGTTATCGAATGGCTCAGCAGCCTCACGGTTGTTGACGCGGCGGCTCTCGTTAAGGAGCTCGAAGAAAAATGGGGCGTTAGCGCGGCTGCTCCCGTGGCGGTAGTAGCGGGCGGCGCGGCTGCTCCTGCGGCTGAAGAAAAGGACTCGTTCGACGTTATCCTCAAAGCGGTTGACCCCGCCAAGAAGATTGCGGTCATTAAGGAAGTCCGCGCAATCACGGGCTTGGGCTTGGCGGAAGCCAAGGCGCTCGTCGAAGGCGCTCCGAAGGCCGTCAAAGAAGGCGTCAACAAAGACGAATCTGCGGAATTGGCTAAGAAGCTCAAGGACGCGGGTGCGGAAGTTGAAGTCAAGTAATAGGTTTGATTATTCAACCGTAATTTTCGCGGAGAGTCCGCGATGCCGAATAAAATCGGCGTCGCGGCTGTCCGCTTTTTCCGCTTAAAATATCCCGAAGCGTAATAACGGGGATAAGTTCTTTTTGAATCCGGATTTCGAATTTGCGCGGAAGCGCCCGACACTCGGTTTTTGGAAAAACGGATTTTGCAGAGGGCGAAAAAAAACAAAATTCCACAAAAATGTCTGAGCGAAAAAACTTTGGAAAACTCAAGGAAGTGATACCGCTTCCCAATCTCATTGAGAATCAGCTCAATTCTTATGCTGATTTTCTCCAAAAAGACGTGCCCCCCTCCAAGAGAAAAATGGTGGGTCTTCACGCCGTTTTCAGCGAGGTATTCCCCATAGAAAGCTACGACGGCAAGCACAGACTCGAATACGTTTCCTACGATTTGGTAGGGCCTAAGCAGACGGAAGTTGAGTGCATAAAGGAAAGCACCACATACTCCGTGGCTTTGCATGTAAAATTCCGCCTCGTCTCGGGCGACTCCACAAAAGAAGACACAATTTTCATGGGCGACATCAATATGATGACCCAAAGCGGCAGCTTTATCGTCAACGGCGCGGAACGCGTTGTCGTCAGCCAGTTGCACCGCAGCCCCGGCATTTGCTTCGAAGAAACGATGCACAGCTCGGACAAAATGCTCTATTCGTTCCGCCTCATTCCCGACCGCGGCACATGGGTTGAAGTTCAGTTCGACCAGAACGACCTGCTTTACGTCTATATCGACCGCCGCCGCCGCCGCAGGAAATTCCTTATCACGACACTCCTCCGCGCTCTCGGACACAGCTCCGACCCCGAAATCGTCAAGCTTTTCTACGAAGTTGAAGATATGTCGGTAAAGCGCGCGTTGCAGATGGAGAACATTTCGCAATACGTTCTCGCCGAACCTGTTACCGACCCCGACAAGGGCATCGTGCTCCTCAAACAGTACGAAACGCTCACAACGATGGCGGTGCAGAAATTCAAGGCGGCAAACATCGAAGAATTTAAAGTTATCGACACTACCGTCGACGACGGCGCAATCGTCCGCGCAATCAAGAAAGACAAGACGAAGAACGAAGAGGGCGCGTTGAAGTACATCTACACGCAGCTGCGCCCCGGCGAACCCGTCAATGTGGAAAACGCGCGTGCGCTCATCCGCCGCACACTCAAAGACCCGAAACGCTACGACTTGGGCAGGGTCGGCCGCTTCAAAATCAACCAGAAGCTCGGCTTGAACACGCCGCTCGAAACCCGCGTTCTCACAAGCGAAGACATCGTTGCGGGCACAAAATACCTTTGCAAACTTAAAAAAGGTCAGGGAATTATCGACGACATCGATAATTTGAGCAGCCGCCGCGTAAGAACCGCGGGCGAACTTCTTGCAAACCAGTGCAGAATGGGCTTGGCGCGTACCGAAAAGCTCGTGCGCGAACGCATGAACGCGTCGGAACAGAACACGGAATCGTTGACAATCCAGCGTCTCGTGAACACGAAGGCGATGACGACGGTTATCCGCGACTTCTTCGCAAGAAACCAGCTCTCGCAATTCATGGACCAAATCAATCCGCTTTCGGAACTCACCCACAAACGCCGTCTTTCGGCTCTGGGTCAGGGCGGTTTGAGCCGCGAACGCGCGGGCTTCGAAGTCCGAGACGTTCACGCGACGCACTACGGCAGAATCTGCCCGATTGAAACGCCGGAAGGTCCGAATATCGGTCTTATCAATTCGCTTTCGTGCTACGCGAAAATCAACGAGTTCGGCTTTATCGAAACGCCCTACCGCAAGGTCGAAAAGGGCAGGGTGCTCGACAAAATCGAATACCTTTCCGCCGACGAAGAGGAGGGCAAGACTATCGCGCAGGCGAGCAGCGAAATCAAGGACGGCAAGCTTGTCGGCAGGGTAATCGCCAGAAACTTCGACGAAGTTTCGGAAGTAGACCCGATGGACGTAGACTACATGGACGTAAGCCCCAAGCAGCTCGTTTCGGTCGCGGCGGGTCTTATCCCCTTCCTCGAACACGACGACGCAAACCGCGCGTTGATGGGTTCGAACATGCAGCGTCAGGGCGTTCCGCTTTTGAAGACTCAGGCTCCGTTTGTCGGAACGGGTATCGAAGGCAGAGTGGCGACGGACTCGCGCACGGTTGTGCTGTCGGAATCCGACGGCATTGTCGCGAGCGTAGACGCAAAGAGAATCGTAATTACGCCCACCGGCGAAATGCCCAAAAAGGTTCAGGGCAAGCTTAAAAGCGACCCCGACAAAAAGATTTACGTATACGAACTGCGCAAATTCATGCGTTCGAACGCATGCACATGCTTCACGCAAAAGCCCGTGGTAAAACACGGACAGAAGGTGAAAGTCGGCACGGTTCTCGCGGACGGCGCGGCTACGGAAGACGGCGAGTTGGCTCTCGGCAAAAACGTTCTCGTGGCGTTCATGCCCTGGAACGGATACAACTTTGAAGACGCCATTCTGCTCTCCGAAAAACTCATCAAGAACGACGTGTTTACGTCGGTGCACATCGAAGAGTACGAAGTAACGGCGCGCGACACGAAGCTCGGGCCCGAAGAAATCACGCGCGATATCCCGAACGTGGGCGAAGACGCGCTGAAAAACCTCGACCGCAACGGCGTAATCCGCATCGGCGCGGAAGTGAAGGCGGGCGACATTCTCGTCGGCAAAATCACGCCGAAGAGCGAAACGGAACTTGCTCCCGAAGAAAAGCTGCTCCGCGCAATCTTCGGCGAAAAGGCGTCGGACGTCAAGGACTCGTCGCTCATCGTTCCGTCGGGCGTCAAGGGCATTATCATGGACGTGAAGGTGTCGACGAAAGTCGACGGCGAAGGCGAAAAGCTCAGCGAAAGCGACATGCGCCGCCGCACGCGCAAAATCAAGGAAGAGCACCGCGCGCAAAGCGACGCCCTCCGCGACGAACTCACCGAAGCGCTATCCAACGTGCTCCTCGGCGAAAAAATCCCGCTCGACGTCCGCAATTCGGAAACGGGCGAAGTCATCATTCCGCAGAACAGGAAGATTACAAAGACGCTCCTGCGCCGCTTGGCGTCGGTCTCGAAGAACATCGACATCGACCCCTCGCCCGTGCGCAACAAGATTTTCGGAATCATCGAAGGTTTCCAGAGCAAGTTCGCGGAAATCGAAGCCGAATGTGCGCGCAAAGTCGCGTCAATCGAAAGCGGCGACGGTTCCGACCAGAACGTCATCAAGAACGTCAAGGTTTACATCGCAACGAAGCGCAAGATTCAGGTCGGCGACAAAATGGCGGGACGCCACGGCAACAAGGGTATCGTAGCCCGCATCGTTCCCGAAGAGGACATGCCCTACCTGCCCGACGGCACGCCCGTTGAAATCTGCCTGAACCCCATGGGCGTTCCCTCGCGAATGAACGTAGGTCAGGTTTTGGAAACGCACTTGGGCTGGGCTTGCAAAAAGCTCGGAATCAAGATTGCGACGCCGATTTTCGACGGTATCAGCGAAAAGGATATCCGCACATACTTGAAAGACACCGGCATGCCCGAAAGCGGCAAGGTTCGCCTCATCGACGGGCTGACGGGCAACTACTTCGACCAGCCGATAGTTGTTGGCTACATCTACATGATGAAGCTCAACCACTTGGTTGCCGACAAAATCCACGCCCGCGCGGTCGGCCCGTACAGCCTCATTACGCAGCAGCCTCTGGGCGGCAAGGCGCAATACGGCGGCCAGCGTTTCGGCGAAATGGAAGTTTGGGCGTTGGAAGCGTACGGCGCGGCATACACCTTGCAGGAATTGCTCACGGTCAAGTCCGACGACGTTCAGGGCAGAACGAAGATATACGAACAAATCGTCAAGGGCGACAGTTCGTTGCAGGCGGGTACGCCGCAGTCGTTCAATGTCTTGATGAAGGAAATGCAGGGCTTGTGCCTGAACATAAAGGCGGAAAACAGCGACGACATCGAAATACAGTAGTCGCTTTTGAACCACTAAGAAAATCAAGGAATTTTTTATGGACGAAAACAATACAAGCCAAGCGCGAGAAATTCTCGGTTTCGACAGCGACGCGGGTTTTGACAGCGTTTCCATCGGTCTCGCTTCCCCGGATACGATTCGTTCGTGGTCGCACGGCGAGGTTAAGAACCCCGAAACAATCAACTACCGCACGTTCAAGCCCGAACCCGGCGGTTTGTTCTGCCAGAGAATATTCGGCCCCGTGCGCGACTACGAGTGCGCCTGCGGCAAGTACAAGCGCATCCGCTTTAAGGACCAGGTTTGCGACCGTTGCGGCGTCGAAGTGACGACAAGCCGCGTGCGCCGCGAAAGAATGGGGCATATCGAACTTGCCGTTCCCGTAGCGCACATTTGGTTTTTGAAAAGCATGCCAAGCAGGCTCAGCCTCATGCTCGACATGACTTCGAAAGCCCTCGAAAGCGTAATCTACTACGAACGCTACGTCGTAATCGAGCCACGCAACACGTCCCTTACGTTCAAACAGTTCCTATCGGAAGAGGAATATCAGGCGGCAATCGACGCGGGCGACGACTTTGTGGCGAAAATGGGCGCGGAAGCTATCCGCGACCTGCTCGCGAAAATCGACTTGGAAAAGCTCGAAGTTGAACTCGTCGAACAAATGCAGTCCACGCGCTCGAAGCAGATTAAGAAAAAGCTCTCGAAGCGTTTGAAACTCGTTCAGGGCTTCATTCAGAGCAACGCGCGTCCCGAATGGATGATTCTCGAAGTCCTGCCCGTCATTCCGCCGGATTTGAGACCCCTCGTTCCGCTCGAAGGCGGCAGATTCGCAACCAGCGACCTCAACGACCTTTACCGCCGCGTAATCAACCGCAACAACCGTCTGCGCAGCCTCATGCAGATGCGCACTCCCGACGTCATCATTCACAACGAAAAGAGAATGTTGCAGGAGTCCATCGACGCGCTGTTCGACAACGGCCGCCATGGCCGTCCCGTAACGGGCGCGGGCAACAGGCCGCTGAAAAGCATCTCCGACATGCTCAAAGGCAAGCAGGGACGCTTCCGTCAAAACCTGCTCGGCAAGCGCGTCGACTACTCCGGCCGTTCGGTTATCGTCATCGGTCCCGACCTCAAACTCAACCAGTGCGGTCTGCCGAAGAAAATGGCGCTTACGCTGTTCGAACCTTTCATCATCCGCCGCTTGAAGGAACTGGGCTTTGTGCACACAGTCCGCAGCGCGCGCAAAATGATTGAAAAGAAGTCGCCCGAAGTTTGGGATATTCTGGAAGAGGTAACCGAGGGGCACCCCGTTATGCTCAACCGCGCTCCGACGCTCCACAGACTTTCGATTCAGGCGTTCGAGCCTGTGCTCATCGAGGGCGACGCCATCCGCCTGCACCCGCTCGTTTGCGGCGCGTACAATGCGGACTTCGACGGCGACCAAATGGCAGTCCACGTTCCGCTCTCGCTCGAAGCGGTCATGGAGGCGAAACTTTTGATGTTGGCAAGCAACAACATTTTCTCCCCGTCGTCGGGCAAACCTATTTTGACGCCCTCGCAGGACATCGTTCTGGGGTGCTACTACCTCACGTACGAACCTAGCCTCAAAAAGGAAAAAGGCCAGCGCGTTCCGCTGCTTGCGTCGCTCCGCGAAGTCGAGGGCGCACAGGCGGAGGGCATGCTCCACTGGCACGACTGGATTGACTATGTCAACCCCGACTACGGCAAAGACACGATTTTCGGCGACAAAACAAAGAAAATTATCCGCACAACCCCCGGCCGCGTAATCTTCAACACGATTTGGCCGGAAAAGATGGGCTTTGTAAACTTCGTCGTTCCGAAAGGCAAACTCGGCGACCTCATTCTTAACACGTTTAAGATTTGCGGCCGCAGCGAAAGCGCGCCCGTGCTCGACAGAATGAAAAAGCTCGGCTTCCGCACCGCGACGCTCGCCGGCATTTCAATCGGTATCGGCGACATGGACATTCCCGCCGAAAAGAAGGGAATCATCGCCGAAGCCCGCGCGAAAATCAAAGTCATCGAAAACGAATACCACAAGGGTACGATTACCAAGGGCGAACGCTCGAACAAGGTCATCGACGTGTGGAACGTCGCGACCGACGAAATCGCGAAAAAGGCATTCGAAAATCTCGCCCGCGTTCCCGAAAAAACTTTCGGACGCCAGCACATCAATCCCGTTTATATCCTCATGGATTCGGGCGCGCGAGGCAACAAGGCGCAGGTTCGCCAGCTCTGCGGTGCCCGCGGCCTTATGGCGAAGCCGAACGGCGAAATTATCGAACGCCCGATTCTCTCGTCTTTCCGCGAAGGTCTGAGCGTGCACGAATACTTTATCTCCACGCACGGCGCGCGCAAGGGTCTTGCCGACACCGCCCTTAAAACGGCGGACGCAGGTTACATGACCAGAAAACTCTGCGACGTCGCCATGGACGTTATCATTACGGAAGAGGACGACGGCAACCGCGACGGTATCTGGAAACAGGCAATCTACGACGGCGACGACGAAATCGTCTCGCTCTTCGACCGCATCGTCGGACGCTGCTCTTCGGACGATATTTTGAACCCGACGAACCCGTCGGAAGTAGTCGTAAAGAACGGCGAAATCATCACGGAGGCAATGGCGAAGCGCATCGGCGCGCTCGGTATCGAACGCGTCAAGATTATGAGCCCGCTCACGCACCTCAAACGCAACGCGATTCCCGCAAAGGCGTACGGCATCGACCCGTCGTCGCAGAAGCTTGTGGAACGCGGCACGGCGGTCGGCATCATCGCGGCGCAGTCAATCGGCGAACCCGGCACTCAGCTGACGATGAGAACCTTCCACGTCGGCGGCGTCGCGCAGGCGGTCAAAGCCCCCGAACTTGCTGCCCGCAACGACGGCACAATCCATTACGAAGACATCACGAGCGTTTCGCTCCCGCAGGTTGACGCCGACGGCAACGAAATCAATGTAAGCGTAGTCCTCAACAAAACCGCCCACATGAAAATCGTGGGCGAAGAAGGCAACGTCCTCGAAGACTACACGCTCGCGGCGGGCGCGCTCATCACGGCGGAAGAGGGTCAGCATGTCAAAAAGGGCACGCTCCTCGCGCGTTGGGACCCGCACAATATCCCGATTATGGCAAGCGAATCGGGCGTCGTCCAATTCAAGGACTTGATTGACGGCCTCACATACCGCTCGGATTTCGACCCCTCCACGGGTCGCACTACAATCACGATTTCCGACCACAAGGAAGACCTCAACCCGACCATCAACATCGTCGACAAGAAGACGGGAGAAATCAAGGCGTTCCAGGTAATCCCGACGGGCGCACAGGTGATAGTCTCGGAGGGCGACGAAATCGCCCCCGGTATGATTATGGCGAAAACCCCGCGCTCGGCGGCAAAAACGCAGGACATCACCGGCGGTCTGCCGCGCGTCGCGGAACTTTTCGAAGCCCGCCGTCCGAAAGACGCGGCGGAAATTGCGCGTTCGCACGGCATCGTGAAAATCGGCGGCACGCGCCGCAAGAAGACGATTTTGAGAATCGTCCCGAAGGGCTGGCAGGAAGGCGACGAAGGCGCAATCGAAGAGCATCTCATTCCCGCCAACAAGCGAATCATCGTACAGCCCGACGACGAAGTAAAGCGCGGTCAGGCTCTCACGGAAGGCGGCGTCGACCCCAGCGAAGTCCTCGAAGTAATGGGGGCAAGCGAAGTTCAGGAATATATCATCAGGGAAATCCAGAAGGTGTACCGCTCGCAGGGTGTTACAATTAACGACAAGCACATCGAAGTTATCGCTTCGAGAATGCTGCGCAAAGTCCGCGTGTCCGACCCCGGCGACTCCGACTACTTCTGGGGCCAGCAGGTCGACCGCTACGAATTTATGGAAACCAACAAGAATATCGAAGACGCGGGCGGTAAAGCCGCGACCGCCGAACCGATACTCTTGGGTATCACGAAAGCCAGCTTGGAAACCGAAAGTTTCATAAGCGCGGCGTCGTTCCAGGAAACAACGAGAGTTCTCACGGAAGCCGCAACGCTCGGCAAACGCGACGACCTTTCGGGCTTCAAGGAAAACGTGATAATGGGTAATTTGATTCCCGCGGGTACGGGGCTTGCCGCGTACCGCAAGCTGAAAGTCAACGCAATCGGACACACTCCGCTTGCCGACGGAATGCTTGACGGCGGGGAAACTTCGGAGGCCGACGCTCAATAGGGTCGGCGTCCTTCGATGATTCAGTTTTTGCGCGTACCGGACGGGCGTCGGGGAAAAGACGCCGCTGCGCAAGGGCAAAAATCGGAGACGTTTTTTTCCGCGAAATCCGCCGCATAAGCAACGGCGGAACGCGGGCAAAAATCGCGCACCAAAAACAGAACCAAGCATTGCGGGGCGACGGGACGTTGTACAGAGCGTCGCGCAAGGCGTAAAAAATTAAAAAAATATAAATAAAAAACTTGCCAAAGGGAAAGTGATATATACTTTTCAACATCTTTCTCTTTAAAAAGACACAAAATATGCCTACAATTAATCAGTTAGTTCGCAAGCCGCGCAGCCTTGTAAAAGCAAAGACAAAGGCGCCGGCTTTGAAGTCGAATCCGTTTCGCCGCGGCGTATGCGTACAGGTAATGACCCGTACGCCTAAGAAGCCGAACTCGGCTATTCGTAAAGTCGCAAAGGTGCGCCTTACTTCGGGATACGAAGTAATCGCCTATATTCCCGACGAAGGCCACTCGTTGCAGGAACACAGCGTCGTGCTCGTGCGCGGCGGCCGTGTTAAGGACTTGCCCGGTGTTCGTTACCACATCGTCCGCGGTACGCTCGACTGCATGGGTGTTGAAAAACGCCGCCGCAGCCGTTCGAAGTACGGTGTCAAGCGCCCGAAGGCCAAGAAGGCATAATTAAAATTTTAGAAAAGGCAAAAATATGTCACGCAGACACAGAGCTGAAAAAAGAGAACGCATTCCGGATTCGCGCTACAAGAGCGCGCTCGTAAGCCACCTCATCAACATGGTGATGAAGGACGGCAAAAAGACCGTCGCGGAACGCATCGTATACGGTGCAATCGAAAAGGTTAGCGAAAAGCTCGAAAAGGGCGACCCCATCGACCTGCTCTTGGGCGCGCTCGAAAACGTTCGTCCGAAGCTTGAAGTTAAGAGCCGCCGCGTAGGTGGCGCAACGTACCAAGTCCCCGTCGAAGTTTCGTTCGACCGCCAGCAGACGCTCGCGTTCCGTTGGCTCATCGAAGCGGCGGGCAACCGTAAGGGTCTGCCGATGGCCGACGCTCTCGCGGCTGAACTCGTAGACGCCTACAACGGCACGGGTACGGTTGTCAAGAAGCGCGAAGACGTCCACAAGATGGCGCAGTCCAACAGGGCTTTTGCGCACCTCCGCTGGTAATTGAACTTCACACGGAAATACCACGAACATGGCACTTTCAGAAAAAAATTCACCCAATAGAACAAAGCCGTTGGAATATACCAGAAACATCGGTATATCGGCGCACATCGACGCGGGCAAAACGACCTGCTCGGAACGTATCCTGTTTTACAGCGGCGTAGTTCACAAAATCGGCGAAGTACACGAAGGTACTGCCGTGACGGACTGGATGGAACAGGAACGCGAACGCGGCATTACCATTACGTCCTCGGCTATCTCGTGCAACTGGACGACGAAAGACGGCCCCTACAAGGGCATTCAGCACCAAATCAACCTTATCGACACCCCCGGACACGTTGACTTCACAGCGGAAGTCGAACGTTCGCTCCGCGTTCTCGACGGCGCGGTCGCGGTGTTCTGCGCGGTTGCGGGCGTACAGCCCCAGTCCGAAACGGTTTGGCGCCAGATGAACAAGTACAATGTTCCGCGCATCGCTTTCATCAACAAGATGGACAGAACCGGTGCCGACTTCTACGGCGCGGTCGAAGACATCAAGACGAAGCTCAACGGCAATCCCCACCCGCTCTTCCTCCCCATCGGCGCGGAAGACAAGTTCAAGGGGCTTATCGACCTCGTCAGCATGAAGGCGTACATGTACGACGAAAACGACCCTCAGGGCGTTAAGTACGACGTCATCGAAATCCCCGCCGAATACAAGGAAAAGGCGGATCAGTACCGTTCGGAACTCATCGAAGCCATTGCCGACTTCGACGACTCTATCATGGAACGCTTCCTTGAAGGCGAAACGAATTTCACGGAAGACGAACTCCGCCTCGGTATCCGCAAGGCTACTCTGTCGCGCGAATTCGTCGGCGTAATCCCCGGTTCTGCGTTCAAGAACAAGGGCGTGCAGATGTTGCTCGACGCGGTTGTGGACTACCTCCCCAGCCCGCTCGACGTTCCCCCGATTAAGGCTTACGGCGAAGACGACGAAGAAACGCCGTCGCTTGAAATCGTCTCCGACGACTTCGCGCCACCCACAGCACTTGCGTTCAAACTTTGGAGCGACCCGTTCGTAGGTAAACTCGTGTTCATTCGCGTATACAGCGGTTGCATCAAAAAGGGCATGCAGGTTTACAACCCGCGCAGCCGCAAGACCGAACGCATCTCCCGTTTGCTCGTCATCAAGGCGGACAAGCGCGAAGACATCGAAGAGGCATACAGCGGCGCAATCTGCGCAATCATCGGCGCAAAGGATATCGTAACGGGCGACACGCTCTGCGACAGAGACCACGAAGTTCGTCTCGAGCCCCCGACATTCCCCGAACCGGTTATCGCAATGAGCATCGAGCCGAAGTCGAAGGCAGACCAGGAAAAGCTTTCCATCGCCCTCCAAAGACTCGCAGAAGAAGACCCGACATTCGTTGTCACAACGAATCAGGAAACGGGCCAGACGCTTATCGCGGGCATGGGCGAACTTCACCTCGACATCATTCGCGACCGTCTGTTCCGCGAATTCAAGGTAGAAGCAGACTCCGGCAAACCGCAAATCGCGTACCGCGAAACAATCACGAAAGCCGCTCCCGGCGTGGGCAAATTCGTCCGCCAGTCGGGTGGTCGCGGTCAGTACGGCCACGCGGAAATCGTTCTCGAACCGCTTGAAAAGGGCAAACACTACGAGTTTGTCAACGAAATCGTCGGCGGCGTAATCCCGAAGGAATACATCAAGCCGACGGAAGACGGTATCAAGGAAGCAATGATAAACGGCGTCGTCGCGGGCTATCCCGTTGTGGACGTCAAGGTGCGCTTGGTATTCGGTTCGTTCCACGAAGTCGACTCTTCGGAAATGGCGTTCAAGATGGCGGGTATCTTCGCTTTCAAGGACGCTATGAAAAACGCGGGCCCGATTCTCCTCGAACCTATCATGAAAGTCGAAGTAACGACCCCCGACGAATATCAGGGCGACGTTATGGGCGACATCAACCGTCGCCGCGGCCAGATTCAGGGTATGGAATCGAAGGGCAATGTAACGGTCATCAAGGCGTTCGTGCCGCTCGAAACAATGTTCGGCTACGCTACGGATATCCGCTCGCTTTCCAGCGGTAGAGCTTCGTACTCGATGGAGCCGAGCCACTTCGAACAAGTACCTGCGGCAGTTCTGAAACAGGTTCAGGAAGGCGCGGCAAAGAAGGCTCAACGATAATATTTAAAAGGAAAAAGCAATATGGCTACTCAGAGAATCAGAATAAAACTCAAAGGCTACGATTTTCGCACGATAGACCAGAGCGCGAGCGACATCGTCGAAACGGCGAAGCGCACGGGTGCTACTGTTTCGGGTCCGGTTCCGTTGCCGACTAAAATCGAAAAATATTCGGTAAACCGTTCCGTACACGTCGACAAGAAGAGCATGGAGCAGTTCGAGCTCCGCACTCACAAGCGTCTCATCGACATCGTAAACCCGACCGCCAACACGGTTGACGAGCTTAAAAAGCTCAATCTTCCCTCGGGCGTCGACATTACGATTAACGTCTAATGTTAAAAATCGGCGGCGCGCGTCGGCAATGCGACTGCGCCGCCCGATTTTTTCAAACGCGTTCTTTTTCAGACTGGGGTCTCGGACTTCCTTGAAAGAATAGGAGGGCGTGTTTTCGGGAGTTTTAGGTATTCGGCCTGAAAGTCCCTTTACAGTTTAACTTTTTTCTGCGCAAATTTTTCGAAGCATCTGCCGCCGGACGGTCGGGCGAATTTGACGATTTCAGGATTTTCAAATTCGGTCAATCGGGCGGAGAGAACCGGAAAGTTTGCGCGAAATTTGTTAAAAAAATAAAATAATCGAAAAATTTTATTGACAGTACTTTTTAGATGCCCACTATGTGGCGCCTTTACTTTTCTAACAAACAAATAACAACTAACGCAGGTTATCAAAGGTGTTTTGTTTGGGAGATTGGTGCAAATTCCCCACGGTGGGGAGTTTACGCGGTTTCCGCAAGTGAAATTCCGCCTGCCTCTTAGCTATGAGCGAAATACTAATCGGAAAAAAACTGGGCATGACCCAGATTTTCGACGAGGACAACAGCCTTGTTGCCGTCACGGTCGTTGAGGCTGGCCCGTGCCCCGTCACACAAGTAAAAACTGCTCAGAGCGACGGTTATGACGCCGTGCAAATCGGCTTCGGTGCGCAGAAAGAACAGCGCATGACCCAACCGAAACTCGGGCACTTGAAAAAAGCGGGCGTAGCTCCCGTATCGGAACTTGTCGAGTTCCGCGTAGATAATCCCGCAGACTACAAAGCGGGCGACGTTTTGACGGTCGCCAAGTTTGCGAAAGGCCAGATGGTCGACATCATCGGCACGACAAAGGGTCGCGGTTTTCAGGGCGTAATGAAACGCTACAATTTCGACGGCCAGCCCGAAACGCACGGTCATATGATGCACCGCCGTCCCGGTTCCGTCGGTTGCCGCCAGACTCCCGGCCACGTTTACAAGGGCAGAAAGATGCCCGGTCATATGGGACAGGTTCGCTGCACGACCCAGAACCACCCCATCGTAAAAATCTTGGAAGACAAAAACATTCTTTTGATTAAGGGAAGTCTTCCGGGCGCGAAAGGCGACCTCGTTATCGTCCGTCCCGCCAAGAAAGCCAAGAAAGCATAAGGAGCCGCACAAATGAAACTTAAAGTTTATACAAAAGACGGTTCGAGCTTCACGGAGCAGGAATTTGAAAACATTCCCCAGTTCGAGGGAGACAAAGGCTTGTTCGCGCTCAAAGAAACAATCGTTGCGTATCAGGCGAACGCCCGTCAAGGCAACGCTTCCACACTCGACTACGGACACGTTAGCGGCACATGCCGCAAGCCTTTCAAACAGAAGGGCGGCGGTCGCTCGCGTCATGGTACGATGAAGAGCCCGATTCACCGCGGCGGCGCGGTAGTCTTCGGCCCCCAGCCCCGCGACTGGTCGAAGAAAATCAACCGCAAGGCGAAGGCGTTGGCTTTCAGCCGCGCGCTTTTCGACAAGTGCTCCGACAACGGCATCTGCGTAATCGAAGAATTCGCAGCTCCCGAAAGAAAGACGAAGGCGGTTGCGAAGGTTCTTTCGAACATCAAGCCAGACGGCAAAGTTCTCTTGGTTGACGACGTTTTCGGCGACGATTTCATTCTCGCAAGCCGCAACATCGCCCGCGCGAACTTCTGCGAAAGCGCGACACTCAATGCGCTCGACTTGGTTCAGTTTGACACTGTAATCGTATCGCGCAAGGGTCTGGACACGGTTCTCGCCCGCATCAACAAGGACGAAAGGTAATACCATGGTACAGGCAGACAAAATCATTAAAGGTTTCCGCGTTACGGAAAAGGCCGCCAATTTGCAGGTAGCCAACCAGTACACCTTCACGGTTGCGGAAGACGCAAACGCCGTGGCAATCGGCCGCGCGGTCGAAAAGCTTTTCAAGGTAAAGGTTGTACGCGTCAACGTAATGAACGCCAAGGGCAAGGTTAAGGTCTCGCGCATGAGCCGCAACAATCCCGGCGTCAAGGGCAAAATGAAAAAGGCAATCGTAACGCTCAAACAGGGCGACACGATTCAAATTGCGTAAGTCAGGAGAAGCATAAAATGGCTATTATAAAAAGAAGACCTTTGACACCCGCGCAGAGATTCTTGGAACTCGGCCGCAATGAGGTCGACAACAAGCGTCCCGAACGTTCGTTGACCGAAAGCAACCACCGTTCGAGAGGCCGCAACTGCTACGGCCGCATTACGTCGCGCCGTCGCGGCGGCGGACACAAGAAGTTGTACCGCATTGTAGACTTCAAGCGCGACATCGTGGACGTACCCGCCACTGTAATGGCGATTGAGTACGACCCGTACCGCACGGCGTACATCGCCCTCGTTCAATACCAGAACGAAGAGAAGACGAAGTGCTACATCATCGCTCCCGACGGTCTGAAAAAAGGCGACACGGTTATGACGCTTTCGAAGCGTCCCGACGAATTCCCCGTCGGCGCGTGCATGCCCCTCAAATTCATTCCTCCGGCGCAAAAGATTTTCTGCGTTGAAATGCAGCCCGGCAAGGGCGCGCAAATCGCGCGCGGCGCAGGCGCAGGCGCGCAGCTGGTTGCCGTCGAAGGCGACATGGCTACGGTCAAGATGCCCAGCGGCGAAATCCGCTTGATTAACGCCGAATGCCGCGCGGTAATCGGCGTGGTCGGAAATCTCGAACACCAGAACCAGAGCTTGGGCAAGGCCGGTCGCGTTCGCTGGATGGGCAAACGCCCGAGAGTCCGCGGCGTGGTAATGAACCCGGTAGACCACCCGATGGGCGGTGGTGAAGGCCGCACTTCGGGCGGCGGACACCCGGTATCGCCGTGGGGCCAGCTCGCGAAGGGCTATCCGACACGCACGAAGAGCAAGCCGTCGAACTCGATGATTGTTCTCCGCCGCAACGGTAAGAAAACCAAGAAATAGTTCATAGGAGAAATCAAAAATGGCACGTTCAATTAAAAAAGGACCTTTCGTAGATCCGAGCCTCCAAGACAAAATCGACGAAGCGCAGAAAACGAACTCGCACAAGCCGATTCAAACTTGGTCGAGACGTTCGATGATTACTCCCGATTTTATCGGATTGAATTTTAACGTTCACAACGGCAAAAAGTTTGTGGCGGTCTATGTAACCGAAAACATGGTCGGCCACAAGCTCGGCGAATTCTCGCCGACCCGCACGTTCAAAGGACACAACCCGCACACCAAGAAGGCAGCTATGTAATGGTAAACTTCGGCAAAGTTCTGTTTTTGACGGCGGCGGTTGCCGCGGCGGAAATATGCTTTGCCGAATCTCCCGATTGGGTGCTGAAAGACGGTTCGCTCGGAAGAGCGGGAAGGGTAATTGAGGTGCTCGACGGTTTTGGACTGATAAAAATCGACACTGGCCTGCAAGGCAATCTCCGAAGGGGAGCGGTTTGCAGGGTGGTCGGAAAAGACGGAAGCGTCCGAAAGGTCGTGGTAGTCGAAGCCGACGGAAGGAAATCGGTGGCGATGGTCATGTCGGACATCAAGGTCGAAAAGGGAGACGCCGTATACATAACACCGGCAAACTAACACAGGAAGACAACAATGGAAGTCAAAGCTTTAACAAAGTTTGCGCGCATGTCAGACAAAAAGGTGCGCGAAATATCCCGCGAGATTCAGGGTCTCAATGCCGCAGAAGCGTTGGAAATCTTGAAACTCGTTCCCCGCAAGAGCGCGAAGCTTGTCGCCAAGACGCTCGCAAGCGCAATCGCAAACGCCGAAAACAACAACGGTCTTTCGGCTGCGAATCTCACAATCAAGAGCGCAATCGTAAACCAGGGCATAGCGTTCAAACGCTTCCGTCCCGTGGCTCGCGGCAGCGCGCACCCGATTCGCAAGAGAACTTCACATATCTCGATCGTCCTTTCAGACGAGAACACTAAATAGAGGCAGATAAAATGGGTCAGAAAGTAAATCCTAAGGGTTTCCGTCTCGCTGTCCGCCGCGACTGGGAGTCGCGCTGGTTCGCGAATAAGGGCGATTATGCGGCGGCCGTCAACGAAGACTATCGCATACGCGAATTTCTCCGCGAAAAGCTCAAAGGCGCGTCGGTTCCCCGCATATTCATCGAACGCGCAGGTCAGCGTATCCGCGTGAAAATCTACACGGCGCGTCCCGGTGTTGTAATCGGACAGAAGGGCGCGTCGCTCGAAGCGTTGAAGGCGGAACTCTCGAAGTTTCTCGGCAAGGACGTTATCTTGGACATTCAGGAAATCAAAAAGCCCGATTTGGTCGCATACTTGGTGGCGGAAAGCGTCGCGCTCCAGTTGGAACGTCGCATTTCGTTCCGCCGCGCAATCAAGAAGGCAATCACAACCTCGATGAGCATGGGTGCCGACGGCATCAAGATTCAGTGCTCCGGACGTCTCGGCGGCGCGGAAATCGCCCGTACGGAATGGCAGAGAAAGGGTCGCATTCCGCTGCACACGCTGCGCGAAAACATCGACTACGGCTTTACGGAAGCGCACACCGTTTACGGCAAAATCGGCGTCAAGTGCTGGTTGTGCCTTAAAAACGAGGACAACATCTAATTTGAGGGAGACGCAACAACATGGCAAATATTCTTCCAGCAAAAACTAAGTACCGCAAAGTCCAAAAGGGTCGCAACCGCGGCATGGCGAAGGGCGGCGACAGCATCGACTTCGGCGATTACGCAATTCAGGCTCTCGAACGCGGCAAATGCTCGGCTTCGCAGCTTGAAGCGGCTCGTGTTGCAATCAACAGGCACTTCAAACGTCGCGGCAAGGTGTGGATGAGAGTATTCCCGCAGAAGAGCGTGACGAAGAAGCCCGCCGAAACCCGCATGGGTAAAGGTAAGGGCGGTGTCGAATTCTGGTGCGCAATCATCAAGCCCGGCACGATTCTCTTCGAAGTATCCGGCGTACCCGCCAGCATGGCTCGCGAAGCGATGAGACTTGCGGACGGAAAGCTTCCGTTCAAATGCAGATTCGTCGTCCGCGAAGGCGTCGAAATTCTATAATTAGGAGACTTGACAGATATGAAGACAAAGGAAATCAGAGAACTTTCGGCAGAAGAGCTTTCGAAGAAACTCCGCGACATGCGCGAGGAACTCTTGAATCTCAACGTTCGCAAGGGAACAGGTCAAGTTGAAAATCCGGCTCGAATCAGAGAGCTGCGCCGCGATATCGCTCGCTGCGAAACAATCAAGACTCAGAAGAAGTAAAGGACTGTAATATGTCGGAAAATACAAGAAAGGCACGCAGAAGTCTTGTGGGCGTAGTAACCTCCCGCTCCGGAGACAAAAGCATAAAGCTCACCTATTTCTACAAAGTACCGCACTCGCTCTACGGGAAGGAAATCCGCCGCAAGACGGTTATCCACGTCCACGACGAGAAGAACGAATGCGCCCTTGGCGACAAAGTCGAGGTAACGGAAACGCGTCCCATCAGCAAGCTGAAAAGATTCCGCGTGGTTCGCATAATCGAAAAGGCTCCCGTAGCCTCGGCAGAATAAGGAGACACCACAATGATACAAATGCAGACAAGACTCGTGGTTGCCGACAACACCGGCGCCAAGGAAGTCGCGATGATTCGCCGCCTCGGACAGCACAGCCGCACGGCGAAAGTCGGCGACATAATCGTAGTCGCGGTAAAGACGTCCACTCCTGACGCCGCAGTCAAGAAGGGCACGGTTGCAAAGGCCGTCGTCGTCAGGACGAAAGCCCCGATTCGCCGCGCGGACGGTTCGTATCTCCGCTTCGACACAAACGCTTGCGTAATTCTCGACGGCAGCGGCAATCCGAAAGGTACGCGTATCTTCGGGCCCGTCGCCCGCGAACTCCGCGCAAAGAACTACATGAAAATCATATCCCTCGCACCGGAGGTATTGTAATATGGCAAAAAGTTTTGTAAAGAAGGGCGACGAAGTAGTAGTAATCGCGGGTTCTTCGAAGGGCAAGCGCGGCAAGATTTTGCTGGTTGACCCGAAGAAGGAGCGCGTAGTAGTCGAAGGCGCGAATCTTCGCAAGCACCACGAACGCAGGAGCGAAAAGAATCCGGAAGGCGCAATCGTGGAACGCGAAGCTTCGATTCACATTTCAAACGTAATGCCGGCTGGGCGTTTTGATGCGAAGAAATCGCAAAAAAAAGCGTAATCAGCGGATAGAATAAAAACAAAATGAGCACACCAGTATTAAAGAAAATATATCAGGAGAAGGTCGTGCCCGAGCTTAAAAAATCGCTCGGCATTGACAATCCGCACGTCGTGCCCACGTTGGAGAAAATCGTAATCAATTCGGCAATCCGAAGCGACGCCTCCAAGGAATGGGTGCCGGAAGTGGTCAAGGAAATCGCGAAGATAGCGGGACAGCAGCCTGTCGTCGTAAAGGCGGGCAAGAGCATCGCGAACTTCAAGCTGCGCGCGGGACAGCCCAACGGCGTCAAGGTAACCTTGCGCGGCGCGGCTATGTGGGACTTCCTCTATAAATTCATAGCGGTAGTATTGCCGTCCATTCGCGACTTCCGCGGAGTGGGCAACCGTTTCGACGGCGCGGGCAATTACAGCTACGGCGTTGCCGACCACACAATTTTCCCCGAAGTCACGGTAGACCCCGGCCGCAAGAACATCGGTATGGACATCACAATCGTCACGACGGCGAAGGACGACAAGTCCGGCAGAGAGCTTTTGAAGCTTTTGGGCATGCCCTTCCGCAAGAACGCAGCCGAACAGGCAGCGGCCGCCGCAAACAAATAACAAGTAAACGGCAAAGACATGGCTAAGAAATCCTCCATAGAGCGCAATTTGAAGCGTATGAGATTGACGGCGAAATACGCCGCCAAGAAAGCGGAACTGAAAAAAATCATCAAGGACCCGAAAACGTCCGACGAAGACTTCTTCGCGGCGCAGCGCAAGCTCTGCAAGCTTCCGCGCAACGCTTCGAAAATCCGCATCCGCAACCGTTGTTCCATCACGGGACGTCCGCGCGGTGTAATCCGCAAGTTCGGCGTGTCGCGCATAACTTTCCGCGAGCTTGCTCTCGACGGCAAATTGCCCGGCGTCACAAAATCATCGTGGTAATGCGAAAGGAAAAATAATATGGCAACTCACGACAGCATTGGCGACTTTCTGACAATCGTCCGCAACGCGAGCAAGGCAGGCAAGGACGTCTGCACAGCGCAGTGGTCGAAAATCCGCGAAGGCATCGCGTCGATTCTCAAAGACGAAGGCTACATTGCCTCTTTTGAAGTATCGGGCGAGAAGGCGCAGAAAATCATTACAATCAACATGAAGTATATGAACGGCGTATCGGCGTTGACGGGCATCACCCGCGTCAGCACCCCCGGTTGCCGCACATACTACGAATACCGCAACATTCCCCGCGTTCTCAACGGCATGGGCATTTCGATTCTTACGACCTCGAAGGGCGTATTGAAAGATTCCGACTGCCGCGCGAAGAAGGTCGGCGGCGAAATCCTCTGCAAAGTTTGGTAAGGAAGACATATGAGCAGAATTGGTAAACTTCCCGTTAAAGTTCCCGCGGGCGTGAAAGCGTCCGTAAAGGACAACACAGTTTCGGTCGAAGGCGCGAAGGGCAAACTCAGCCAGAACTTCGGCACGGCTATCGACATCAAGCTTGAAGGCGACGAAATCCACGTCAATCCCGCTTCGGCGTCGCGCCACTCGAACGCGATGCACGGCACTGCGCGCAGTATTATTGCGGGCATGGTCAAGGGCGTTGTAGAGGGCTACCAGAAGGTTCTCGAAATCAAGGGCGTTGGTTTCAAGGCGGAATTGAAGGGCAAGACGCTTACGCTTTCCCTCGGTTATGCGCACCCCTGCATTTACGAAGTTCCCGAAGGCATCACGGTGGTCATCGGCGAAACTCCCGACAGAAACCCCCTCGTGACGGTTTCTGGCGCGAGCAAGCACATGGTCGGTCAGGTTGCGAGCGACCTCAAACACTTCTATCCCGTCGAACCCTACAAGGGCAAGGGTGTCAGAATTCACGGAGAATTCGTCCGTCGCAAGGAAGGCAAGAAGACTGCGTAATCTCGCGGCACTGAAAGGATACGAAAATGAAATTGGAAACAAAGAAAATTTTGGAACAGAAACGCCGCTGGCGCGTTCGCCGCAAGGTGAAGGGCACGGCGGAACGTCCGAGACTGGCTGTATGCTTCTCGAACAAGCACGTCTATGCGCAGTGCATAGACGACAAGGCGGGCAAGACCCTCGCGGCTCTCTGCACAACGGGCAAGGAGCTGAAAGGCGAGAAGGTTCTCCCGAATGTTGCGGGCGCAAAGCTCGTCGGCGAAAAATTCGGCGCGAAGCTCAAGGCTATTGGCGTCGAGGCGGTCGTTTTCGACAGGGGCTCGCGCCGCTACCACGGCTGCGTCAAGACATTCGCCGATGCGGTTCGTTCGGCAGGCATTAACTTCTAATCTACGCAAAAATGAGCAGAGAATTTAAAAACAGAAAAGTCGAAGCCGAAAAAGACGCAGGCCCCGAACTTATCGAAAAGGTTGTCCACATCAATCGTTGCGCGAAGGTCGTAAAGGGCGGACGTCGTTTCACATTCTCGGCGTTGGTCGTTATCGGCGACGGTAAGGGCAATGTCGGCTTGGGATACGGCAAGGCAAAGGAAGTTCCGGACGCAATCAAGAAGGCGTCGGAACGCGCCCGCAAGGTGATGAAGCCCGTAAGCCTCAAAGACAACACCATTCCCCACGACGTGCGCGGCGAGTTCGACGGCGGCATTGTGCTGCTCCGTCCGGCTTCCCCCGGTACGGGCGTTATCGCGGGCGGCGGAGTACGCGCCGTTCTCGAAGCGGTCGGCATCAAGGACGTTCTGAGCAAATCGCTCGGTTCGAACAACGACATGGCAATGGTCAACGCAACTCTCAACGCGCTTTCGCAGCTCCGCACGGCGGAGGCAATCCGCGCGCAGAGAAGCTAAAAAAGGAGTTTTAAGAAAATGAAATTGCACGCTCTCTCCAATCCACAGGGTGCCAAACACGCAAGCAAACGCCGCGGTTGCGGCGTCGGCAGCGGACACGGCAAGACGTCGGGCCGCGGCCACAAGGGCGCGAAGGCCCGCAGCGGCGGACACGTCCGTCCCGGTTTCGAAGGCGGTCAAATGCCTTTGTACCGCAAGCTTCCGCACCGCGGCTTCAACAACTTCAAGTTCAGGGTTGAGTACGACACGGTCAACGTCGGCGACCTCGAAGAACTCGGACTCGAAGAAATCACGCGCGACGACTTGGTCGTGGCGGGTTTGGTTCGCGCCAGCGCGCCTCTGGTCAAGATTCTCGGAAACGGCGAATTGACGAAGAAGGTTGTCGTAAAAGCCGACAAGTTCTCGGAAACTGCCGTAAAGAAAATCGAAGCCGCAGGCGGCAAGGCCGTCGTAAACGCTCCCGCAGAGGAAGCCAAGTAGGAAATATTATAGACAGGTAGGAAATGTTTGCCGCTTTCACAAACTGCTTTAAAATCCCCGAATTGCGCCAGAGAATTTTTCTGACGCTGGGGCTTATTTTTATTGCGCGCGTCGGCGCGGGTATCCCGTTGCCGGGCGTAGACCCGTCGCCGTTGCAGAATTTCTACGCATCGGCGTCGAGTGATGGCGGCGGCCTTGCCGGTCTCTATAATATGTTCACCGGCGGCGCGATGGTAAACGGCGCGATTTTCGCGCTGGGCATTATGCCCTACATCAGCGCCTCGATTATCCTTCAACTAATGGGCGCAGTCATGCCGAGCTTGGCGCGCCTCATGCAGGAAGGCGATACGGGCAGGCAGAAAATCGCCCAGTATACGCGCTACCTGACGCTTCTCATCGGCGCAATTCAAGGCTCGATGATAACCTACGCGCTCGTTTACAGCCCCGGAACGTTCTTTTCGGGCTTCGACACGGCGCAGTGGGGCTCGATTATCGTGGCGGGAAATATCCCGATTTTCTTCGTCGTCAGCGTAGTTTTGATGACGGCGGGCTGCATGGTTCTCACTTGGCTCGGCGAACAAATTACACAAAGGGGCGTCGGAAACGGCGTTTCGATAATCATCACAGTCGGCATTATCGACACACTTCCCGGGGCTTGCACGCAGGCGTACCACATGGTGTTCGATAGGGCGGTCGGCGCGGAAAGCGCAAGCATGGGCATTCCGCAGGCTGTTTTGATGCTCGCGTTCCTTCTCGCGGTAACGGCGGCAATCATCATGATTTTGCAGGCTGTCCGCAAGATTCCCGTCCAGTACGCAAAGCGCGTCGTCGGCAGAAAACTCATGGGCGGACAAAGCTCCTACCTGCCGCTGAAAGTCAACTATGCGGGCGTTATGCCTATCATCTTTGCGAGCGCGTTGCTGCTCTTCCCGCAACAGATTTTCGGACAGTTCAACCTTTCCACATACAATTTGATATACGGTTCGCTCGTATTCGCATTCAGCTATTTCTGGGTGTCGATTATGTTCAAGCCGCTCCAAATCTCCGACGAACTGAAACGCAACAGCGGGTATATCCCCGGCGTTCGCCCCGGAGAACCCACGGCAAAATTCCTCGACTTCGTAATGACCCGCCTGACATTTGCGGGCGCGGTGTTCCTCGTGATTATCGCGATTTTGCCCCACGTTTTGATGACCTACTGGGGAATACCCCAGAAAATAGCCTACTTCTTCGGAGGCACGGGCGCGCTCATCGCAGTCGGCGTTTCGCTCGACACGATGCGTCAAATCGAAACATACCTGCTGCAACGCCACTACGACGGCTTCCTGAAAAAGGGTCGCATTCGCGGGCGCAGCGTCGGCCAGACGCGGCAGATGCTCGATACGAGCGAAATCAAAAATCTTTGGGCACTCTGGACGCCCCTGTTGACGATTTTCTTCGTCGGCTTGGCGGCTTGGGCTGTCCGCAACTGCCTCTGATTCGGCATTGCGAATCGGAACGATAGTTGCGCATTGTTCTTTTAATGATACCAACAATTAGATAGACGGCGTGTCGTATGATACCTATTAAATCCGAAAGAGATTTGAAAATCATGCGCAAGGCCTGCTCGGTTGCGGCTACCGTGCTGGACAAGCTTTGCAAAATAGCACGGGAGGGCGTATCAACCCGCGAGATTGATATTGCCGGCAAAAAAATCATGGCGGAACTTTCCTGCCGAAGCGCGTGTTATCACTACAAAGCGGGCGGCTTGAAATATCCGGGTTATCTGTGCATATCGGTGAACGACGAAGTCATTCACGGCATAGGCTCGGACAGGGTTTTGAAGTCGGGCGATATTGTCAGCATGGACGTAAGCGTGGTCTATCAGGGGTTTGTCGGAGACAACACCAGAACCGTCCTCATCGGAGATGTCGCGCCGGAAACGCGCAGACTTGTCGAGGCGACGGACACCGCACTGCACAAGGGCATAGAGGCCGCGAAGGCCGGCAACAGAGTCGGCGACATTTCGGCGGCGATTCAGGCCTATGTGGAATCGTGCGGCTACGGGATTGTCGAAGAATTCACAGGGCACGGCGTCGGGCGGCACATGCACGAAGAGCCGCAGATTCCCAACTACGGAGAGGCGGGCACAGGCCCTGTGCTCCGCGCGGGAATGACGTTGGCGATTGAGCCGATGATTACCATGGGAAGCCCCGAAATATACGTTGGCGATGACGGCTGGACGGTTTATACGTCCGACGGCAAGCCGAGCTGCCATATCGAACATACGGTGCTCGTGACGGACGCAGGCGCGGAAATCCTCACAATTCCAATGCAGGATTAGTTTGAGGGGCGAAGTTTTCGTGTTTGTCGCAAATAATTAAAAAAAAGACTTTTCAAATCGAAAAAAACAGTCAAGATAAACCATCTTTTTTAACAACGGAAAAAATATGCCAAGACTATTAGGAGTAGATATTCCCAATAACAAGCGCGTCGAATTCGCGCTTCAATACATCTATGGTATCGGTCCCGCCCGCGCGAAAATCATCTGCGGAGAATGCGGAATCCCCGAATCCATGCGCGCAAGCGAACTCAACGAAGAATTGATTAACAAAATCATGAACGTCGTTGCGGAACGCCAGTACAAGCTTGAGGGCGACCTCCGCCGCGAAATCATCGGCAATTTGAAACGCCTCTCGGCAATCAAATCGTACCGCGGTCTCCGCCACGCAAAGGGTCTTCCCGTACGCGGCCAGCGCACGAGCACAAACGCGCGTACCCGCAAGGGCGCACGCAAGACGGTCGGCGTTGTCACCAAGAAATAACAATTCGAATTAATTTTTCATGAGCGAAGAACAGAAAAAACAGGACGCGGTCGCGGCGGAAGCTCCGGTCGCAGAAGTTCAGGCCGCCGAGCCCCAGAAACCCTCGTCTCCCTCCGCCAGCGACTTGCTCGCAACGGAAATCGGCGAAATCAAGGTTCGCAAGGCAAAGGGCAGCAAGAACGTCCACTCGGGCGTCTGCCACATCAACGCGACTTTCAACAACACAAAAGTCTCTTTTACCGACGCCGCAGGCAACGTCATCAGCTGGTCGAGCGCGGGCAAGATGAGCTTCCGCGGCTCGCGCAAAAGCACGGCATACGCCGCGCAGGTCGTCACGCAGGACGCGGGCAAGGTTGCGATGAGCCACGGCATGAAGGAACTCGTCGTGAACGTAAAGGGTCCCGGTATGGGTCGTGATTCGGCAATCCGCTCGCTCCAAGCGATGGGCTTTGTCGTAACGGCTATCGTGGACGTTACTCCCGTTCCGCACAACGGTTGCCGCGCTCCCAAACGCCGCCGCGTATAATCTCAATTTTAGGAGAATTTTACAATGTCTCGTTATACAGGACCTACAACAAGAATCAACCGTCGCTTTGGCATGCCGATTTTCGCGGAAAGCAAGGCGATGCAAAAGAAGCCCTATATCCCCGGTCAGCACGGCCCGCGTCTGCGCCGCCGCGTGACGGACTACTCGATGGGCTTGAACGAAAAGCAGAAGCTCCGCTTCATGTTCGGTCTGAGCGAAAAGCAGTTCCGTCTGACGTTCGAACGCGCAAAAAGACAGCGCGGCGTTACGGGTGAAATCTTCATGCGCCTGCTCGAACTCCGTCTGGACAACGTAATCTACCAGCTCGGTTTTGCCCGCAGCCGCAAGGCGGCTCGCCAGTTCGTGACGCACGGCCACGTTCAGGTAAACGGCAAGAAGGTTGACATTCCCAGCTTCACATGTCAGGCGGGCGATGTCGTTGAAGTTCGCGACCGCACGTCTTCGCGCCAGCTCGCGCAGCGCGCCATCGACGAATCGCAGCTCCGCGCAACACCCGCGTGGCTCGAACGTGCGGCTGAAGCCTTCAAGGGCACGGTAAGCCGTCTCCCGATTCGCGAGGAAATGGACCAGTCGATTAACGACCAGCTCATCGTCGAATTCTATTCGAGATAGTAATTAACAGATTCAGAAAACGGAGATCACCATGGCTAAACGACTCGGAAAGTTTGAACTTCCCAAACGTCTTGTCAAAGACGAAGCAAGTGCCACAAGCACATATGCAAAGTATGTCGCCGAACCCTTCGAAACGGGTTTCGGCCATACTATCGGAAACGCGTTGCGCCGCGTGCTTCTCAGCTCCATTGAAGGTGCGGCAATCAGCTCCATCAAGATTGACGGCGTAGACCACGAATTCCAGAGCGTAGACGGCATAGTCGAAGACGTGACGGACATCGTGCTCAACCTGAAAAAAATCAAGATTAAGAGCACCGCGCGCGAGAACAAGCGTCTTATGATAAATGTCGAGAAGGCGGGCGAAGTTACCGCCGCCGACATTCAGCCTGATGCCGATTTCGTAATCGTTAATCCCGAACAAGTGATTTGCACGCTCGACACGAAACGCAAGTTTGTTGCGGAAGTGGAAATTTCGAGCGGTCGCGGTTGGAGGCCTGCCGACGAAAACAAATACGAGGACCAGCCCATCGGCGTAATTCCCGTCGATTCGCTGTTCAGCCCCATCGAATTGGTCAAGTACTCTGTCGACGCAACGCGCGTCGGCCAGATGACCGACTTCGACAAGCTTACGCTCGAAATTTGGACGGACGGCAGAATCACTCCCGACGAAGCCCTTAAAGAGGCGGCGGTAATCCTCAAACACCACATCGACGTATTCGATAAGGTAAACGAACAGGATATCGAGTTCGAAACGGTCGGCAAGGAAGTCAGCGAGGAGCAGAACCGTCTCAGAAAGCTTCTGAACATGAGCGTAAACGAAATCGAACTTTCGGTTCGCGCGGCAAACTGCCTCAACAACGCCAACATCACCACGGTAGGCGAATTGGCGATGAAGTCGGAGCAGGAAATGCTCAAATACCGCAACTTCGGTAAGAAATCGCTCAACGAAATCAAGAGCAAGCTGGAACAACTCGGTTTGTCGCTCGGCATGAAAATCGACGAGCGCCTCATCGACTCAACAACATTATAATTTAAAAAAATAAACCACAATGCGTCATAATAAACACAGACATCAAATGGGCGTTAAGAAGGAACACCGCGCGTCGCTTATGGCGTCGCTGGCGTCCGCGCTTTTCCGCCACGACAGAATTGAAACAACGCTCGGCTACGCGAAAGCCCTCCGCCCCTTTGCGGAAAAGGTAATCACCCTCGCCAAGAAGGCAGCCGCAACCGAAGACACCGCCAAGAAGCTTCACCTGCGCAGAAACGCGCTCTCGAAACTTCGCGACGAAAGCGCGGTTCACTTCCTCTTTGCGGAAAAGGTTTCGAAGTTCCTCAACCGTCAGGGCGGATATATCCGCATCTACAAGCTTGTTCCCCGCAAGGGCGACGCCGCCGATATGGCGATTGTAGAGCTTATCGAAGCCGACGACGAGGGCTACAAGAAAGCTCCCGAAAAGGAAAAGAAAGCTCCCGCAAAAAAGGCGGCGAAAAAGACCGCAACTAAAAAGGCTGCGACCAAGAAAGCCGCAACAAAAAAGACCGCAAAGAAGGTCGAAGAGGCGGACGCGTCGGAAGAAGCAGCTGCGGAATCCAAGGAATAATTGCCTTACGGCATTTTTTTCACAAGCGAACGCGCCCGATTTACGGGCGCGTTTGTGCTTCCAAAATTCGCTTTTATGACTTTGTCGGATTTTTTTGCGGTTTCGGTCGGGCTTTTGCTCTCGGCGTTCGGCGCGTCGGCGTGGATAATTTCGCGCAGGCAGAACAAAAGCTACGAGAAAATCGCCCGCACATCGACATTCCACTGCCTCCACTGCGACAGCGTCTACACCGCGCCGTTCGGAAAGGACATCATGGAGTGTCCGAATTGCGGATACAAAAATCCCAAGCTTAAATTTTAACAACCCCCAACGAAAAACACTATGATGAATCAAAAGATAGCAGTTCTCGACTTCGGGTCGCAGTACACGCAGGTAATAGCCCGCCGCATACGCGAATGCAGCGTCTATTCCGAAATCATGCCTTTCAACACAAAAGCGGACGTGCTCAAAAAACAGGGCGTGTGCGGTATCATTCTTTCGGGCGGACCGGCGAGCGTCCTGTCGAAAGGCTCTCCGCGCCCCGATAAAAAGATATTCGAGCTTGGCGTTCCCGTTCTCGGCATCTGCTACGGTTTGCAGTTGATGGGGCACATGCTCGGCGGGAAAATCGTTTCGAGCAAGCAGCGCGAATACGGGCTGGGCAAGCTTTCGTTCAAGGGCAAGAGCGAGCTTCTCAAAGGGATTGACTCTCCCATTCAGGTTTGGAATTCGCACGGCGACAAAATCGAGAAACTGCCCGAAGGCTTCAAGCCAATCGGTACGACCGAAAATTCCGCATACGCGCTCATCGAAAACAAGGCGCGCCGATTCTACGGAATGCAGTTTCACCCCGAAGTTGCGCACACGCCGCGCGGCATGGACATCATCAAAAACTTCCTCTACGGAATTTGCGGCTGCACGGGCGACTGGACTATGTCGGACTACGTCGAACGCGCCGTCAATAAAATTCGCGAAACTGTCGGCGACAAAAAGGTAATTCTCGGCCTCAGCGGAGGCGTGGACTCATCCGTCGCCGCCGCGCTTATCCACAAGGCGATAGGCGACCAGCTTACATGCGTGTTCGTCGACAATGGGCTTCTCCGCAAGGACGAACGCAAAAAGGTCGAAGACCTCTTCAAAAACAATTTCAAAATGCGCATGAAAACCGTGCGCGCCGAAAAGCTCTTCCTTGCGAAGCTCGCGGGCGTCAAAGACCCCGAACGCAAGCGCAAGATTATCGGAAAAACTTTCGTCGAAGTGTTCGACAAGTCCGTGAAATCAATCGGGCAGGTCGATTTCCTCGCGCAGGGCACTCTCTACCCCGACGTTATCGAAAGCGTGCCGATTGCCGGCAACCCCGCGTCGCTCATCAAGAGCCACCACAACGTCGGCGGACTGCCGAAACACATGAAGCTCAAACTTCTCGAACCCCTCCGCGAGCTTTTCAAAGACGAAGTGCGCGCGCTCGGCAAAGAGCTTGGGCTTTCAAAGGAAGTTCTTTGGAGACACCCCTTCCCCGGACCGGGTCTCGGCGTGCGCGTGGTGGGCGACATCACGAAAAAACGTTGCGACATTCTCCGCGAGGCAGACGCAATCCTTCTCGAAGAAATGAAAGCGGCGGGGCTTTACTACAACGTCTGGCAGGCGTTTGCGGTGTTCCTCCCCGTCAAGACCGTCGGCGTCATGGGCGACGAGCGCACATACGACAATGTGATAGCCCTCCGCATTGTGGAAAGTCAGGACGCGATGACCGCCGACTGGGCGCACATTCCGCACGAAGTCTTGGCTAAGATTTCCAACCGAATCATAAACGAGGTCAAGGGCGTCAACCGCGTGTGTCTTGATATTTCCTCCAAACCGCCCGCAACAATCGAGTGGGAATAGGAGATAGTGTTGGCACGCTTGATGCGTGCAAGGAGATTAGGAGGGGCTTGCGAGGTCGGCGTATAAATGCGTTTCGCTTGCGCGGCTTCGGTCATGTCGGGAGTACCTCCCGTCGTCTTGCTGCACAAAGCCGCATTTCTGCGGGATAGTGTTGGCACGCTCAATGCGTGCAAGGAGATTTAGGAGGGCTTGCGAGGTCGGCGTATAAATGCGTTTCGCTCGCGCGGCTTCGGTCATGTACGAGAGTACACTCCCGTCGCCTTGCTTCGCAAAGCCGCATTTCTGCGTGCAACCTCGCAAGCCTCGACAGCGCGGCGGTCGCCGCGCGGAAGACTTAGATAAAACGCGATATTTGGGACGTTCATGGCTGTCCGAAATATCGCGTTTTTTTTATATTACAAGGTGATGTTTTTTGTGGGTTGCGCCGTGTTAGGAGTGAATTTTTTCGCTTGGGAAGCTTTCTTTGTTCCTATGAGTATATGAAAATTAGAGTGCGCTTAATGCGCACGGAGGAGGACGTGAACGAAAACGAGGAGCATTTCGTTCACGTCGGGGCGCGGCTCGCTCCGCTCCCGCGCGGTGGGGTGGTATTCTATCTGTTTTGTGTGTTGGGAGAGCTGTGTTGAGTTCCTGCGCTGGTGTTTATGTCTATTGCTTCGCTTTCGTTTTGTGGTAAAGATTGCTGTGCTTACGGTGTTTATTTTGCTTTTGTTTTGCGAAGAAATTGAAGCTCGTTTATATTTTTTGCGAGAGGGGAAAATGTTGGTTGCGGAATATGCGGGGGTGAATGCGGTGGGTTTGGTTGTTTCGCTCCCGCCGGTGGTGGGATTCTGCGGCTAAATTTCGAGCCAGAGCGCGAGCGAGATGCGCGGCAGGTGCAGGGTGTTTTTTTCAAGCGGCGAAACGGGGTTTTCGAGTCCGCGCAAGTCGAATCTGTCGATGTCGGCGATTTGTATGAATTTTGTTTGCAAGTCGGCTGGTACTGCGAGCTCGACATCGTTGCACGTCGGGTTGAATGCGGCGAAAATCCGTTTCGATTTCCCCGCGCCGCATGCGTTGAACATTACGCCGCCTGCGGGCGAGTTTCCCGCGCCGAAAAATTCGAGCCACCCCTGCAGCAGTTCTCCGTCTATTCTCAGCGACTTCCCCTCGGGCGACAGTCTGAATTTCAGCAGCGACCTCAGCCATTGGCAGACACCCGCGAAGCGCAGTCCGCGTCGGTAGTCGAGCGCGTTTGCCGCGCCGTCCTTATATGTGTTGTTTTTGCCGTATTTTGTCCGCGCGATGTCGAAGCCCTCCGCGACCATCGGAATCCCGACCGAAAGCAGCGTCAGCGCGTAGGCGAGTTTATAGCGGGCGATATCGTCCGCCGACGGGTTTTCGTGGCTGTCGGTAATGCGGTCCAAAAGGCATTTGTCGTCGTGGCTTTCGAGGTAGTTGACGGTTTGCGCGCAGAATCTGGAAGTGTCGCGGCTGCCGCCGACGAAGTATTTGAAGCCCGCGAAGTCGCCGCGTCCGAGCGCGTACGAGAGCATGAACTCGCGGAAGCCGTCGTTCCACGACGCGAAGCCCGTGTCGCGCAGGGCGGCGGCTATGTGTCCGCGGAAGCTCCACGGTTCGGCTATTAGAATGATGTCGTGTTTGAGCGTTTTCATTTCGCGCTCGATTTCGCGCAGTGTCTCCAAGCCGACGAGTTCGGCGAGGTCGAATCTGAATCCGTCCACGCCGTAGTTTTTCACGAGCTTTTTGAGGCTGTCGAGAATCATTCTTCGCGCCATGGGCGATTCGGAGCGGTAGTCGTTTCCGCAGCCGCTGAAATTCATGAGGTCGCCCGCCATGTTAAGCTCGAAATAGTATTCCTTGTCGGCGCGGACAAGGTAGTTCGGCTCGCCAACATGGTTGTAGACGACGTCGAGAATCACGGCGATTCCCGCGCGGTGGAACGCCTCTACGAGCCGCGCGAAATCTTCGTTTTGCGACGAATTTTCGGGGTCGGTTGCGTACGAGCTTGCGGGGGAGAACCAGTTGACGGGCATGTAGCCCCATTCGTAGTCGGTGCGTTTTGCGGCGGTGAATTCCTGCACGGGTTGAAGCTCGACGCAGTTGACGCCGACTTTCCGCAGGTAGCAGTTTTCGTCGGCGAGCCACTTTGTCAGCCCTTCGAACGTGAGCCGTTCGCCGTCGGAGATGTCCGCCCGCGCCTTTGCAAGCACGTCGCGCAGGTGGATTTCCATTACGGCGAGGTCGTGCCAATGCGGAGGCTTGAACGGGCGGTTGCGGGGCAGGTCGGCGTCGAACTTCACGATTGACGGGCCGTCGGGGGAAAGCATTGCGTTTGCGTAGGGGTCGGCGACGGGTTCGGACGACGAAAACGCGGTTGTCGCGTCGCGGTTTTTGCCGCCGATTCGCCAGAAATACCGCGCCCCCGACAGGTCGCCGTCGGCGGACGCCGTCCAGATTGCGCCGTCGCAGGAGCTTGCGGAGGTCTCGCGGCGGACGCCGTCGAGAGTCCATTCGACCGACGCGTACGCGGCGCGGGGCGCGAAAAGAGAAAAGCTTGTTTTGCCGTCCGCGAAGCGCGCTCCGAGCGGAGCGGGCGAGTAGTTGTTTAGCAGGCGTTCGGCGAAATCGACCCCGCCCGACACGCCGAGCTGCGGGAATGAAAGCCTGATTTCGTCGGCGAGCGAGCAGATGCCGTCGAAGTTTATCACGAACACGTGAAGCCCCGTTTTGTCGAGGCTCAGGCGCAGGTTGGAGTTTCCGCGGGCGTCGCGCTCGACGTTCGGAAGGGTCGGGACGGGTTCGAGCCAGCGGCCGTCCGCGCCCGCGAATTTAAAATACGCCGTGCGGCGTTTCATGCCGAGCTTCGCCACGGGAATTTCGAGCTTGCGCCCGAAGCGTCCCGACGACGGCGACATTTTCCAGAGCGGGTTGCCGATTGCATCTCCCCAGTTGTTGAAGTCGCCGCAGACGTAGTAGTCGGCGTCCGAGACTGCGCGGATATTCTTGAAATTGTCGGCGTCGAGCAGGAAGTGCGCAATGCCGTCGGAGATAAAGTAGGAGGCGTATTTTGCGAAGTCGCGCCCCGAAGCGCGGCTTATAGAAAAGTCGGGCAGCCCAGAAGCCCCCGACACCTTTACGTTCGGCACAAAGGGAATGTCGCGGTTGAAGACTACGGCGATTTCGTGCGCGTTTATCCACCATGACTTGACGATTTTCGTTGTCATCTTTATTCCGAAATGAATCTGATTGAGTTTGGCGTTCGGGCTTTTTCCCGCGCGGGCGCGGCGGATTTTTCTTCGGGCTTTGCCGCCTGTTGCGCCGCCGCCGTTTGCAGGGCGGGCGTTGCGGCGGTTTGCCGCGTTCCGTCGGCGGGTTTCGACATGTCGATTTTAAATGAGGGCTGTTCCCGCGTCTCCGTTTTTTTCGGCTCGTCTGCCGCGGATAAGAGTCTGCGCAGAATGGATTTTTCCGCAGCGGGTTTGATTTGTTCTTCCGCCTGCTCCTGCGGGGCAGGCTGCCCGCTCTCCGTTTGCGAAGCGGCGGCTTCGCGCGTCTGCTTTTCGGCGTTGCGGACAATCGTTCTTCCGAAGTTCGTATCGACGCTTACGGGCGTAGAATCCTTGAACCTGAAAACAAGCTCGTTTTTGCCGACGAAGCCGAGCTTTTCGCGGATAACCCTTTCGGCGAAGGCGTCGTCGTGCACGAGTCTGTAATAATACTCCTCCTTGTACGCCTTTTCGTCGGAGAGTTTGGCGACATTGTAGCGCAGGCGCGACTCGTCGAGCCGGCGTTCGATGTTCTCCTCGCGGACGCCGAGCCACTTGACGTAGAACAGGCAAGCCATTGCCGCCGACGCGAAGAGCAGCAGAAATATTATGGCGTTGTAGATTTTATCCATGCGCTTTCATTTTCGTCAAAATATCGCAGGCGTCCGCGCCGTGTAAAGATTATTACCGAATTTTTTAAAAATATACTCGCAAGAAGCGTCCGAACGTGGGACTATTCTCGAATGGCAAAATCGGGAAGAGCGTTGTGGACGGCTGCGATAAAGGAGGGCAAAAAATCCTCCCCCGCGGGAGCGTCGGAGCGGACGGAGAAATCCGCCGATTCCCGCGCTCGCAAAAAACGCCTCGAAACTGAGCGCAAGCTCCGCGGCAGGCAGATGTGCGGCAGGGTGCTCGGCATAGACCCGAGCCTTCGCGGCACGGGTCTTGCCGTCTTGGAGGCGCGGGAGGACGGCACTTTGGTTTACATAGAATCCCTCACAGTGAAAAACCGCCCGACGCTTTCCATGCCCGAATGCCTTGCGCGGATTTTGGAGGAGACCGACGGGATTATCCGCCGCAACAAGCCCGACTGTGTGGCGATAGAGCAGAGCGTGTACGTGCAGAATTTCAGAACCGCGCTTATTTTAGGCTCGTCGCGCGGCGCGGCGATTGCCGCCGCCGCCGCAAAAAGGATAGAAGTCTTCGAGTATCCGCCGCTGAGAATCAAACAGGCGGTAATCGGCTACGGCAGGGCGAGCAAAGAGCAGATTGCGCGTTCGGTGGCGGCTCTCGTCTCGAACGCGCCCGTGCTTCCGTCCGACGAGGCGGACGCGGCGGGCGCGGCGTTAACCCACATATTTACTCATAAAGTCTGATAAAAATCATGAAAAAATCTCTCATAGCAATGGCGGCTGGAATGGGAAGCCGCTTCGGCGGACTCAAACAGGCGGCGAAATTCGGCGCGTCGCAGAAAGTCATTCTCGACTTCGCAATCGAGGACGCGCTTGCGGCGGGCGTAGAAAAGCTCGTGTTCGTAATCCGCTCCGACATCGAAAAGATTTTCCGCGAGGACGTTTCGGGAAAATACGAAAACAAAACCGACGTCCGCTACGTCTTTCAGGACAAATGCGGGCAGCCCCTGCCGCTCGGACGCTCCAAGCCCTGGGGCACGGGGCACGCAGTGCTTGCCTGCGCCGACGAAATAGCCGAAAGCTTTTTCGCAATCAACGCCGACGACTATTACGGGGCGTCGTCGTACACCGCGGCGTCCGAATTTCTCGACACCGCAAAGCCCGACACCTGCGCCCTTGCGGGCTTTCTGCTGAAAAACACGCTGTCCGAAAACGGCACGGTCTCGCGCGGGATATGCTCGCACGACGCCGACATGAACCTTTCGGGCGTGCGCGAATTCGGCGGGCTGAAAAAGGTCTCCGACAATCCCCTCAAAATTGCCTCCGCCGACGGAACGGAATTTTGCGGCGACGAATATACGTCGCTGAATTTTTGGGTGTTCCAGCGCAGCTTCATGGACATCTTGGGCAGCGAGTTCGACAAATTCCTGTCGGAAAACTCCAAGAGCGAAAAGGCGGAATTCTACCTGCCCGCCGCCGTCGATACGTCGATAAAAAACGGGAGTCTTTCCGCCAAGATTCTGCCCACGCGCGAACGCTGGCAGGGAATCACATACCGCGAGGACATGCCGCTTGTCGAAAAATTCCTGCGCGAAAACGGCCGCATTTAGGCTTCGCCTCCGAAAGAAAAATCCGATTGAAAACACGATGAAAAAAACAGCGAAATTTCTCTGCGCCCTCGCCCTCGCGTGCGCGTCCGCCGCCGCGTTCGGGGCGGACTTCTCCGCGCAGGTCGCCGCAAGTACGCTCGACCCAAAAATGGAGTGGTGGTTCAATCTGCCCGCCGACTCCGCGCCGAACATCGTCCAGACCGAGCGCGTCTATTTCCATCAGGATTTTTCCGTGTTCGCGTTCTTCGACAAGGCGGCGGTAAAGGACGGCGACTTCGACATCGAATATTCAATCTACTCCGTCTATCCCGACGGCAAACGCGCGAAGGCTGCGGACAATATTCGCTTGAAGGGCAAAAAACTTTCGAAAGACATAATCGTCGCCTCGAACGAATACGTCGGGGTGTGCTTCGACAAAAACTACCGCGAGGGCGTGTACACGTTCGAGATAGAGGCGCGCGACAAAATCGCGGGCGCGGTGTCGAAGTCGTCAACGCAGGTGAGGCTTTCGGAATGGACGCCGCCCGCGCCCATGCTCGACGCGGCTCTCGTGAAAAAGTCGATACTCGGCTTCTATCTGAACCCGTCGCCCGACACGCTGTACTCGCTGTTCTTCTCGAAGTCGCTCGACTTGGAGCAGAAAGGCGCGCCCAACGACCTCAACTTCATCAACCTCGGATTCCTCCGCGCGGCGTTCAAGCGCAACTCGTTTTTGCTGCCGCCCATGCGCGAGAATTTCGCGGGCTTCAAGCCGCTCGACCGCGCGAAAATCATATTCCTGTTCGCCGTGCTCGACGAAGCCCGCATAGACTTCAACATTCTCACCCCCGCCGAGCGCGACTATCAGGACGCCATGCGCAAGGCGAAAATTCCCGACCCCTACGCCGAGTGGGATCCCGTAATCGGCGCGGCGCAGATTGACATGCTCTGGGGCGAGTTCTTCGCCGACGGCACATACAAGCCGATTCGCCGCATAATGGATTTGCTCGCGTACGCGGAGGAGGCGAAGTTTACACAGGCGTGCCTTTCCGCCGGCAAGCGTCCCGAAAGCCGCGCCGACTGGAAAAAATTTATGTACGGGGCGTATCATTCGGTCGCGCTTCAATCGCTTTTGCGCAATTCGGAACGCTTCCCGCTCGTAAAAAAATACTGCATGTGGGCGCTCGAAAACGGAGGGCTTCCCGATTCCACATACCGCCTTTTCGGAGGGGCGCAGGCGCAGTAGGATTCCCGAAAAATTTTTGATTCTATATGCCGCAAAACGGAAAAATAGCATTCTGGTTTTCCGCGCCGCTTCTTGCGGCGCTGTTCTTCCACATGGTCTGCGAAAGCATGGTCGTGCCGATTCTCGCGCCGACTCTTGCCGAGCCGATTTCGCCCGCGCACGACATGCTTGCGGGCTATTCGCAGGGTGCGCACAAGTTTTTCTACGGGCTTGCGCTGGCAGTCTATCCGATTCTCGTGTTTCTCTGCGCCCCGATAATCGGCGCGGTTTCCGACACCGTCGGGCGTCGCCCCGTTCTCCTCGCCGCGCTTGTCGGGACGATTTTGGGCTGCGTGGGGCAGGGCTTGGGAATGGAGATTCTTTCGGTTTCGCTCTTCGTCGCGGGACGCGCCCTCGTGGGGGCTACGGCGGGCGTGGACGGCGTGATTCAGGCTGCGTTGCTCGACAAATGCGCGTCGGAAAAGCAGAAGAATTTTTACCTCGGCGCGTCGCTGCTTGCCATGAGCGTGGGCTTCATGGCGGGGCCCGCGTTCGCCGCGCTACTCGTAGACGAGAACGCGTCGGCGTTTGCGTGGAGCGCGCCGTTCTACGTCTTGGCGGTAATGTTTTTGTGGACTCTCGTTTTGATATGGCGGAAGATTCCGTCGGGCGGCGGACGCGCAAGCTTCGCGAAAATCAAATGGCTTGCGGGAATTGCCGACATCGCCGTGCTTTTCCGAATAAAACAGGCGCGGCACTTGGTCGCGATTTTCGTACTGGCGGAAATCGCGGCGGGCTGCTATGTGGCGGTGACGCCGCTTGTGCTTGCGCAGACTTTCGGCTTCTCGGTGCGCGAAATCGCGGTGTTCATGTCTTTGGAGGGCGTCTTTGCGAGCGTCGTGTACGCGCTAATCGGCCCGTTCATGCTTGCGCATCTTTCCAAGAATTTCATTCTGCGCTTTTCGATGTTCATGTGCGTGATTACATGCGGACTGCTGTTTTTCGGCGAAATAGGGGCGTTCATCTGGGCGGATTCGTTCTTCATGGCGATTGGGTTCTCTCTGGCGTACTACATAATTTTGTCGATGTTCTCCGACACTTCCGACGAGCGTAGGCGCGGCTGGATTCTGAGCGTGCTGTCGTCGCTCTGGGGGCTGACGATGGGCATGGGGCTTATGCTGTGCGGGGTTCTTGTGGGATTTTCAAACGCGCTGTGCTTGATTGTCTGCGTGGCGCTGGGCGTGGCGGCGTTCCTCATGAGCCTCGCGAAAATCGGGCGGTTCAGGATTCCGTCCGACTCGATACCCGAATGATTTTTTGCCGATAAAAAATCCGCGCGGGGCGCAAAAAAAGATTTCAATTCGGATTCCGAAAATGTAATATCTGCGGCATGACGACAATTTTGGGATTGCTTGTATTGGGCACGGTGCTCGTGTTTCTCGAAACGGTGCTTGTGGGCGGCGTTTGGGCGGTCGCGGGCGTCGCGTGCTACGGCGGCGCGGTTTGGGCTGCAAACGCGGAGTTCGGCGCGGGGGCTGCGCTCGCGGCGGTCGCGCTTTCCGCGCTGGGTTGCGTTGCTGCGTTTCTTGTGTGGCTTTACGTCATTCCCAAGACGGCGGCGGGGCGCAAACTGTATCTGAACTCCAAGCAGGACGGGCGCGCGCCGTCGCCCGATTTCGCAAGGCTTGTCGGCAAAAAGGCGAGGGCGTTGACGCCGCTCGCGCCGACGGGAAAGGTGGAAATCGACGGGCTTCCATACGACGCCCGCTGCGAGACGGCGGTCGCGGCGGCGGGCGAAGAGCTCGTGGTTTCGCGAGCGACTCCGTTCGAATTGATAGTGGTTAAAATTTAGCAAAATACAATAAATGAACATAATAACAGTATCGACAGTAGTTGCGGGGATTATCGCGGTAATTGCGCTAATCGTCGTTATCTCGTTTATCAACACTTGGCTGAAAGCCATGCTTGCGGGCGCGCCGGTGAGCATTCTCACGCTGATTGCAATGCGCCTGCGCGGCGTCCCGTACGGAATGATTGTGGACTCGCGCATCATGGCGGTCAAGGCGGGCTTGGATTTGACGATAAACCAGCTCGAAGAGCACTACCTCGCCGAGGGGCACCTGATTCCCACGATTCAGGCGCTGATTGCCGCCGAAAAGGCGGGCATGGATTTATCGTGGAAACAGGCGTGCGCGATTGACTTGGCGACGAAAGGAACGGGCAAAACCGTGGGAGAGGCTGTCCGCACGTCGATTAACCCGAAAGTCATCGACTGCCCCAACCCGAATTCGGGGCGGCGTTCGATAGACGGCGTGGCAAAGGACGGCATTCAGGTAAAAGTCCGCGCGCGCGTTACCGTGCGCACGAATCTGGAAAGGTTCGTGGGCGGGGCGCAGGAGGAGACGATTATCGCCCGCGTCGGCGAGGGCATCGTAACCACAATCGGCTCGGCGGACTCCTACAAATTCGTGCTCGAACACCCCGACAGGATTTCGAAAGTCGTCCTCGAACGCGGGCTTGATTCGGGCACGGCGTACGAAATTCTTTCAATCGACATCGCCGACGTCGACGTGGGCGAAAACGTCGGCGCAAAGTTGCAGGAGGCGCAGGCTATCGCCAACAAAAACATGGCGCAGGCGCAGGCGGAAATCAGACGCGCGGCGGCGGTCGCGCTCGAACAGGAGATGAAGGCGAAAGTGGAGGACATGAAAGCGAAGGTCGTGGAGGCGGAGGCGCAGGTGCCGCTCGCGCTCGCCGAGTCCCTGCGGTCGGGCAAAATGGGCTTTATGGACTACTACAAGCTCCAAAACATTCAGGCGGACACCTCGATGCGCGAAAGCATTTCGGGCGACAAGCCCAAGAAATAGCGGAGACCGCGAATGGATTTCTTTTTCGACAACATAGTGTTTTTTGCGGTCGTTGCGTACATGCTAATCGTGTTCGTTTCGAAAGTCGCGATGACGGGCGGGGGCGGCGGCGATAACGCGCAAACCCCGCCGCGCCGTCCGCGCGGGCATTCCGCGCACGACTTCCCGCGCTCCGCGACGCGTCCGACGCCCCGCAGTGTCCCCGCGCGAAAGCCCGCCGAAAAAACCGTGGTCGAAACGGAATCCTCCGCGGAGGAGCCCGAAATTTCCGACGCGCAGAAGCGCAGGGAGCTTGCGAACGACGCCCGCTACAATGCAGAGCCTGGTCATTCGCCGACCGCCCCGTGCAACCGATACGCGCCGGAACCCGATCAGGCAATTCCGACCGCGCCTCAGGAGGCGCAGGACTTAGGAGAAATGCCAGACTTCGACGCCGCCCGCAGGCTCGTGGAGCAGATGACGGCGGATTCGCATGGCTTCCACGGCGGCAATTCGTACATAAACGCCGACCTCTTCGAAATGGAAAACTTCGCCGAAGAAGACGCCGAAATTCCGCCCGAATCGGAAGCTTCCCCCGCCGTGCAATCCCAAGCCGCGTCGGCGGAGCAAAGCCTGTCGGCGGCGGAAAAATACGGTTTGGACTCGGCTGGCGCGTTGCGCCGCGCGTTTGTGGCGGCGGAAATTTTGGGCAAACCTAAATCATTAAAAAGCGACGAAACATGGTAATATCGAAAGACGAAATCGGAATGCTCGTATCCGCCCGCTGCGGCCAGCCGCACGACCTTTTGGGCATGCACAAATGCAGGGGCGGAATTGTCGTCAGGGCTTATCTCAACGACGCAAAAACATGCGCGGTCGTCGATTTGCGCGACGAAAACAGGGCGAGAATCCCGATGAAAAAGCTCGACAAATCGGGGCTGTTCGAGGCGTTCATCAAGGGCGCAAGAAAGCTCTTCCCGTACCGCCTGCGCGCGCGCAGCTACAACGGCGAAATCCGCCAAATCTACGACGCCTACAACTTTCCGCCGACCCTCGACTCCGACGACCTCTATCTAATCGGCAAGGGCGACGAGCGGAAAATCTACGACAAACTCGGCTCGCACGTCCGCACTGTCGGCGGCGTAAAGGGAACGTCGTTCGCCGTCTGGGCGCCGACCGCCCGCCGCGTGAGCGTCGTGGGCGACTTCAACGAGTGGGACGGCAGGTACCACCAGATGCGCGAGCTTGGGCAGTCGGGCATTTGGGAGATTTTCGTTCCGTCGGTCGGGGCGGGCGCAAAGTACAAGTTCGAAATTCTCGCCGCCAACAACGACGCCCCCTTCCTTAAAATCGATCCATACGCAATCCGCTTCGAAGCCCCGCCCTACAACAGCTCGATAGTCTGCGACGTTTCGGGCTTCGAGTGGAGCGACTCCGCGTGGCTCGAAAAACGCGCGAATACCGATTGGAGCAAGTCGCCCGTGTCGGTATACGAAGTCCACCTCGGCTCGTGGAAGCGCGTTCCCGAGGACGGCTTCCGCCCGCTAACCTACGCCGAAATCGGCGTTCAGCTTGCCGACTACTGCTCCGAAATGGGCTTTACGCACGTCGAATTTCTGCCGCTTTCGGAGTACCCGTTCGAGGGCTCGTGGGGCTATCAGGTCAGCGGCTACTACGCGCCGACGCACCGCTACGGCTCGCCGCTCGACTTCATGAAAATGGTCGATACCCTCCACTCGCGCGGAATCGGCGTGATTATGGATTGGGTTCCCGCGCACTTCCCGCGCGACTCTTTCGCGCTGGCGGGCTACGACGGCTCGTGCCTCTACGAACATCAGGACCCGCGCCTCGGCGCGAATCCCGACTGGGGCACGCTCTGCTTCAACTACGGGCGCAACGAGGTTTCGAATTTCCTCATGGGAAGCGCGCTGGCGTGGTTCGACAGATTCCACATCGACGGACTGCGCGTGGACGCGGTCGCCTCAATGCTCTACCTCAATTTCTCGCGCAGAGACTGGATTCCCAACCGCTACGGCGGCAGCGAAAATTTGGAGGCGATAGAGTTTATCAAGCGCACAAACTCCGCCGTACACGAGGAGTTCAAGGGCGCGATAATGATTGCAGAGGAAAGCACAACTTTTCAGGGGGTAACCGCTCCCGTCTCCGACGGCGGCTTGGGCTTCGACTTCAAGTGGAATCTCGGCTGGATGCACGACACTCTCGACTATTTCAAGGAAGACCCCGTCAACCGAAAATACCACCACAACAAGATGACGTTCCCCTCGATGTACCAGTTCACCGAGAAGTTTATGCTTGTCTACTCGCACGACGAAGTTGTGCACGGCAAAAGCCCGATGGTCGGCAAAATGGGCGGCGCGTACTGGGGCGACAAAATCGCAAACCTCCGCGCCCTCTACGCGTACATGTGGCTTTGGCCGGGGAAGAAAACGCTTTTCATGGGCGACGAAATCGCGCAGGGGCACGAATGGCGCTACGACGAATCGCTCGAATGGTCGCTCCTGCAATACGCCGAGCACGAGGGCGTAAGGGACGTTGTGCGCGACGTCGCAAACCTCTACAAAAACGACGCCTCCCTTGCCCAAAACGATTTCAACCCCGACGGTTTCCAGTGGATTAACGCCGACGACGGCAACAACAGCGTCTTCACGTTCCTGCGCTTCGACGCCGACGGAAAAACCTCCTACGCCGTCGCGAGCAACTTCACCCCTATCCGCCGCGAAAACTATCCGATTGGGCTTCCGTTTGCGGGCGAATGGCGCGAGGTTCTCAACACCGACGCAAAGTGCTACGGCGGGCGCGGCTTCGGCAACAACGGCTTTGTGGTCGCGGGCGATACGGGCTTCAACGGCAAGCCGTTCGGCGCGTTAATCACGCTTCCGCCGATGTCCACAATAATTTTCAAACACGTCGAATAGGCGAATGCGCCGAGCCGGCGCGCGGAAACGCAAAACGCGTCCGTCGGAATGGCGGGCGCGTTTTTTTACGGAGTCTATTTGTCCGCTCTATTTTTCGAACGCGGGGGTCGCGCACGGCAGCGGCGTTTCGCCGTCTTTGAACGCAAGCATAAACGACGTCATGCGGAGCGCGTTGTTGCCGAACACCGCAAGCACGCGGTTCTTGCCCTTTTTCAGCGCGAGCTTCGCGCCGATTTTCGGCTCGATTTCCCTGCCGTTGAGATAAAGCCGATTTACGGGGGTTATGTTGACGAAAAGCGTGTAGTCGGCGTCGCGCGGCGCGGTGAAGTCGGCGCAGAACGCGTAGCCGAAGGCGGATTTTTTGTACTTTTTCATGAAGGCGTAGCCGTTGAAGTCGGCGACAAACGGGCGCAGCGTCTTGTTGGCGCGGACGCTCCACTTGGCGTCGGGGAGGTTTTTGAGAACGGCGTCGGGTTTCGAGAGCGCGGCGAAGAAATCGGGGGCGACTTTCGACGCGTCGAAGTCTCCCATTTGCGCGGCTCTGTCGCGCGGGCAGTCGGCGTCGGGCACGCCGCGCTTTGCTGTCGCCGCAAGCCAGACCCTCGACGGCTTGCCGTCGAAAAGGAAGTCGCACTGAGCCATCGCGAGCATGTCGCCCTCGGCGAACGCGCCGGCGAATTTGTTTCGTTTGAGCGTCGCCGACAGCTCCCTTTCTCCCTTGTAGGCAACGCCGTCAATCGGTGTGTCGAAGCACGGCGCGACAACCCAGCGGACGCGGAAGTTCGAAACTTTGTCCGCCGCCTTTCCGCCGAATCTCACCGAAATGTCCCCGCCCTTGCGGTCGAACGCAAGCAGGAATTCGAGCCCGCCGAACTTTTCGCTTTTCGCGGCTTTCGGGCTTTCGGCGTCGAATTCAAGCAGCTCTATTTTCTTGGGAGTCTTTCGGACTTCGTATTGCGGAATATTGTAGAATCCGTTTTTCTGCGAAATGTTATCCGCGCCGAGTTTCACCGATTTCGGCTTTCCCGAAATTTTCAGCGCAAGCGGAATGTCCGAGCCTATGTGCGTGGCGGTCGGGCGCGTAAGCTCGAAGAGCGCGATGTTCCCGCGAGCCGAGAGCCTGCGGACGCGCGATTTCAAAAACTGCGTTCGGTAGGCGGCGTAGTCGTTTTCGTTGCAGTACCAGAAGTCGTAGGACGCCGACTCCTCTACGTATTTGCCGAGCCGCGCCAGGCCCTCGTCGGACTGCCACGAATGTATGCCGAGCGTCAGGTGCGGCGGGTATCCGTTTTCAATCATTTTGCGGGCGGCGGCGATGTTCTTTACGAGCTTTTCCCTTTCGGGGTTGCGGTCGTTTATCGAGAACGTGTACGACGAAAGCAGGGCGTCGCGCAGCCCGAATTTCGCGTTGTTGTCGGGCGTGGTTTCGGGCGTGATTCGGTAGCCCGCGTTGACTATCGACTGCCCCACGTAGGTCTTGACGTTTTCGTCGAAAGGCGACTGGTATGTCATGTACGGCAGGACGAACGCGACGACGTTCGTGTCGAAGCTCGATTCGAGCACGGCGCGTTCGAGGGCGATTTCGCGGAAAATTTCGTTCGGCATTCTGTCTTCGAGGTGCGGGTGCGATAGAGTGTGCGAGCCAAGCGCCCCGCCGAGCGCGAAAATCTTTTCGACCGCCGCCGTCATCTGCTTCGAAAATTTGCCGCCTACAAGGTAGCACGTCGCGGGGATTCCGCATTTTGCGAGCGTTTCGGCGGTGGCGGCGTGGCGCGGGTTGGTGTCGTCCCAGCGGCTTGAAAACGCGATTTTCTTGCCGTCGGGAAGCTTCGCGATTTCCGCGGACGCCTCCTGCGCCTCCTGCGGCGTGCCGTATTCCACCGAAATGCACTGCGAGTAGGTGTCGTCGAACGCCGCGCGGAGAGTCGCGATTGAAAGTAGCAAGGCTATGATGACCGTAAATTTCTTCATGCAAAGAAAGGTAAAATCGAACGCGCGGCAAGACAAGTAAAAACGGCGCGGCAAAAAAACGAAAAAAAAGCTTGCCACGGCGGCGATTGCCCGTAGAGTAGCTTACTTAATAATTTTTCTTGGTAGGGTATCCAAGGGGCTAAAGGGCGCGGACTGTAAATCCGTTCAGCGTTGCTGTTCACTGGTTCGAATCCAGTCCCTACCACCATTTAGACCGCAGGCTTGGACTGCGGTCTTTTTTTGCGGGGCGTGACGGCGCGTGAAAATACCCCTCTAAGAGCGTTTCGCGAATGTCTCAGACTGCTCGCGTAC
>OGFM01000048.1_pt1 | contig 103206 bp, 90 predicted proteins | sample 1570871 | NCBI WGS metagenome assembly OGFM01 (sample SAMEA2581957, study PRJEB24529) | metagenome | biome: Human gut stool | place: China | collected 2011
CTCGAACGTCTCGCGCGAGGGCATTGACCGCGACTTGAAGTCGATGTCGGAAAACAACTACGGGGCGGCAATAATCTTCAACATCAGCGGTTCGGACGCAATACGCGCTCCCGAAGGCGCGGTGAAATTCAATTCAAAAGAGTGGTTCGAAAATTTTGCCTACACAGTCGAGACTGCGAAGAAGTACGGAATGGAAATCGGAATCCACAACTGCGACGGTTGGTCGGAGGCGGGCGGCCCGTGGATTACCCCCGAACTTTCGATGAAGCGTCTGACAAGCTCCAAAGTGCGCGCAAAGGGCGACGGACAGGTGCAGAGCATAAAATTCCCGAAGCCGTGGATGGGCAAAGACCACACGAAGAAAGGCTCGAAAGACTATTACGAAGACATTGCGGTTGTCGCGTATCCCGCGTTCCGCCCCGCGGAGGTTGCGATGAAAACCGCGCTCAAAAGCGTCAAGCCCGCCAACGGAATCACTAAATTTTTCGTCGGCAAGCCCGACGCCATGTTCGACGGTAATTTGAAGTCCGCGCTTACATTCGGCGCAACAAAAGGCGACTACAAGAGCTACGGAATAGACTTCGAGTTTGAAAAACCTTTCGAGGCGTCGTCGGTTTTCGTCAATTTGAAATGGTCTTGGTTCTATCCCAAGAACGTGTTTCTGCTTGTCTCCGACGACGGCAAAAACTTCCGCGAAATTGCCGAACTCAAATTCGAGAAACATTCCAACGAGGTCTATATCAAGATTCCCTCAACAACGGCCAAATATTGGCGCGTGGAAAAGCGGACAAGTCCTTCGCCCACACACTATGCCCAGATAAGAATGAACATCGGCGAAATCGAGCTTGTCCCGAGCGGGACAGTTCCGAGGAACGCTTCGTTCATTCCCCTGTTTATGGTTAAAGTCGCCGCCGACCGCAGCAATATCGGTTTGCTCCCGCGCGGTGTCGAACCCGTTCCCGCAAAGGCGGTCATCGACCCCAAGAAGATAATCTTCGTGAAAGAGAAAATCTCCGCCGACGGCACAATGCAGTGGCGCGTTCCCGAAGGCGAGTGGGAGGTAATCCGCGTGGGCTTCACAACGAACGGGCACACAAACCACCCCGCAAGCCCCGCGGGCGTGGGCTTGGAGTCCGACAAGCTCAGCGCGGAGGCGACCGATTTCCACTTCGACTCATATATCTCGAAAATGATTGACGCCGCGGGCGACAACGCCGGCAGTGTCTTCAAATATATAGAGACCGATTCTTGGGAATGCGGACCGATGAACTGGACGCAGAAAATGCCCGAAGAGTTCAAAAAACTTAACGGCTACGACATCATGCCGTGGCTGCCCGCAATGCTCGGGGAGATTGTGGAAAGCGCCGACGCGACCGAAAAGTTCGCCGCCGACTTGCGCAAAACGACATCGCACCTTGTGATGAAAAATTTCTACGGCAGGCTCGGCGAACGCATTCGCGCGCGCGGGCTTAAATACGAAAGCGAACCCACAAACGAAGCTTCTCTCAAAGACCAAATTTCCCTGTACATGAAAACCGACATTCCGCAGGACGAAATCTGGCAGGGCTACCGTGAAGTCGGCAAGCCGGCTGTTCCCACGTGGGACATGGGCAGAATGGTCGCCTCCGCAACGAGCTTTTTCGGCAAGTCGATGGCGACGTGCGAGGCGCTCACCCAACAGCAGGGCAACTGGTCGGATTCTCCGCTTTCGCTCAAAGGCGCAATAGACACGATTCTGACAAGCGGCATGAACGTGCTCGTCTTCCACGACTTCGCCCACCAGCCCGACGAGCGCGTCCCCGGCTGGCAGATGGAGCCGTGGGGCAGCTGCATAAACCGCAAAATGCCGTGGTTTTCGCTTGCGCGCGACTTCTTCGACTACATTTCGCGCTCGCAATACATGCTCCAACAGGGCAAGGCGTGCGTGCGCGTTTTGCGCCTTATGAAGGAGGTTCCGCCGATTGCCGCCGCGCACCCCAAACTTCCCTCCGGAATTTTTTCGGACAGAATCAACGGCGAATGCGTGCGCAATTACCTGCGCGTAAAAGACGGCAAACTCGTTTCCCCGGGGCGCATAGAGTACGATTTCCTCGATATTTCGTCCGATGCGGCTTTGCGATTGGAAACGCTTGCCGCCCTGAAAAAACTCGTTTCCGAGGGCGCAATCGTAAACGCAGAAAAGAGACCCGCGTTTATGACGCTCAGCGGCGGCAAAAAGGCGCTGTCGCAGTGGAGCGAACTTTCGCGCGAGCTTTTCGGCGACGGCAAAAAGGGAATTGTGAAAATCGGCAAGGGAAAAGTGTATTTCGGCTACAGCGCATGGGAAATGGCGCAGATTCTTAAAATCCGCCAGTCGTACATTACTTCGGTGGACAGGCTCTCCATTATGCCGCGCGTGCACGTCGACGGCAAAAAGTGGTTCTATGTCGTCAACCGCAGCGAAAACGACAGAACTTTCGAAATTTCCTTCGACGCGACGGGCAAAGCCGAAATCTGGAATCCCGAAACGGCGGCGCGCACCGAAATTCTGGAAAAGCGCGAAAGCGACGGCTACACGCGCGTAAAGCTTGAAATGCGCCGCAACGATTCGCTGTTTGTTGTCTTCACGCCCTCGCCGAAAAAAGTCTTCGCAACTGAAATTTCGCTCGACGGCAAAAAGACTTTTCCGAACGAAAAACCGTCCGGCGAAATCGTCCAAAACCAGCCGCGCCTCGTACGCGCGGGCGACGGGCTTTCGGCGGAATTTTTCAACGCGGGCGAAGTTGCCGCAACGCTTTCGGACGGCGCAAAGGTTTCGGCAAAGGCCGAAAAAGTGCGCAAGAGCGTAAATATAAAAACGCCGTTTACCGTGGAGTTCGAAGAGAAGTACGGTGCGCCGAAGAGCGCGGAGTTCGAAAAGTTCGCCTCGTGGACGGAGCATTCCGACCCGCGCATTGCCAACTATTCTGGCAAGGGCGTTTATAAACTGAGTGTAAATCTTCCCAAGCTCGGCAAGGACGAACGCGCGTATCTGCGTTTCGGAAACGTCATGGAAATAGGGCGGGTAAAAGTGAACGGAAAGTTTGCTGGCACGCTCTGGAAAAGGCCGTTTGTGCTCGACATCACAAAGTTTGCAAAGTCAGGTAGCAACAAAATAGAAGTGGAAGTCGGCAACACCTGGGTGAACCGCTGTCTGTACGACGCGACTCTGCCCGCAGACCAACGCATAACGTGGTCTAACTCGATGGGCTACCACTTTCCGGAAAAAGGCAAAAAGGCGCAGCCCAACCAGGGCAGGGATATGTCGTGGAAACAGGGGGCGATACCGTCTGGTATAATCGGCGCGGCGGAGGTAGTGTTCTCGAAAACCGTTCCGCTAAAATAAGCCGTTTATCGATTGCAAGCCCCGATTCCCCATCGGGGCTTTTTTGTTTATTTGCCACCCCGTCCGCCGATTTATTTTTCAAAATTTATTGACATTAACGCCGCCGAACATAACTTTTGGCTACAGTTAAAAAACGAAAGGCTTAGCATGTTGAAAAAAATAGACCATATCGGTATCGCCGTGAAATCGATTGACGATGCCGTTCCATACTATGAAAATGCACTCGGATTTAAGTGCGAAGGAGTGGAAGAAGTTGCGGAACAAAAAGTTAAGACTGCGTTTTTCAGCGTGGGCGGCGTCCATATCGAACTGCTCGAACCCACTTCGCCCGACAGCCCGATAGCAAAATTTCTCGAAAAAAATCCCCACGGCGGCGTACACCATGTCGCCTTCAATAGCGACTCCATTCTCGACGACCTCGCAAAAGCGAAAGCCGCGGGCGTGGGGCTTATCAACGAAGAGCCGAAAATCGGCGCGCATTCCAAGAAAATCGCGTTCCTCCACCCCAAGTTCACAAAGGGCGTCCTTACGGAATTTTGTCAGGACGGCGAATAACGGCTTCAACTTATTACGTCTAATTTATGGCAATCGCAAAAAAATTGATGGACGACCTCATCAAACGCCGCGACGCCGCGATCAATGCGGGCGGCAAGGCTAAATTGGAGGCTCGCAACGCAAAGGGGCTGCTCACCGCCCGACAAAGAATAGAATCGCTCTTCGACGCGGGTTCGTTTCAGGAATTCGGCATGTTCGTGCAACACAGCTGCCACAATTTCGGAATGGAAAAAAAGGAGCTGCCCACCGACGGCGTCATTACGGGCGTCGGTCTGGTAAAGGGTCGCCCCGTGGCGGCGTTCAGCCAAGACTTCACGGTGTTCGGCGGCTCGCTCGGCGCAAACCACGCAAAGAAAATCGTAGACCTTCTCAAATTCGCCGCCAAGAACGGCATGCCCGTTGTTGGCGTCAACGACAGCGGCGGCGCGCGCATTCAGGAGGGCGTCGAATCTCTCTCCGGCTACGGGCAGATTTTCTACCAGAATGTGGCGGCTTCGGGCGTGGTTCCGCAGATTTCAATCATCGCCGGCCCCTGCGCGGGCGGAGCGGCTTACAGCCCCGCTCTCATGGACTTCATCATCATGACGAAGCAGAATTCCAACCTCTTCATCTGCGGGCCGCAGGTCATCAAGGCGGCGACGGGCGAAGAGGCGTCGGTTGACATGTTCGCCACGGCGAACGCGCACGCTTCGGTTTCGGGCAATATCCACCTTGTCGCCGAAGACGACAAGCACGCGCTCGAACTCGCCGAAAAACTCCTTTCGTTCCTGCCCTCAAATAACATGCAGGAACCGCCGCACGATTTCTCCGTGCCGCTCGAAAAAACCTACGACCCAGAGCTTAACAGCATTGTCCCCGAAACTTCCGCTCAGGGCTACGACGTCAAGTCGGTCATCAACCGCATTGTAGACGGCGGAGACTTCTTCGAAATTCAGGCGAATTTCGCCCGCAACATCGTCGTGGGCTTCGCGAGAATCGAAGGGATAGTCGTCGGAATCATCGCAAACCAGCCCAATTTCAAGGCGGGCTGCCTCGATATCGACGCCTCCGACAAGGCATCGCGCTTTATCCGCACCTGCAACGTCTTCAACGTTCCGATTGTGAACCTCGTGGACGTCCCCGGATTCATGCCGGGCTTGGCGCAGGAACGCGGCGGCATTATCCGCCACGGCGCGAAAATGCTCTTTGCGTACGCTTCGGCGACAGTCCCCAAAATCACTCTCATTATGCGCAAGGCTTACGGCGGCGCGTATCTTGCAATGTGCTGCGTAGACATGGGCGCGGACATGGTTCTTGCGTGGCCTACCGCCGAAATTGCGGTCATGGGCGCAAAGGGCGCGGTCAACGTCCTGTACGGCAAGGAGCTTAAAGCCATCGAAGACCCCGCAAAGCGCGAGGAATTGGCGGCGAAATACCGCGCCGAATACAGCGAAAAGTTTGAAAGCCCCTATCAGGCGGCGGGGAAGGGCATGATTACCTCGGTAATCGAACCCGCCGAAACCCGCGGGGCAATCGCAATGGCGTTGAGGGCGACAATCGGAAAACGCGAAACGCGCCTGCCAAAGAAACACGGCAACATTCCGATGTAATAACGCGCGGCGGCGCAAGCCGCCGCACAACCCAAAACGAATATGTTTATTGCAGCATTAATTGGTCTGAAACCTACGATGTCGGAAATGTTGATATTTTCGGCACTCGGTTTCGGCGTCGTGATGTTCGTCCTCTCGGTTTTGTCTATTTTGACTTCCACCGCGGGACGCTTCTTTTCGGCTTTCGACAAATCCGCGGCAAAAAAGGCGGAAGCCCCGAAAGTCCAGAAAGTGCGCGACGTTTCGGAAATCGAAAATCCCGAACACGCGTTTGTTGTAGCGGCGGCTGTCGCGGCGATGATGCCCCAGCTTAAAGCCGACAACTCCGAACTCGTGGCGGTTCTCTCGGCGGCGGCAACGGCGGCTCTCGACGACGAATGCAGGGTCGTTTCGGTAAAACTCGTGCCCGACATGTCATACGCGCATCAGGGCAGGGCGCAGCTTTTTGCGTCAAAATCTTTCACCCCCATAAGGGCAAAATAACAATAAAAACGGATAAGAAAAATAATTTATGAAAAAATTACGCATCACAGTTGAAGGCAAAGTATACGAAGTAGAAGTCGAAGTTCTCGGCTCGTCGAACGCGGCACCCGCTGCCCCTGCGGCGGTAGCCCCCGCTACTCCCGCACTCGTTGCGGCAGCTCCCGTAGCACCCGCACCCGCACCCGCTCCCAAGGCGGCAGCTCCCGCTCCCGTCGCGGCAGGCGCAGGCGACGTAGTATGCCCCCTCGCGGCGACAGTCGTTGCAGTCAATGTAAAGGAAGGCCAGACGGTAAAGGCGGGCGACCTGCTCGTAACGCTCGAAGCCATGAAGATGAGCACCCCCATCAATTCCGACAGGGCGGGTACGGTTTCCAAAATCTACGTCGCCGCAGGACAGAGCGTACAGGAAGGCCAGCCTTTGGTCGCAATCGCATAACGAAGTTGCGCCGCCGTTTTGGCGGCGCGCCGTATAATTTGCGAGCCGATTTTCGGCGGATTTGTTATCGTTCGCGGAATCCTGCGCGATTCCGTTTTTGTGCAACGACAATCCTTAATTTATAATCAAATGCTACAAAGTTTAATAGATTTGGCCTTCGATACGGGGTTTTTCTACGTCGATTGGCGCATGGTCGTGATGTGGCTTGTGGTTCTCGTTTTGCTTTACCTTGCGGTATTCAAGCAGTTCGAGCCGCTGTTGCTTGTCCCGATTGCGTTCGGCGCATTGCTCGCCAACCTGCCGACAGAGGGCGTGCTGAACAAGCCCGCCGAACCGCTCGTCGCTCCCGCGGCGGGAACGGTGCGTTCGGTTTTCGTACAAAAGGGAGACTCGGTTTATGTGCCGCGCGTCGTCCGCCAGACGCCCGTTAGGGTGTCGGACGTCATCAAAAGCGACGCCACGGCGAAGTCGGACGTAGACGCGTTTTTCGCGGCTCTCGCAAAGGCGACCTCCGCAGAGGGACGCTCGGACGTTTTCGAAAAGGCAAAGGGAATTCCCGATTTGGTCGCGATAATCCGCCCCGACTCCGCCAAGGCGTCTTCGGGAAAAGAGGCGTCGGAAGCGGCAATGTCGTTTACTGTGTCCTATAAAGGCAGACTTGTCGAAATAAAGGGGAGCGACCTCTTTGTCTGGGCTTCGACATCGGGCACGATAACGGAAGTTTCGCTCGCGGCAGGCTCGAAAGCCGTCTACGGCGAAACCGTCGCCGACGTTTACAGCCCGCGCGTTGGCGGTCTGTACTACTACATTCAAAAGGGCGTTCTGCTCGAAATCTTCCCGCCCCTCATTTTCCTCGGCGTCGGCGCGTTGACTGACTTCGGCCCGCTTATCGCAAACCCTAAAATGCTTTTGCTCGGCGGCGCGGCGCAGTTCGGCGTGTTCATCACGTTCATCGGCGCAATCTGCCTGTGCGGCTTCAACGCCCGCGAGGCGGCGTCAATCGGCATTATCGGCGGCGCGGACGGCCCGACTTCGATTTTCATCTCGAACAAACTCGCGCCCCACATTCTCGCCCCGATTGCGGTCGCGGCGTACAGCTACATGGCGCTTGTGCCGATTATACAGCCGCCGATTATGCGCGCGCTCACGACGGAGGCCGAACGCAAAATCCGCATGAAAAGCCTGCGCAAAGTGTCGCGCTTGGAAAAGCTCGTGTTCGCGCTGGTCGTAACGATTTTCTGCATTCTGCTTGTGCCCGACGTTTCCGCGCTTATCGGCATGCTCATGCTCGGCAACTTCATTCGCGAGTGCGGCGTCTGCGAACGCCTCAGCAAGGCGGCGCAAAACGAGACAATCAACATCGTAACGGTGTTCCTCGGAACGTCGGTCGGCATAACGATGACTGGCGACAGGTTCATTCGCGTGGATACGCTTTCGATTCTCGCGCTGGGCGTGGTTGCGTTTGGCTTCTCGACGGCGGCGGGCGTGGTAATTGCAAAGTTCATGAATTTGTTCTTGAAGGAAAAAATCAATCCGCTTATCGGCTCGGCGGGCGTTTCGGCCGTGCCGATGGCGGCGAGAGTCTCACAGGTTGAGGGTCAGAAAGCCGACCCGTCGAACTTCCTTCTCATGCACGCAATGGGTCCGAACGTAGCGGGCGTCATCGGAACGGCAATGGTCGCGGGCTTCTTTATCGCGACGCTTGCGCACTAAAATTCATCGGTAGATGGCGCGGAATCCGCGCCGTCTTTTTTATTATTCGGGCGTCTGCCCGACAACCGCAAAACACTTCAACGCAAAATTAAAATGAAATATACCATAATGTCAGCGGACGAGGCTGCGAGCCTTATCCAAAACGGTCAACAAATTGCGTTCAGCGGCTTCACCCCCGCGGGCGCGACGAAGGAAATCCCCGGCGCGATTGCGCGCCGCGCCGAAGCCGAACACGCGGCGGGCAGACCTTTCAAAATCAATATAATCACGGGCGCGTCCACGGGCGACTCGTGCGACGGCGTTCTCGCGCGCGCGCACGCAATCAACTACCGCGCCCCCTACCAGTCGAATGCCGACCTCAGGGGCGGGGCAAACAAAAACGAGCTTAAATATACCGACCTCCACCTGTCGATGACTCCCCAGTACATGAACTACGGCTTCATGGGCAAGTTCGACTGGGCGATTGTCGAAGCGGCGGACGTTTCCGACGACGGCGAAATCCTTCTTACGACGTCGGTCGGCATTGCCCCTACGGGCTTGAAACTCGCCGAAAAGGTTCTCATCGAACTGAACTCGTACCACTCGAAGGAGCTTCGCGGCTTTCACGACATCTACGAAACGGCGAATCCGCCGCACCGCCGCGAAATTCCGATTTACTCGGCGGGCGACAGAATCGGCTCGAAGGTCGTTAAAATCGACCCGAGCAAAATCGCGGGCATTGTGCTCACGAACAAGGCCGACGAAGTAAAGCCCTTCAAACCCAGCGATCCGATTACCGAAAAAATCGGACAAAACGTTGCCGACTTCCTCGCAAGCGAAATGAAGGCAGGCAGAATTCCCGACTCGTTCCTGCCCATTCAAAGCGGCGTCGGCAACATCGCAAACGCGGTTCTCGGCGCGCTCGGCAACAACCCCGACATTCCCGCATTCTCGATGTACTCGGAAGTTTTGCAGGACTCGGTAATCGAGCTTATCGAACACGGCAGAATCAAGAACGCAAGCGCGACGTCGCTTACGGTAACTCCCGCAAAGATTCAGGAAATCTACGCAAACCCCAAATTCTTCCGCGAAAGACTCGTTCTGCGCCCGCAGGAAATTTCGAACAGCCCCGAAGTCGCGCGCCGCATAGGCATTATTTCGATTAACACGGCAATTGAAGTAGACCTTTCGGGCAACGTGAACAGTTCGCACATCATGGGCAAAAACCTCATGAACGGCATCGGCGGCAGCGGCGACTTCACCCGCGCGGCATACACGTCGATTTACACATGCCCGTCGGTAGCAAAGGGCGGCATGATAAGCGCAATCGTTCCGAATGTCTCGCATTGCGATCACAACGAACACAGCGTGAACATCATCGTGACCGAATACGGCGTCGCCGACCTTCGTTGCAAGACTCCGTACGAACGCGCGGAAATCATCATCGAGAAATGCGCACACCCCAGCTACCGCGACCTGCTGCGTAAGTTCCTCAAAGACGATCCGATGGGACACACTCCGCAGACGCTCGCCCGCGCATACGCATTCCACGAAGCGTTCCTTGCGGAAGGCGACATGCACAAGGCAAACGTCTAACCGCAGGACACTTCCCGAACACAAAAAAACGCGCCAGCGGGCGCGTTTTTTTTTTGTGTTCGGATTGCGGCGCGATTTTGGGGAATTTTGAAAGTTGACGGCGGGGCGGTATATTTTAGGGTGTTGTTATGAAAAAATTTTTGACGGCGCTCTTTTGTTTTGTTGCGGCCGATGCGTTTGCCGCCGCTTTGGACGAGAACGATTGGCGGTTTTCGTATCCCTCTTACGGGGTTGTGTACGACGGCGGAACTGCGCGTTTTGTCGGCGACGAAACTTCGCATTCCGCGCTCTATTTCGATTCGGGAAAGGTCGGGCGGCTCGGCGGCGGATTTTCCGCGGAATTTGAATTGCCGTCGCTTTTTGCCGACGGCGGGTCGTCGTTCGGAGCTACGCTGCGCGGCGCGGACGGCGGCGAATGGGTGAGTTGGAGTGTCGAGTTCTATGCGGACAATGTTTCCGTTTCGATTTCCTCTTCCGGCGCGGGTTCTCCGATAGAGCGCGATTTCCCCGTGCTTTCCCCTGTCGAGCAGAGTTTCGGGCTTTCGTTTTCGCTCGAAAAGAGTGCCGACGGATTTTACAGGGCGACGCTTTCCACTCTCGACGAGACTTTCGAGCTTGGCAGCATTTCGCTTGTCGATTTTGCGAACGGCGAGTTTTTCATAAGCGCAATCGGTCAGAATTTCGAGATGGACAAGGACAATCCGCTACTTGTCGATTTTTCCTACGCTTCGAGCATTCCAGAGCCTGCGGCGTTTGCGTTTGCGTTCGGAATTTGTGTCTTGTCGGCTGCCGTGTTGAAGCGGCGAGGGTAGGGCGGCGATTCCCGAAATTTGCCGCGCCGCGGGCAGCGGCGGGTGCAGTGCGCATGCTGCCGCGTGGCTGAAAGTCCGCAAAAAAAGACCGCAGAAGCGGTCTTTTTTGTTTTTTGTAAAAGCTTTATTTTGTCTGAGCGGCGGCTTTTGCTTTCAGCTCTTCGGCGTACACGCTGAGCTGGGCTTGGATTTTCTTGACGGAGTCGGCGATTTTCGAAGCTTCCTCCCTCAACGCTTTTGCGTCGTTGCCCATTTGTTCGGCGAGCGGGATTTTCGAGATCTTTTCGGCAACCGCTTTTGCTTCGACTTCCTTCTTGGCGATAAACGCCTTCAATTCGTCGATTTGCTTTTGCAGTGAGGCTGCGTCCATCGACGCGGCTTCGGTTTTCGCTTGTTGGGGCGTTTTGTTTTCGTCTACGTTTGCGCCGCAGCCGCAGAGAACGATTGCGCAGGCGGCGAGCATTGATACGAGTGTTTTTTTCATTTTTATTCCTTTGCAGAAATTTCCGTCGGGCGTTTTTTTCGTCCGACATTGTGTGTAATTTTACGCGCGTAATAATATTGCCAATGACATAAATTCGGATTTTTCCGGCGGAGTTTAAGCAAAAAGGCAAAAAAAATGCGCGGGGGAATCCGCCGCGCATTTCGCTATGCCGCCTAAATTACAGCTCCTGAACCCAGATGTTTCTGAACGAAACGGGGTTCGCGTGGTCTTGGAGCCTGAGCTTGACGGGTTCTTTGGGGTGTTTGAATTCCGCAATCTTTTTAAGAGGCATGCTTGTGGAGTACGGAACGGGCGTTTCGTACTGGACGCGTTTGCCGTTGTGGTAGACCGTGAATGTCGGGAACGCAACGCACTTGTCGCCGTCGAATTTTGCGGGGGTGTAGATGATGTCGTATGTCTGCCACGCGCCGGGTTCGAGCGAGGCGTTGTACTGCGACGCCGTCTGGCGGTAGACCGAGCCGCAGTGGTCCCACGAGGCTTCCGCGCCGAACGAGTCGAGCACCTGAATTTCGTACGGGCCGAAGAACACGCCCGAATTTGCGCGCGCCTGACCGAGGCAGTCGTACATCGGGGGAATGTTGAATTCGATGTGGAGCTTGCACTTGCCGAACGCGCGTTTCGATTCGATTGTGGTGTTGAGCTTTTTGCCGTCGGGCTTTTTGGCGTCGGTTTTGACGGTCATTGCGCCGTCTTTGAGAGTCCAGTTAACGGGGGTTTGGCGGGCGGAAACGAGTTCCCATTCCTTCGAGGGGGCTGTGCCGTCGAAGAGCACGACTGCGCCCTTGGGGGCTTTTGCGCCGAGGGTGGGCGATTTAACTTCGAAGCGTTTGAGGTCTATTTTAACGTCCTGAGTGTTGTACTTGCCGCTTGCTACGATTTCCGAAGGGCTTACCGTGCCTTTGAGCACGAGCTGACCTTTTGTTTCAAATTCGATTTTTCCGTCGGACGCCGTCAGATTGTCGGCAAGGGCATTCGCTTCCGCGCGGGCGAGAATGCCCGTGAGAATCTTGACACGGTATTTTGCCTGCGGGCCTCTGTAAACTTCGGCGTAGATTTCGGGATACATCGATATGGGGTATCCGCGTTTGAATTCGCTGCCGTCTGCGAGCGTAATCTTGCCTTTGTAGAAGCCAACGAATGCGTCTTTTTGCGACTGTGCAAACGCCGACAATGTTAAAATCGAAGATAAAAGAATGAATAATATTTTCCTCATAGAAAAGGCAAAATTATAGTCGCTGCGCATTGCGTCAAATAAAAACTTGCGTAAAAAGGTGCGGGAGGGGAGGGCGGAAGTTTCGACGAAGTCGGGAAAAATGGGAGGGAATCGCGGGCGGATATTTTGTTAAACGCTAAAATTTTCTTGCGAAAAACACATACTGTTTCATTGTCGAATATTCAGCCGAATTTCGGAAGTCCGAAACGGCGACTCTTTATTTATACAGAAAAGGAAACTAACATGGTCGATATGGCAACAATCGAGGGTCTCTGCAAGCGCAGGGGGTTCATTTACCGCTCCTCCGAAATCTACGGCGGGTTTAACGGATTTTTCGACTACGGTCCGCTCGGCGTGGAACTCAAAAACAACATCAAACGCGCTTGGTGGAATGACTTTGTCCACGGACGCGACGACATCGTGGGGCTCGACGCGTCTATAATCATGCACCCCGACGTTTGGCGCGCGTCGGGACACGTCGCGGGCTTTTCCGACCCGATGGTTGACTGCAAGGAGTCGAAGCTCCGCTTCCGCGCCGACCAGATTTTCTTCGCGGAAGTCAAGGTTGACGGCGAGACAATCGGCTACGTCAGCGTCCTCGAAGACGAGAACATGCAAAAGGACGCCGAGAAAAAGGCGGCGGAACTCAAACGCAAGCTCGCGCGTCAGGGCGAACTCGGCGAAGTCGTCCTCAAAAACTACATGGACGCAAAGCCATTTGAGTACGACCTCATTCCCTCGCCCGCAACGGGCAACGCCGGCACGCTCACGCCGCCGCGCGACTTCAACCTCATGTTCCAGACATACGTCGGCGCAATGCGCGACGAAACGGCAATCGCCTACCTCCGCCCCGAAACCGCGCAGGGCATTTTTGCCGACTTCAAAAACATCTGCGACACCACGCGCGTAAAAGTGCCCTTCGGCATCGCGCAAATCGGCAAGGCTTTCAGAAACGAAATCACGCCGCGCAACTTCATCTTCCGCAGCAGGGAGTTCGAGCAGATGGAAATAGAATACTTCATCTCGCCCTACGACGACTGGAAGACGCTCCACCGCCAGTGGATTGACGCATGCAAGGCGTGGTTCGTATCCATCGGGCTTCCCGCCGACGCTCTCGCGGAGGACGTCCACCCGCAGGAAAAGCTTGCGCACTACGCGAAGGCGTGCACCGACATCACTTTCCACTTCCCGCACGGCTTGCAGGAATTGCAGGGCATCGCCGTTCGCGGAAACTTCGACCTTACCCAGCACCAAAACGCGTCGGGCAAGAACCTTGAATACTTCGACGAAGCCCGCAAGGAAAAGTACCTGCCGCACGTCATCGAGCCGTCGCTCGGCGTGGATCGCACATTCCTTGCGGTAATGACCGCCGCCTACGAAGAGGACGAAGTTCCCAACGACAAGGGTCAGCCCGAAAAGCGCATTCTGCTTAAATTCAGCCCGCGCGTCGCGCCGTTCAAGGCGGCGGTTTTCCCGCTGGTCAAGAACAAGCCCGAACTCTACGCGCACGCGGAAGCCCTCTACAAAAAGCTCCGCCGCCGCTGGAACATCTTCTTCGATGCGTCGGGGGCAATCGGCCGCCGCTACCGCCGTCAGGACGAAATCGGCACGCCGTTCGGAATCACCGTAGACTTCCAGACAATCGAGGGCGACGGCACGGTAACGCTGAGAGACCGCGACTCCACAAAACAGGTTCGCATGAGCGAATCGGAGCTCGTGGCGTTCCTCTCCGAAAAAATCGACGGATAGCCCGCGCCGCGCAAACGCTTTCGGCGGACGCCTCCACTGAGGGGCGTCCGTTTTTTTTGCGCGTCCGCAAAAATTTTTTCTTTTGCTATTGACTTTGAGCGTCTTTGACTCTGATGTCGTAAGCCGATAAAATGAAACAATAGGAGAAAAATTTTTATGAAGGACGATAGAAAAATACTCGTGGTCGGAAGCGCAAATGTCGATATGGTCGTTAAGTCGGCGAAAATCCCCCGAACGGGAGAGACCGTGCTCGGCGGGGTTTTCTCGAAACACGAGGGCGGCAAGGGCGCGAATCAGGCGGTCGCCGCAAAAACGCTTTTCGAAAATACCGCGTTCTGCGCGGGGCTTGGCGACGACGACATCGGACGCTCGTACCTCGAATACCTTGTCGAGCGCGGCATGGACGTGTCGCTCGTGAAAATCTGCAAGGGAGCGCACACGGGGGTTGCCCTGATTACCGTCGCAAAAGAGGGGCAGAACATCATCACCGTAGCCCCCGGCGCAAACTCGCTGCTTACGCCAGAGGACATGAAGAAAATCGACTTCTCGAAATTCTCGCACATTGCTTTCCAGCTTGAAAATCCGCTCGAAACCGTCGCGGAGGGGCTGAAACTCGCAAAGGCGGCGGGGTGCACGACGGTTCTTACCCCCGCGCCCGCAAAGCTGCTCGACGACGAAATTCTCAAAAACGTCGATTTTCTCGTTCCGAACGAAATCGAGATTTTGCAGGTTCAGCGCGGCTTCACGAGCATGCAGAAAGCGGCGGAGTCTCTGCTGAAAAAGGGCGTCAAAAACGTGCTGATAACGCTCGGCGAACGCGGCTGCGCTCTCTTCAACGCCGACGGCGAAAGACGCTACGCGGCGTATTCCGTGCGCCCGATTGACACCGTGGGCGCGGGCGACTGCTTTACGGGTTCGCTGCTTGCGGGCTTCAAGCTCTTCGACGACATCGACTCCGCCGTAAAATTTGCGTCCGCCGCCGCCGCGCTCAAAATCACGAAGGCGGGGGCGCAATCGCACTCGTCTCTCAAAGACGTTCTGAAAATGATGAAAAAATAAACGCTCAATCCGCGCCTCGGCGGACGCCGAAAACCCGCCGCCCACAAACAAAAAAGCGAAGCCGTTTGCGGCTTCGCTTTTTTCTGTTTTGAAACAAGTCCTACTCGGCAAACGCGATGTCGGGGTCGAGCGACAACGTAATGCGGTACTGCACTCCGGGACGCATGACCATTGCCCTGTCGCGCGCGTAAACCTGCAAGTAGTGGATATTCCCCCAATAGGAGCGGTACTGCGGGTCTTCGCTGACGACTTCCGTGTCGAGCCAATTCGCCTGAAAATCGTCCTTTTCTATTCCGACGCCCAAGCCTTTTTCGCCGATTGCGTAGGTCATCGGGACGTGGTATTCCGTGTGCGGCGAGCCGATTGCCACAACGAGCCTGAACTTGTCGAGCGTGATTTGGTTGTGCACCGTGTAGATGAAATCGCCCGTAATTTTGTTGCCGCTAAACGACCACGAAACTTTGCACGAACCCAAGCCCTTTACGATTTCGCCGTCGGCGGTAATCAGCTCCGGCTGTTCGTAGCGGAAGAAGAACGAATTGCGCAGCCCCAAGCCCGTCGTGCAGCGCTTGCCGTAGTACGACGGCGTCGTAATTTTGTCGCCGAAAGTGAGTTCGGGCACGAGCACGGGCAGGTATCTGTCAGCCGGCCAGTCGAAAACTCCCGGCATGTGCGGGAACGCAAGCGACGACGAAATGTTCTTTTCTCCGGGGGCGATGAGCGGCAAATGCAAGTGCATGCCCGTGGCGGCGTTCGTGTAGACAAACAGCCCCTGTTCCTTGCGCGAGGAATTGTCGAAAATTACATACTTGCCGCCCGACTTCATTTCGGACTGCTTCGCCTGCATTTGGCGTCCGACGGTCTTCGCCAGACGCGACCACTGGCAGAGGTAGCGGGCGGCGTCGAAATTCGCCATGCGCGTTGTGCAGCCCGCCGCGGCGGAACGCTCGGCGTCGCGAATTACGAGGTAGCCGTGCTCCTGGTTGAGGTATGTCATGAAGAAGAACTGGAAGAGGCGGCGGAGAATGTCCATGTATTCGGGCATTTTGTCTTCGGCAATCCAGCCGTCGCGCATGGCTTGCAGAATCATCGAAATGCAGTGCATTTGCCCGTACGCGCCAAGATTTCTGCCGAACGCCCAGCCGAGGCCGTCCGAGCGCACGATGTCGGGCAGAAGCCTCAAATACTTTTCCGCAAACGTGCGCAGCGACGGAATTTTTCTGTCGCGCAAATGCATGTTCGCGTGGAGCTGCAACGACTGCCTGATGAACACGAACGACACCACGCCGCACAGGTCGAACACGCCGTCGAGCGAGCCTTGCGGCTTGTCGTCGAAATACTTGCCCGACGACGTCTGCTGAATGCGTTCGAGGAATCTGTCGATGAGCTTGCCGGTTTCGTCTTTCTTGCTAAGCCCCATGCTGAAACGCGCAACGGCTTTCGCGATGTTGAAAATCTGGAAATGGTCGTCATAGTCGGTGCGCGAGAGCAGACGCTTGTCGAGGTTCTTCTGGGTTTCTTCGAGAAGCCTGTCCCAAACGGCATTGCGGTCTTTCGACGGGCCGAAAGAGAGGAGTCCGAGCGAGGAGTAGGCGAGGCCGTCTTCGGTGTACTCCTTGTCGTTTGTCTGGGCGGTGATGCAGCGCGCGCAAAGGTCTACAATGTCGCGGCCTTCAATTTCCGTAAGCCCCGTCGCGCGGTAGAATTCGCCCAAGGCGAGGGCGGCATGGCCGGGTTCGAAATCGAGGGACGATTCGTTTTCGACGGGAATAATCGAACCGTCAGCGTTGATAGCGTCAATGTTTTTGCCCAAAATGGAGCGGGCCATATCCATGCATTGCTCGGAAAAATTCAGCATCGAGGGAAATGTAAGTTAATATTGATTAAAAAATCGAAGATGGGCGCGGGGCGCGTAAAAGTCAAGCGATTTAGAGCAGGGTGAAAAAAAAACTTGAAAAATCGGAAAAAATGCCGAGAAAGAAAAAAACAAAATGGCGAAAGCCGTAAACGGATTCGGGGGTGTTCCGGAATTCGACTTATGGTTGTAGGCCATGCTTGCATGTCGGAGATGATACTTGGCTCCGTAAAAATGTATCACACAAAACAATAAATGGCGAAGAATACGCTATTGCTGCTTAATTAACGCGGCACGTCGGCCCGCCGACTCCCAATAAGCGGAATCCGGCGTCGACATTGGGAACAGGGGTCGTTGGTACTTGTTCGGATTAACGGCCGCCACATTGCGGACAATGCATTCGGGACGGTAGCCGTATCCCAAGCCCGAATAAAGCACAAAGTACGGCTACACATGTAGACAGTATGCCCGAAGGCGATAAGGACAGGGGTTCAACTCCCCTCACCTCCACCATTTCAAAGCCCGCAAATTTAAAAGAGTTGCGGGCTTTTTTGTCGCCGTCGATAAGGCACTTCTGGGAATGTATTCCCTTTTAAACCGCTTGCGGTTGCTTACGATTGTTTGCCTTTCCCATTCCACAACGTTCTACTGATTTTACACGCAAAAAAGGCGAACTTGTTGGAGTCCGCCTTTTGGAGTTTTTTTTGGGGGGTTATGCGAGTTGTTCGAGCCTCGCTTTGAGTTCGTCTTTCGACGCCATCGGACTTGTGCCGATTTTCTGTCCCTTGCGGAAGAAGATGAGGGTGGGGACTGCGGTGATTCCGAATTTATCGGCAATTTCGGGCGCTTGGTCGACGTCGAGCTTGCAGACGAGCGCGTTATCGCCCATCTCCTCTGCGAGGGCTTCTATTGTAGGGCCAAGCATGCGGCACGGGCCGCACCATGTCGCCCAGAAATCGACAAGCACGGGCTTGTCCGAGTTTACCGTTTTATCGAAGTTATCCGAATTTAAGTGTATTACTTTTCCCGACATAATTTAGATGTCCAAAATAATTAAAACGGCGAATGCCACCGCGACCGCCGCGGCGAGACCGTCAATCGCCACCGACAATATCGACGGATTGTCGGATTTCTTAACCTGAACCTGTACGGGTGCCCCCGCTTTATTCGCGATTCCGTATTTCGCTTTGGGAAGGTCGAATTTTGGGGCTGCCGCCGCGGGGCGTGCCGCCGCCGGCGCGGGAGCTACGGGTGTTGCCGAAACCGTCGGCGCGGTTGCCGCGGGAGCGGGGGAGACTTGCGCCACGGGAGTCGCCGCTGGTGCGGCTTTGGGTGCTTCCTGCGCGGGAGCTACGGGCTTGGGAGCCGTGTTTTCGGGGAATGGGGGGGGTGTTTGTTCGTCTGACATATAGATTTTTGTTGAAAGTTCGGCGTTCCACGCGAACGCATTTGTAATTAAGTATCGCGAGCGGATTTTTCTTTTCAAGCTTTTTTGTGTTGATATGCGGGCGCAATTTTCCGAAAATGCAATTCATGATAGTAGACATGGAAATCAAGGCCGCCGCCGAGGACATCTCGAAAAGGGCGGGGTATTTATGGAGGTTTCTTTGACGTACCGTCGAAGTGCGCAAAAATAGAGGAACTCGAAGCCCAGATGGCTCGGCAGGATTTTTGGGACAATCAGGCCGAGGCGCAGAAAATCGTGTCCGAACTCACCCGCTTGAAGGGGCTTGTCGCGCCGCAGACGGCTTTGAAACGCCGCGTGGACGACCTCAACGCGCTTTTCGAGCTTGCGGAGGAGTCCGACAACGACGAATCGCTCGCCGCAGAGCTTGCCGCAGAGACAACCAAGCTTCACTCGGAATTGGACAAAATCGAGATAGAGTCTTTCCTCAGCGGGCCGCTCGACTCTTCGAACGCAATCATGACAATCCACGCTGGCGCGGGCGGCACTGAAAGTTGCGACTGGGCGGAAATGCTTTTCAGAATGTACATGCGCTGGGCGGAACGCCGCGGCTTCAAGGTCGAGATTGAGGACGTTCAGGACGGCGAAGAGGCGGGCGTTTCGAAAATCACGTTCAGAATTGTGGGGCCTAACGCGTACGGATACTCCAAGGCGGAGCGCGGGGTGCACAGGCTTGTGCGCATCAGCCCGTTCGACGCGAACAAGCGCAGGCACACGTCGTTTGCGTCGGTCGATGTAATCGCGGAAATCGAGGACGACATCGACATGGATATCAAGGAGGAAGACTTGAAGATAGACACCTACCGTTCCAGCGGCAAGGGCGGCCAGCACGTCAACAAAACCGAGAGCGCGGTGCGCATAACGCACATACCGTCGGGGATAGTCGTGGCGTGCCAGAACGAGCGGTCGCAGTTCAAGAACAAGGCGAGCGCAATGAAAATCCTCAAAAGCCGGCTCTACGAAAAACTGCTCGACCAAAAACGCGCCGAGATGGACAGATTCTACGGCGAAAAGGGCGAAATTTCGTGGGGCAACCAAATCAGAAGCTACGTTTTCCAGCCCTACCAGATGGTGAAAGACCTGCGGACGGGCGCGGAAACGGGCAATTTGCAGGCGGTGATGGACGGCGACATAGACCTTTTCATCAACGCGTGGCTGCGCGCGGGCGGCCCGACCACCCGCAACAAAAACTACATTCAGGACGACGACGAATAGCCGCCGTCCTCTTCCTATTATCGTCTTCTTTTTTGCGGATTTTTCCGATGAACGCGGCGAGCAAACGCCGCGTTTTTTTTCGTCCGAACTTCTGCATGTGAAAAGGCGGTCGACATTGTGCCGACCGCCTTGCAATTACGCATTGAGAAGAAATTTTACAGAATGCCGAATTGCTTGAATATCATGTAGGTGAAGAATATTCCGAGCGTCGCGCAGAGGATTTTCAGCGACCTGTCCAGCGTCTTTGCCGACGGCTTTGTCGGCTGCTTTGCAACTTTTTCTATGTAGTTTTTGAAAAATATATACAGTGCAGGGATAATGCACAATGACAGAAAATAATCTTCCGTAATTCCGTAAAGGCTAACTTTCGGTATCGCGATTATCGACCAGTGCAGGACGAGCATTGCTAAAATCAGGTTTATCGTATTCCCGAACGCGAAAATCAGCCCTATTGAAAACACCGCCACAGAGCACGGCATTATCGGCGAAACTATTTCGGGGAAGCTCCGCCCCAGCGCGAGCGACAGTGCGGGGTAAATGGCGGGCGCGCAAAGCAGGGCGGCTGCTGCCGGGTTTTTCGACGCTTTCGGCGTTTCGTCGCGCCCCGCGCGGATGTCGTAGAGCCACGCAAGCCCCATGATTGCCCAGAAGACCGCCATGCTTTCGTTATAGCTTCTTGTATTGCAGTATATCAGGTAGTAGACGCCAGCAATCCAGAAGCACAGAAGCGCGGTGTAGATTTTTACCGCGACGCGGCACGCCGCCTTTTCGGGCGCGGCGTAGAGCAGGGCGGCGAGTATCGCGCCGACGATTGTAAGCGTTATCTGGAAATTCCATGTCTCCGAATTGTATTCGGAAATTGTCTGCCAAAATGTATCCATGTTATTTTTTGCCCTCCCTCGAAAGCGCGTGCGACATATTTTTAAAGACGAAAGTCGGCAGTGCCGCCCCCGTTGCGAGCAGTATTATCACCGTTCCGGAGACTGTGGCGTTCAGCAAAAAGCTCTGCATGTACTCCATGCCGCCGTCGTTGCCGTTGACCGACTGCATGAACATTATCAGCGAGAACAGCGTTTTGTACGCGTAAATCCCCGGAATCATCGGGAGCAGCGCGGGTATGTAGAGAATGGTCATTGGCACGCGGATTTGACGAGCCAGAATCAGGCTTCCGCTTCCGATTGCGAACGCCGCGACGAACGACGCCGTTCCGATGTCCGTACCGCATTTCATCATTGCGAACCTCAGCGCGTGTCCGACCGCCGCCAGCAGCGCGATTCTCGGAAACGCCTTTACGGGAGGGTCGGAAATCGCGCCGAAGCCCGTTCCCGCGACCGCCGCGAAGAATCCGTCGAAGAGTATGTCCCAAATGCTCATAGAAATTGCCCTTTCACAAGCGCGAGAGTCGCGAAAAGTCCGACGCCTATGCACGCGATAATCAGCATTTCCTTTGCGAGGCGGCTTATGCCCGTCGTCGTGTAGCCGTCGAGAATGTCGATTACCCCGTTGATGAGCGGCACCCCCGGAATAAGAAACAGCGGGCTTGTCGCCAGCGCCGTCTGCGACGTGCATTCGAACGAGAGCGACACCGACGCGCAAATCGACGCCGCGAACGACGACGCCATTATCGTAAGGTAGTTGTTGACGCCCTTTTTCAGCATGTACTGTTTTGTTGAAAAGCCGACGAGCGTCGCGGTAAAGACAATCGCCATTGCGAGGAAGTCGCCGCCGAAGAGCCTGCAAAACGACGCGTTTGCAAAGCCCACATAGAACAGCACGAACACGGGGTCGATTTTCGGCTTTGCAAGTATTGCTTCGAACTCGGACCTGATTTCCCCAAGCGGCATTTTTTTGTCAATCGCGCGCCACGAAAGTCGGCAGAGGTCGGCGTTGCGCTCGAACGAAATGGGGCTTTGCGGAATGCGGGCGACTTTCGTTGAAATTATGCCGTCGCACTCCACCGAGACTATCAGGCTTGTATGCGTCATCGCGATTTCCGCGGTTGCCCCGACTGCCTCGGCTATTCTTTTTGCGCTGCGCGCCGTGCGCGACGCGTACGCGCCGCAGCCCGTGAGCGTCGCCGCGTATTCGGCGACCAGTGCGAGTATTTCGTCTGACCTGTTTTTTGCCTCTTCCATATCGGAACAGGCGCGATTATACCGCGCTTGGATTTTTCATTCAACGCATGAAAAATGCCATTTTAATGCAAAATACGCATTAAATGCGGAACGATTTTTTTAGAATGGAGACGAAATTTCCGAGCGTTTTCGAGTGGTTGTCCGCCTTCCAGATGCCCGCGTAGACTACGGGTTCGTCCAGCCCCCTAAGGGTTTTGTAGACGACGTCCGCGTAGTCGAGCGGCTTCATGAGCGCGGGCACGAAAGTTATGATGTCGGAGTGCGGAAGCAGGCGCAGAACGGCGTCGAAATTGTAGATTTCCTCGGCGACGTTCGGCGTGAGTATTCCGCCGCGCCGCAGGGCTTCGTCGATTGTCCTGCGGAAGAAGGGCGACTCCTCGTAGGGGAGCATTGCGAACTTTTCGTTTTTCAGCTCCGACATCTCGACCGCGCCGCTTTTCTTTGCGAGCCTGTGGCTTGCGGGCAGGGCGAGCAGGATTTTCTCGCGCCCAAGCTCTATCGATTTCACGTCGAGGGTTTTTCTCTGCGACACGCGGATTATCCCGAAGTCAAGCTCTCCCTTTTCCACCTTTGCGAGAATGCTCGCCGACGAGTGTTTGCCGAGTTTAAGAAACACTTCGGGGTAGTCCGCCCGCATTTGCTTCAACGAGGCGAAGAATTTTTCCGACGTGAAAAACGAGGGAATCACCTCCATTGAAAGCGAACCGCATTCTCCCTTTGCCGCCTTTTTTGCGCCGAGCTTTGCCGCCGACTCCAAGTCGGCGATTTTTTCGGCGTTCGGCAGAAAGGCCCTGCCCGCGTCGGTGAGCGACAGCCGCCACTTGTTTGCCCTGTCGAAAAGGCGGCAGCCGACTTCGCTTTCGAGCGACATTATCTGCCTGCTCAAAACCGACTGTCCCATTCCGAGTTTGTCCGCAGCGCGCGAAAAGTGGAGGGTTTCGGCGGCGGCTATAAAGCATTTTATTTGGGTGGAGTCCATTGTCTTTCTTTTATCCCTATTAGTTCCTTGCGCAATTTCAACCCTAATTTAATGCAAAATTTGCATAAAGTTTGATTCATTGGGAAAGTATTAAAAACTTGATTTTTTATGCCGAATCAGCGAGACTTCCACTAATTAGCCGAAAGCATCGGGCGGAATTTTTGTTCCGCCGCCGCCAAACCGCAACGCGGGGCGTTGTTCGGTTTTTTGAATTTTAAATGCACTCGAAAATAAATACTTGTGTTTTTTGCGCCGCATTGGTCTTTGCGGGGCTGCTTTTGTCGTCGCCCGATGCCTGCGCGGCGCAGTTCCCGCTTCCGCAGGACGCGTATCCCAAGTGCGACGGGCTTTGGCGGACGCTCGTAAGCCGCGTGAAAATGTCGCACATGAATCTGTACGCCACTATAATTTTCGCGTGCGCGGTAGTCCACACTTTCAGCTACCAGATGTTTCTGAAATTCGCCGATACCGTTAAAAAACAGCAAAAACGCTTCAAGTTGCGCGATTCGAGCGTGGACATTGCAAAGCGCATTCTCTCGCTCTTGGGAGAGGTCGAAATAGTTTTCGCGCTCTGGCTTATTCCGCTGTTTGCGATTTTCTATTACGAGTGCGGCTGGCATTCGCTGACCGACTACCTCAACAACCTCGCTTACGCGCAGGACAAATATTCCGAGCCTGTTTTCGTGATGGTCGTCATGTGCATGGCGGCGACGCGCCCCGTGATTTACGTTGCGGCGAAGTTCGTGAGCCTGTTTGCGGCGTTGGGCGGCAAAACCGTCCGCGCGTGGTGGATTTCCATAATGTGCGTCGGCCCTATTTTGGGCTCTCTCATAACCGAGCCGGCGGCGATTACAATCTGCGCGATTCTGCTTTTGCGCCACTTTTTCGACTACACGCCGTCGATCAAATTCAAGTACGCGACTATCGGGCTGCTTTTCGTTTCGGTGTCGCTCGGCGGCGCGTTGACGCATTTTTCCGCGCCCCCGATTATCATGGTCGCGCGTTCGTGGGGCTGGGATACGCCGTTCATGATTGCGCACTTCGGGTGGAAGTCTGTGCTTGTGATTTTTGCGTCCACGTTCGTCTACGCGTTCCTTTTCAGGCGCGAGTTTGTTTCGCTTGAAAACAACCGCATAATGCGCGGGGCGGAGTCTTCAATCGAAAAGCCGCCGCCGAACTGGATAATCGGCATGCACCTGCTGTTTTTGATTGCGGCGGTCGCGGTAATGCACTATCTGGTTTTGGAAATGTTCCTGCTGCTTGCGTTCATCGCGTTTGTGGACATAACGCAGAGATTCCAGTGGGAGATGAAGTTCCGCAGCCCGATGCTTGTGGCGATTTTTTTGGGCGCGCTTGTAACGCACGGCAGCCTGCAAACGTGGTGGCTCGAACCCATTTTGGAGCGGCTCGACAGCTTCGCGCTTTTTGCGGGAGGCGTTCTGCTGACGTCGTTTAACGACAACGCCGCGATAACCTATTTGGCGTCGCTCGTGCCGAGCTTCGCCGACGAAACGAAATATTTGATAGTTGCCGCCGCGATAAGCGGGGGCGGTTTGACTGTAATTGCGAACGCGCCGAATCTCGTGGGTCTTTCGGTTTTAAAGGAGGAGTTTAGAAACGGCGTGTCCCCGAAACTGTTGCTCGAATGGTCGATTGTCCCTACGCTCCTTGCGTGCGCGGCATTCTTTTATCTCTAAACGGGCATATGTTTAAAATCGGAAAATACAAAACACTGGCAACGGCGGCCGCGGCAATGGCTGCGGCGTTTGTTCCGCAATTTGCGACGGCGCAGAGCGACGTCCGAATCCTCGACGCGCTCGTCTCGAAGGGGCTTCTCGAAAAGGCGGAGGCGGACGATTTGAAAAAGGGCATGGCGGAAATCCCCGTAGTGGAAACGCCGACCGACACGTTCCTGAGAATTTCCGGCAAGATGCAGTCGCAGTACGAATACATCTACGCCGACTGCACCGACGGCGCGGTTGCCGACTCTTCCGCGAGCGTCGGCAAATTCATAATCCGCCGAATGATTCTCACGTTCAATTCGGACAACAAGCGCGACTGGGGCACCCAGCTTTCCTTCGACTTCATTCTGCCCAACCAAATGTCCATCACCTATCTTTGGAAGCGCGTTGACTGCAATTTTGTGAAGGGCGAATTCAGGTTCGGATACGTCAAGCCGAATTTCTGCTTCGAGGAAAACATGTCGCCGTTCAAGCTCTATTGCGTTGAGCGTTCCGTGGCTACCTACTACTGGGGCGGCCCGCGCAAGGGAAGCGCGCGCAAGCTCGGCTTTGCGTCGTTCATGACGGGCGCGTTCTGGTACGGCGAATCGCGCGAAATCAGGGGCTTGAAATACGCCTTTGCCGCAACGAACTCCGACAACTACAAGGTCGGCTACGAGTCCATTTCCGACGGCTCCGACAACGCGCCCAACGTCTGGGCAAGCTCGTCCTACGCGACGGACATCGGCGGAGTCAAAACCACGTTCGGACTGAACCTCGGCTGGGGCTCGGCGGCGAATAAGACGGGCCGCTATTGCGCAACGGCAATGTACGGCGCAAACCCTTACATCACCCTCGACTGGGGCGCGCTCCGCACATACGCGGAATTCATAATCACGCAGGCGGACGGCGCAAAATGCCTAGACGGCTCGTACGACTCGCAGCTGCCGTTCGGTCTGAACTACATGGTTGAGTACAAGTTCGACATCGGCGAATTCGGGAAAATCGGCCCCGCGTTCAGGTTTTCGTACCTCGACACCGACGGGCGCGGCGTGTCGCCGTCGGACGTAATCAGGCAGAGCGTGAACGTTTCGGGCGACACCCCGTACCTGCGCGTGAAAAGCTTTTACTTCGGTCTGAATTGGTACATTCGCGAGGACAATCTGAAAGTCCAAAGCGGCTACGAATACGCGCATTTCGACGGAGGCGTCGGCGGGGCGCACGGGCTGGACGTAAACTGGTTCAGAACACAGGTTCAAGTTCTATTTTAAGGAAACACTAAATGAAACCGAAACAAATAATAGCATTGACGATATCAATCTCGGCGGGACTCATCGCGCTGTTGATGTCGCCCGAAAACTACCACATTGCCAATCTCAGCGTTGTAGAACAGCGCGTTATTGCGCTTTTTATATTCGCCGCGCTTATGTGGATTACCGAGGCCGTCCCGATTTGGACAACTTCGGTTCTCACAATCGTGCTCATGCTCCTGACTGTCTCCGACAGCTCGTTTTCGTTCCTCCGCGGCGAAGACGTCGAGGGCGCGCGCGCGTTCGGCAAACTCATAAAATACAAGTCGCTGATGGCGACGTTTGCCGACCCTATCATCATGCTGTTCATGGGCGGCTTCTTCCTCGCAATCGGCGCGGGCAAGTGCGGCTTGGACAAGAATTTGGCGAGGGTGCTTTTCAGCCCCTTCGGAAACAAGTCGCAGACGGTGCTCTTGGGCTTGATGTTCGTTTCGGCGGTGTTCTCGATGTTCATGAGCAACACGGCGACGACCGCGATGATGTTCGCGGTCATGACCCCGATTCTCGCGCCGATGGAAAACAGCGGCAAGGGAAGAATCGCGCTCGTCTTGGCTATCCCCGTGGCGGCGAATATCGGCGGTATCGGCACGCCCATCGGCACGCCCCCGAATGCAATCGCGCTCAAATACCTCAACGACGTAGACGGTCTCAACTTGGGAATCGGCTTCGGGCAGTGGATGGTCGCGATGGTTCCGTTCGTGATTTTGATGATACTCGTTTCGTGGTATCTGCTCATCAAGCTTTTCCCGTTCAACCGCAAAACCCTCGACATTTCGTTCGAAGGCACTTTCGAAAAGTCGCGCAAGGCGTACATCATCTACGCGACGTTCGCGGTTACGGTTCTGCTGTGGATGTTCGACAAATTCACGGGCATCAACTCTAACGTAGTGGCGATGATTCCCATGGCGGTCTTCACGGTTACGGGCATTGTGGATAAGAACGACCTCAAACAAATCAGTTGGGACGTTCTCTGGCTCGTCGCGGGCGGCTTCGCGCTCGGCGTCGGCTTGCAGGAAACGGGCTTGGCAAAGCACATGATTGACTCTATTCCCTTCGACACATGGTCGGCGACGGCTACGATTATCGGATCGGGTCTGCTGTGCTACGCAATGTCGACGTTCATGTCGCACACGGCGACTACCGCGCTTCTCGTCCCCGTTCTGGCGGCGGTTGCGGCAGGCATGAAGGACGCTCTGGCGTCGTTCGGCGGCGAACCCACGCTGCTTGTGGGCGTCGCGCTTTCGGCGTCCCTTGCGATGGCCCTTCCCATCAGTACGCCCCCGAACGCAATCGCGCACTCGGCGGGTCTTACAACCCAGAGGCAGATGGCGACAATCGGCATATTGGTCGGCGCAATCGGGCTGTCGGTCGGCTACATTTTGCTGTTCTTCCTCGGGAGCATAAAATACTTCTAAAATCCGATTCGGAACTTTCCGCAAAAGCCCCTCTTCGCAGGGGTTTTTTTTGCGCCCGCGCTTTGGCGGTTTGCGCGTACCGGCTCGTTTCCCGCGCGTTTTAGCAAACCGCCGCTTTTTTCATTAAAGCTTGAAAACGCCGATAAATCTGGTTTACTTTTTTGCATGATGAAATTGAAAAGTCTGATGAAATTAACGGCGGCAGCGGCGCTTTCGCTCGCTTCCGTATCGAACCTTTCGGCTGCGGATAAAAAGAGGACGATACAAGTCGGCTATTTTCCGAATATCTCCCACGCGCAGGCGCTGGTCGCGCACCAGCTCTCGAGACAGGGCAAGGGGTGGTTCGAGTCGAGGCTCGGCGACGGCGTGGAAATCAAATGGCGTCTTTTCAACGCGGGGCCGAGCGCGATGGAATCCATGTTTGCGGGGGCGGTCGATATTACTTATGTCGGGCCTAACCCCGCAATCAACGCGTTCGCAAAAACGCGCGGGCGCGATGTGCGCATTCTCGCGGGTTCGGCGGACGGCGGCGCGGCGCTGGTGGTAAACCCCGCTGCGAAAATAGAAAAGCCCGCCGACTTCAAGGGCAAGAAAATAGGCACGCCGCAGCTTGGCAACACGCAGGACGTCGCATGCAGGGCGTGGCTGATTTCGAACGGCATTCAGGTAAAAATCGCCTCTGGCGACGCGCACGTTATCGCAACTCCCAACCCCGAGCAGCTTCCGCTTTTCAAGCGCGGTAATCTCGACGCGGTTTGGACGGTCGAGCCGTGGATAACGCGCCTCGAAAAAGAAGCGGGCGGAAAGGTTTTCCTAGAACAGAAGGATGCGGTGACAACCGTTTTGGCGACATGCAACAGGGCGTTGAAAAAATACCCCGACCTTGTGGAAAAATTCACAAAGGCGCACGCCGAACTCACCGACTGGATTAACAAAAACCCCGAAGAGGCGCAGAAGCTCGCCCGCATGGAGCTTGAGGCAATCACGGGCGGCAAAATTTCGGAAGAGCTTGTAAAAGCGGCGTGGCCGCGGCTTACTTTCACCTCGAAAATCAACAGGCAGGAACTTCAAAAATTTTGCGACTACGCATTCCAGTGCGGGTTTATCAAACGCAAAATCGACATGAACCCGATATACGCCGACAAAAAATGAGCGTAAAGGCAGAACTACAAAACGTCACGGCCAAGCTCGTCGTGGACAGCGTGAGCAAGACGTTCGACTCCGCGCAGGGGCGGGTAGAGGCTCTCAAAGACGTGAGCCTTACCGTCAACGAGGGCGAATTCGTCTGTCTCGTAGGGCCAAGCGGCTGCGGGAAATCGACGCTGTTGAACATGGTAGCGGGCTTGGACGAACCCGATTCGGGCAGAATTCTCGTGGAGGACACCCCCGTAAAAGGCCCGGGGCGCGACCGCATGGTGATGTTTCAGGAGCACGCGCTTTTTCCGTGGCTCGACGTCATGGGGAACGTCATGTTCGGGCTGAAACTAAAACCCAACCTTACCGACCCGGAACGCAGGGAGGTCGCCAAATTCTACCTACACTTGGTTGGTTTGGAGCAGTTTGCGCGCGCGTCGGTGCACGAGCTTTCCGGCGGCATGCGCCAGCGCGTGGCTTTGGCGCGCTCGCTCGCGCCCAACCCCCGCATTCTTCTGATGGACGAAACTTTCGGCGCGCTCGACGCGCTCACGCGCGAGCAGCTCTATGGGGAAATCCAGCAGATTTGGGAGAAGCGCAAAAAGACGATTCTTTTCGTAACCCACAATATCCGCGAAGCCGTGTGCCTCGGCGACAGGGTTGTGCTGTTCTCTCCGCACCCCGGCAGAATTGTGCGGACTTTCGATATAGACCTGCCGCGCCCGCGCGACATCAACGACCCCGCGCTTACCTCGTACGCGTTGGAAATAACGTCGTTTCTTAAAAACCAGTTTGGAAGGGCTGTTGCCGAATAATGAAAAAGAAAAACTACAAACGCTGGCTTGTCTCGCTTGCGGCGTTCGCGGTGCTGATTGCCCTTTGGGAGCTTGCCGTAAAACGCTTCGGGCTTTTCGAATATACGCTTCCGCCGCCCTCGGACGTCGCGAAATACATTTGGAACTCCACGGCTGACGGCACGCTTCCGTCGGCGATTGTCGTCACATTGAAACGCCTGCTGTTGGGCTACGCAATCGGATTGTGCGTCGGCATTCCCGCGGGCATGCTGTGCTCGCGCTTCAACGTTTTTCAGGATACGGTCGGGCTGCTTGCGCTGGGCTTGCAGGCATTGCCGAGCGTGTGCTGGGTGCCGCTTGCGATTATGTGGTTCGGACAGGACGAGGCAGCAATGCTTTTCGTGGTCGTCATGGGCACTGTGTGGTCGATGATTCTTGCGACGGAGCACGGGGTGAAAAACATTCCGCCGATTTACCTCAGAGCCGCCCGCACAATGGGTTCTAATGGGCTTCACACATGGCTTAAAGTCATACTTCCCGCGGCGTTCCCGAGCATTTTGGGCGGCATGAAGCAGGGCTGGGCGTTCGCGTGGCGTTCGCTGATGGCGGCGGAAATCTATGTAACAATCCTCACGGGCTTCGGGCTTGGACAGCTGCTCCACTATGGGCGCGAACTCATGGACATGAATCAGGTTATCGGCGTAATGTGCGTGGTAATCGCGATAGGCCTGCTTGTCGACAAGGTGATGTTTTCGCCGCTCGAATCGCGCCTGCGCAAAAAGTGGGGCATTTCGAAAGATTAGCGGAATTTGCCGATAGTGCGATTTTTTACGGGAAATGTTCGGAATATTCAAAAAAAAGACGCCCGAAAACGGCGGCGGACTCTCCGCCACCGCCCAGCTTGTAGCCGACGGCGACACCGCCGTGCTCCGCTTTTCGGGCGTGTGGCTGCTCTCAAAAAAACGGACGCCCGTAGACGAGATCGTCCAAATGATAACGCCCGACATCAAAAGGCTTTCGTTCGACACGGGCGCGCTCAAATCCTACGACTCCGCGCTTGTCGGCATGCTGTTCCGCTGCTACGAGGCGTGCGCGCAGCTGGGAATCGAGTTCGATTCGCAGTCGCTGCCGAAAGGCCCGCGCGAGCTTCTGAAACTCGCCGTAGCCGTTCCGGAGGCCGACGCGTCGCCGAAAGGCGGGGTGCGCTTCAACATCATAAACAGGGTCGGCGTGCGGGCGATGAAATACGCGGACTCGTTTTTCGGGCAGTGCGGATTCATCGGTGAAGTCGCGATTGCGGCTACAAAGGCTGCGTTCGGAAAGGCGCGGTACAGGGGCTGCGACCTGCTCGGCATAATGCAGGCGGCGGGTCCCGAAGCTCTGCCGATTGTCGCGCTGATTAGCTTTTTGGTAGGGCTGATTCTTGCGTTCGTGGGCGCGATTCAGCTTGCAAAATACGGCTCGGAAATATTTGTGGCGGACTTGGTTGGAATCGCCATGTGCCGCGAAATGGGCGCAATCATGGTGGGCATTGTCATGAGCGGCAGGACGGGCGCGGCGTTTGCCGCCGAACTCGGCTCGATGAAAGTCAACGAGGAGATTTCGGCGTTCAGAACGTTCGGCATTTCTACCGCCGAATTTTTGGTGTTCCCGCGAATTCTTGCCCTCGTGCTGATGTTCCCGCTTCTTACGATTTTCGCCGACGTAATCGGCATGCTCGGCGGCTTCGTAATCGGCGCGGGCATGTTCGACATCAGCTACGACCAGTACGTCAACAGGACGCTTTCGGCCCTCAACATAGTCCAGATTTCCACGGGCGTGGGGAAGAGCTTTGTTTTCGGGATAATCGTCGCGTGCGTCGGCTGCCGCGCGGGCATGAACTGCGAGAAAAGCTCGGCGGGCGTCGGCTTGGCGACTACTTCGAGCGTGGTGCAGAGCATAACTTGGATAATCGTCGCCGATGCGATTTTCGCCGTAATCTTCACAATTTTCGACATATGAGCCGCCCGACAGACATTGCAGACGACGAAGTTTTCAGAATCGAAAACCTCGCCATGGCGTACGGCGACTACGTTGTCATGCGCGACCTCAATTTTTCCGTCAAGCGCGGCGAAATTTTCTTCATCATGGGCGGAAGCGGCTGCGGCAAGAGCACGCTTTTGCGCCACATGATAGGGCTGATAAAGCCCGCCGCGGGCACTATCTATTTTAGGGGCGAAAATTTTTCCGACGCCCCCGAACGCGAAAAAACCGCAATGCTCAGGCAGTTCGGCGTGCTGTATCAGGGCGGCGCGTTGTGGTCTTCCATGACGCTCGCCGAAAACGTGGAACTGCCCCTGCGCGAGTTTACGGGAATTTCCGCGCGCGACGCCGCCGACGTTGTGAATCTGAAACTTTCGCTTGTCGGGCTTAACGGCTTCGGTTCGTTCTACCCGTCGGAAATCAGCGGCGGCATGTGCAAGCGCGCGGGCTTGGCGAGAGCCATTGCGCTCGACCCGTCGGTGCTGTTCTTCGACGAACCGAGCGCGGGGCTTGACCCCGTTTCGTCGCACAGGCTCGACGAGCTTATCGTCCAGCTGCGAGACTCGCTGGGGGCTACGGTAATCATCGTTTCGCACGAGCTAGCCAGCATTTTCGACATCGCCGACAGGGCGGTATTTCTTGACACCACAACCAAGACGCAGTCGGCGGTGGGCTCGCCGCGCGAACTTTTGAATTCGGACAACGCAAATGTCCGCACATTTATGAACAGGGGCGTGGATCCGCGCTCCAAAGAAGGGAAGTCAATATGAAAAACAACGTAAATCCCGTGGCGATAGGCATGTTTGTTATTGCCGCGTCGGTGCTGGCGGTCGCGGCGGTGATGATTTTCGGGGCGGCGAAATTCTTTGCCAAGACCGAAATGTTCGTCTCGTACTTTTCCGAAAGCGTCAACGGGCTGGACGTCGGCGCGCCGTTGAAATACAAGGGCGTTACCATCGGCAAGGTGGAGCGCATAATGATAGGGCACGCGCCGAAAAGCATTCGCGAAAGCTCTGTGGCTGTCGTCTATTCTATCGACGTCGGCATGCTGAGGCGCAAGGCGGGCAGCGCGGTGGGAGACTTCGACTCGTGGATTCAGGCGCAAATCGCCGACGGGCTTCGCGCAAAGCTCAACTACCAGAGCATCGTAACGGGCATGCTCTACATTGAGCTTGACTTCCTCGGCGAGCCGAACGAACACTACCGCCTTCAATACAGAGGCCCGAACGCCCGCATAGAAATTCCGAGCGCGAAGTCGGGCTTGGCGGAGCTTGCAAAGGCGGTCGAAAAGACAATCACGCAGATTTCGGAAATCGACTTCAAAAGCATGGGCGAAAATTTGAACGGAGTTGCCGCGAGCGCAAACGCGCTAATGTCGGACCCCCACATTCAAAACGCCCCGCGCTCGCTCGGCATGCTGCTTGCCGACGCCGACAGGCTTGTCCGCAACGCCGACGCCGTGGTATCCGACCCCGAAACAAAGGCGGCTCCCAAGCACCTCAACACCCTCATGCGCGACGCCGACTCTTTCGTAAAATCGGCGGAAACCGAAATGAAATCGCTGTCGGCGGCTGGGCGCGAGACCTTCTCTAACGCGGACAAAGTGCTCAAAAACGTGGATACGATAGTCGCGCCGCAGTCGCCGCTCCGCTACGAGCTGGCTGTGATGATTCGCACTCTCAATGACTCCCTCAACTCAATTTCAAACCTTACCGACTATCTCGAACGCAACCCAAGCTCGCTTTTGACGGGCAAATACAAAGGAAAATCAGATGAATAAGACATTCCGAAAAGCCCTGCCGCTTTTGCTTTTGCCGATGCTTGCGTCGTGCTTCGGCGGATTCCTCGAACCGCAAAAGGACGAAACCGTGTTCTACATAATGCGCGCCCGCCCCGTGGAAAAGGTCGCCGTGGCGGAACGCACGCCCATCAACCTCATGCCCATTACGATTCCTTCGTACATGAACCGCAACCAGATTGTGTCGGCGGGCAAGGGCGGAATGGTGTCGATGTCGGAGTTCGACAGATGGGCGGAGTCCGCGCAGAGCGGGCTTACGCGCGTGCTCGCCGAGGACATTTCCGCCACTTCCGAAAACCTCGACATCTACGCATACCCGAACCTTTCGCACGGCGCGCTAAACCTGAAAATCATAGTCCACGACTGCATCGGAACGCTCGGCGGCGACTTGGTTTTCAAGGGCAAGTGGCAGCTCGATTCTGCGGCGTCGAAGCTTAAAATCGCGCGGGATTTTTCGTTTAAAACGCCCTGCGGCGAAACAAACGCCTCGTATGTGGAGTCTATAAACGAAAGCGCGGCGAAACTCGCGGCGGACATCGCAAAGACAATTTCAAGCAACAAGGAAAAATAATATGAAAACAGGATTATTGTTCTCTGGTCAGGGCGCGCAAAGCGTCGGAATGGCGAAATCGCTGTACGAAAACTACGCCTCCGTCAAGGAGCTGTTCAACTGCGCCGACGACACCCTCGGCTTCAAACTTTCGCAAATCTGCTTCGAAGGTCCGATGGCGGAACTTACAAAAACAAGCGTCTGCCAGCCCGCGCTCTATGTCCACGGAATCGCCGTGGTCAAAGTGCTCGAAGAACGCGGAATGCTGGGCAACGTCGTCGCCGCGCTGGGTCTTTCGCTCGGCGAGCTTACCGCGCACGCAATCGCGGGGACGTATTCGTTCGAGGACGGGCTGAAAATCGTCGCCGAACGCGGACGCCTCATGCAGGAGGCGTGCGACGCCACAAAGGGCGCAATGGCGAGCCTCATCGGCGGCACGCAGGAAAAGGTCGAGGGCTACTGCCGCGAATTCGACATCGACATGTCTAACCTCAACTGCCCCGGTCAAATCGTGATTTCGGGCGACGCCGAAAATGTCGCCCGCGCGGTCGAAGCCGCCAAGGAGCGCAAGGATTTCAAAATGGTAGTTCCGCTGAAAGTGGCGGGCGCGTACCACAGCAGACTCATGAAGCCCGCGCGGGACGCCTTCGAAAAATACCTCGAAAAATTCGAATTCAAGACGCCGAAAATCGCCGTCTTCACGAACGTCGTCGGCTCGCGCGTAAGCGACCCCGCCGACATCAAGGCGAACCTCGTAAAGCAGATAACAAGCACGGTGCGCTGGGCTGACTGCGTCGAGGCGTCGGCGAAACTTGGCGTGGAGCAGTTCTACGAATGCGGCCCCGGCGGGGTTCTTGCGGGCATGATGAAACGCATAAACAGAGACTACCAGATTCGCTCGTTCGCTGAAATCCGCGACTTCGAATAGGCAATCCCTCCGCACTTCTTTCCTTCAAAACCCGCGCATATGCGCGGGTTTTTTTGTTTGCGCTTGCCGTGCGAGGCAAAGCGCGGAAGTCGGCTTTCCCGTTGGATTGGTAGTCTGTTTTGTTTCGCACTGTTTGCGGCTTTTCGCAATTTTCCCGCGTCTACACGCGAATGCGTTTTGGGGGAGTAGGGGGGAAACGTTTTTGCCGGCATGCGGCGTTTCGCGCGGGCACAAAAAAACCCGCGTTTTAAGCGCGGGTTAAAAAAACTATTTCTTGATTTCCTTGTGAAGCGTTCTGCGTTTGAGCGAAGGATTGTACTTCATCTTTTCAACCTTCTTGCCGTCGGGCTTGCGCGGGTTGCGCGTAGTCATATAGCGCGAAGGGGATTTGCCTTCTTTGCGTGCTTCTGTGCATTCGATGATAACGATTTCTCTGGGCATAAATTTACCTTTTCTGTCTGATTTTTAAAATATCTTTCGCATATTGCCGAAAGCCCGCGAGTCTTTCAAGCTAAATTTTTCGCAAATTTCCGAAAAACGCGCGGCTCCCAAAAACCGCCCTCCGTTTCCGAAAGGCGTTTTGCACGCTCAAAGCGGAACGCTCTGCGAGAGCACTTCGGGCGACATCTCGTAGACGCCGACGGGCGTTGCGGGGCCGGTCATTGTAATCGAGAAGTCGGGGGCGATTTTAATGGAGAGGTCGCCGCCCTCCATGTGCACGGTGATGTCGCCGTCGCAAAGTCCGAGCTTGTGGGCGACCGACGCCGCCGCGCTCGAGCTGCTGCCCGACGCGAGCGTGTATCCCGCGCCGCGCTCCCAAATTTCGATTTTGATGTTGTTGCGGTCGAGCACCTGCAAGAACTGCACGTTTGTGCGGTTCGGGAAAAGCGATGTCATGTTTTCGATTTTCGGTCCGAGCCTGTGCGCGATTTCCGACGAAACGCTGTCCATCGGAAGCACGCAGTGGGGATTCCCGACCGTCGCGCAGCAGTATTTGTATTTCCGACCGTCGATTTCGAACTCTTTGTTCACCACTTCGCCCGTCGCGCCGAGCACGGGGATTTTCGCGGCGTCGAAGCTCACATGCCCCATTTCGACCGTAATCGAATTTCCGCCCTTCGAAACGACGCATTTTACGACGCCGCCGAGGGTGTCAACCGTAAAGGGAACGTCCTCCTTCACGCGCTTAGTGTCGAAGAGGTAGCGCGAGAAAATGCGAAGCCCGTTTCCGCTTTTTTCGGCTTCGGAGGCGTCGGGGTTGAGGATTCTCAGCTTGAAGTCGGCCTTGTCCGACTTTTCGGGCCCGAAGAGTATTCCGTCGGAGCCGAGACCGAAATTGCGGTGGCAGATTTTCACGACGTCGATGCCTTCGGGCATTTCGGGGCAGTCGAGCGGGTCGAGCACCAGATAGTCGTTGCCGAGTGCGTGGTATTTGGAGAATTTCATAATGCGTGCAAGTTGTACTTTGCCGCCGCCCGATTTCAAGAATTTTTTTGCGCCCCGCGAATTATTTGACACGCCCGAAAAATCTGCTTTCATGGCGGATTTCGAATATGGAATTATCCGCAAAAATCATAAACGGCGGACGGCTTTCGCGCGAGGAGGCCGAGTCGCTTCCCTCAAAATACGCGCTCGACGAGCTCTGCGCGGCGGCGGACGAGGTGCGGACGCATTTTCTCGGCCGTTATGTCGATACATGCTCCATAATGAACGCGCGTTCGGGCAGATGCTCCGAGAACTGCAAGTGGTGCGCGCAGTCGGCGCATTACTCCACGGGCTGCGGCGTGTACGACTACGTTTCCGCCGACGACGCCCTCGAACACTCCGAATTTTTCAAAAAGCGCGGCGTGCGCCGCTTTTCGCTCGTAACCAGCGGGCGCAGCGTGTCGGACGCCGACCTGCAAAAGCTCTGCGACGCTTTCGAAAAAATGCGCGACATGGGCGGAATAGAGCTTTGCGGCTCGTTCGGACTTCTCACAAAGCCGCAGTTCGAGCGGCTCGCGGCGGCGGGAATGACGCGCTTCCACTGCAATCTCGAAACCGCGCCGTCGTACTTTCCCAAACTCTGCACGACGCACACGATTGAAGACAAAATAGCCTCAATCGGCGCGGCGCGTTCGGCGGGGCTTAGCATTTGCAGCGGCGGAATCATCGGAATGGGCGAGTCTTTCGCCCAGCGAGTCGAGCTTGCCGATACCCTCGCGAAGCTCGATGTGGACTCCATTCCCATGAACATTTTGCAGCCCATAAAAGGCACTCCGCTCGAAAACACCCCGCCGCTTCCGACCGACGAAATCCTGCTTGCGTTCGCCGTGTTCAGGCTGATGAACCCGCGCGCGCATATCCGCTTTGCTGGCGGGAGGGCTGCAATCCGCGGCGTTCAGGAGCGCGCGCTCCGCTCGGGCGTAAGCGCAATCCTCATGGGCGACATGCTCACAACGGTGGGGTCGTCGCTCGATTCCGACTTCAAGATGCTCGACAGGCTCGGCTATGAATATTGACGAAATCATCTCCCTCGACGCCCGCCGCGTCTGGCACCCCTACGCGAGCACAAAGAATCCCCCGCGCCCCTATGTGGTGGAATCGGCGGAGGGCGCGGAACTCACGCTTGCCGACGGGCGGAAAGTCGTAGACGGAATGTCGTCGTGGTGGGCTGTCGCCTACGGATACCGCAACCCGAAAATCGACGCGGCGGTAAGGGCGCAGATTTCGAAAATGAGCCATGTGATGTTCGGCGGGCTTACGCACGGGGGCGCGGTGAAGCTTGCCGCAACGCTCTCCGACATGACGGGGCTTGGGCGCGTGTTCTTCTGCGATTCGGGTTCGGTTTCGGTTGAGGTCGCAATGAAAATGGCTCTCCAATTTTGGCGGGCGAAGGGCGACTCGAAGAAAACAAAATTCGCGACCGCCCGCGGCGGATATCACGGCGACACTTGGCACGCGATGTCCGTCTGCGACCCCGTCAACGGCATGCACTCGCTGTTTTCGGGGGGGCTGCCGATAAACTTTTTTGCGCAGCGTCCAGAGTCGCGCTTCGACGGCGAATGGGACGCGTCCGACGCCGAAGCCGTGCGCGGGCTTTTCGAGTCCCACGCGGGCGAAATTGCGGCGTTCATAATAGAGCCGATAGTGCAGGGCGCGGGCGGCATGCGCTTCTACCACCCGCAGTATCTGCGCGAAATTCGCAAACTTTGCGACGAATTTTCGGTGCTGCTGATTCTCGACGAAATCGCGACGGGCTTCGGGCGTTCTGGCAAAATGTTCGCCAACGAATGGGCCGGCGTTCGCCCCGACATCATGTGTCTTGGCAAGGCTCTCACGGGCGGATACCTGAGCTTCGCCGCAACCCTCGCCGACGATTCGATAGCCGACATAATTTCGGGTTTCGGCGTGGGAACATTCATGCATGGGCCGACTTTCATGGCAAACCCGCTCGCGTGCGCGGCGGCGAACGCGGCGGTCGAAATTGCGCGGACGAGCGGAATTTTGGAGCGCGTGGCTGAAATCGAAAAGACTTTGAAGCGCGGACTCCTGCCGCTTGCGGAGCGGAAATCCGTCGCCGACGCCCGCGTTCTCGGCGCGATAGGCGTGCTCGAAATGCGCGAGCCTATCGACGTTCCCGCCGTTCAGGAAAAACTCGTCGCCCGCGGCGTGTGGCTGCGCCCGTTCGGCAGACTTTTATACACAATGCCGCCGTATGTAGCTTCCGATTCGCAGTTGGAGTCGATTGTCGGCGCGATGTCGGAGGTCGCGGAATAGGGCAATGTTTGCGGGCAAACGAAAGGCTTTGGGGTAAGATGTTCGGCTTTGAAGACAGGCTCGAATCAATCTCGCGCGCGGGCGCGTACCGCAGGGTGCGCCGCGCGGACGTGTCGGGCGCGCGCATCGAGGAGGACGGGCGGCGGCTCGTTGATTTTTCGAGCAACGACTACCTCGGAATTTCGGGGCGGATTGACTGGCAGCGCGAGTTTTTGAAGGGGCTTTCGGGTTCGGAAAAATACCTGATGGGCTCGCTGTCGTCGCGCCTGTTGGGCTGCAATTCGTCGGCGTTCGACGACTTCGAAAAAACCGTTTCCGCCGAATATTCGCGGGCGTGGAACGCGGAGAAATCGTGCCTGCTCTTCAACTGCGGCTACCACGCAAATTCGGGGATAATCCCCGCGCTCGCCACCTCGCGCGACCTCGTTCTTGCCGACAAACTTTCGCACGCAAGCCTCATCGACGCCCTCAAACTCACCGACGCAAAATGGCTGCGCTTCCCGCACAACGACCTCGACAGGCTCGAGGAAATACTGCGCCGCCGCCGCGCGGAATTCGAGAACGTCTACATCGTAACCGAATCGGTTTTCAGCATGGACGGCGACTTCTGCGACCTGCGCAGGCTCTCGGAAATCAGGCGCGAGTTCGGCGCGTTTTTGTATGTAGACGAAGCCCACGCCTTCGGGCTTTACGGCGCGGGCGGCTTGGGCAGGTCGGTCGGCTTCGACGTCGATTTGGCGATGTGCACGCTCGGCAAGGCGGCGGCGTCTGAGGGGGCGTTTGCGCTGTGCTCCGCCGAGACGCGCGAAATGCTCGTCAACCGCTGCCGCACGTTCATTTATTCGACCGCGCTTTCGCCGGTTTCCGCGCGTTGGTCGCGCTTCGTGTTCGAAAAAATTTTGGGCATGGACGCCGAGCGCGAACATTTGCGGAAAATTTCCGCCGCGTTCAGGTCGGCTGTGTCGGGCGTTTTGGGCGAATCGCAAATCGCGCCCGTGTCGACTGCTGGACGCGCCCTCGAAATTTCCGCGGCGATGGAGTCGCGCGGCTTCCGCGTGCCCGCGATAAGAAAACCGACCGTTCCGACCGAACGCCTGCGCTTTTCGTTTTCCGCCGCGCATTCCGAATCGGACGTGCTTGCGGCGGCAAAGGCATTGGGGGAACTGTCGTGAAATTCAGGTGGATTAGACGCGCAAATTCGAAGGCGCTCGTGGCGTTTTTCGGCGGCTTTGCCTGCGACGAAAACATTTTGTCGCGCACATACATTCCCGAAGACTGCGACGTTGCGGCGTTCTTCGACTACCGCGGGCTTGAAACCGATTTCGATTTCGGAGCGTACAAAAACGTCGGGGTCGTGGCGTGGTCTTTCGGAGTGTGGGTTGCGGATTTCCTTTCCGAAAGAATCGGGCGGACGCTCGTCCGCATAGCAATCAACGGCTCGCCGTACCCCGTAGACGCCGAACGCGGGATTCCGCCGGCGGTGTTCGAAAAAACCGTAGACAATTTCGGCGAGGCGGCGCGCGTAAAATTCATGCGGCGCGTGTGCGGAGGGGCGGCGGAATACGCCGAGTTGGAGGGGCTTTTTGCGCGGCGCGGCGCGGACGAATTGAGGGAGGAGCTTGAATTTCTGCGCGGCGCTTTCGCCCGTGAAAAAACTCCGCGCAAACCGTGGGACATCGCCTACGCTTCGCGCGGGGACAAAATTTTCCCCGCGGAAAACCTCAGGCGCGTCTGGGGAGACTCCCTGCGCGTCTGCGAGGGCGAGCATTTGAGCCCGCCGCTCTTCGGGCTTGCAATCGCCGCAGTTTCGGCGCGGGCGTCGGCGACGGCGCGGGGCTTCGAGCGGCGCATTGAAACGTATTCGCAAAACGCGTTCGTGCAGCGCGAGGTTGCGGAGTCTCTCGCGGACGCTTTCGCGGAGTTCGCGCCGCCGTCGCTTTCGCCCGCAAACGTGCTCGAAATCGGCTGCGGCACGGGCTTTCTTACCTCCGCGCTTTCGCCGAAATTTCCGTCGGCGAAGTGGTTTTTGAACGACATCTCGGAGAAGATGTGCGAATGCGCGGCGAAGTCCGTCGCGGGGGAATTCGAAATACGCGCGGGCGACTTCATGCACGCGGAATTTTCCGAAAAGATGGACGCCGTGCTGTCGTCGTCGTGCTTCCAGTGGATTCCCGACCTGCGCGGGCTTTTCGGCAAAATATCGCGCGTTTCGTCGGACGGCGCGGTTTTGGCGTTTTCGACATTCGGAGCGAAAAACTACCCGCAGATACGAAGCCTTGTAGGCGGCGGCTTGGAATACCGTACGCCCTACGAAATCAGGGACGCGCTCGCGGCGGCGGGGTACTCTGTGCTCTACTGCGCGGAGGACATTCTCGACGCGTTTTTTTCGACGCCCAAAGACGTGTTGCGGCACATCAAATCGACGGGGGTCAACGGCAGGTTTTCGCGCTTTTGGACGCCGAAAAAATTCGCCGAATTCTCGAAGGCGTACACCGACAATTTTTCGGACGGCAACGGCGTCGTCCTGACATACAACCCGATTTACATCATAGCGGAAAAATGAAATTCTTTGTAAGCGGAACGGATACAAACATAGGAAAGACGGCGGCGACGGGCTGGCTCGCCCGCCGATACGCCGAACGCGGGCTGAAAGTCGCCACGCAGAAGCTCGTGCAGACGGGCTGCGGGGGAATCTCGGAGGACATTCTGGAGCATAGGCGCATCATGGGCTGCGGCGTTCTGCCGTGCGACGCCGACTTCACTACGTGCAGGTACGTTTTCAAATACCCCGCCTCGCCCCACCTTGCGGCGGCAATGGAGGGCGCGACGCTCGACTTAGACGCGCTCGCCTCCGACACCGCAAAGCTGGAAGAGGCTTTCGACGTCGTTCTCGTAGAGGGCGCGGGCGGGCTTGGCGTGCCGCTGAAAGAGGGTTTTACCACGGCGGACTACATCGCAAAATACGCCATGCCGCTCTGGCTTGTAGTGCCGTCGAAGCTCGGCAGTTTGAGCCACGCGCTGATGTCGCTCGAATACTGCGCGTCGCGCGGGATAAAACTTGCGGGGATAGTCTACAACACATTCCCGAAAGCGCCCGCGGAAATCGAAAAATCCACCCGCGAATACCTCGCGGCGGAGCTTGCGCGGTCGTGGAAAGGCGCGGAACTTTTGGAACTCGGAGAACTGAAATGAAATACAAGGCGGTACTTTTCGACTTGGACGGAACGCTAATCGGCAACTATGTGGCAATCCACAAATGCCTTTGCGAAGCATTCGCCGAATTCGGAATTCCCAACCCGACATACGACACCGTTTTCCACACGGTCGGCGGGTCGATTCTGATTACGATAAAAAAAATCCTGAGAGGCACGGGGTTTGAGGACAAGGCCTCCGACATCGGCGCGCGCTATCTGGAACTTTTCCCGAAGCATATTTTCGACGGGCTTACGATTATGCCGTACGCCCCTGAATTTCTCGCCGAGCTTAAAAAGCGCGGGCTTAAAATTGCGTGCTTTACAAACAAACAGCAGGAGGGCGCGGAGCCGATTCTCGAACGCACGAACCTGCGCGGATACCTCGACGCGGTAATCGGCACAACCCTCCACTCGCCGCGCAAGCCCGACAGGGCGTTCACCGCCTACGCGCTCGCCACTCTTGGCACCGAGGCTTCCGAAACTCTCGGCGTGGGCGACTCTCCCTACGACTACAAGGCCGCCCGCGTCTGCGGTTTGGACAGCGCCCTCGTGGCGACTGGCGGCGACTCCGCCGACTTCCTGAAATCGGAGTGCCCCGAAGCCGTCGGCGTTTTTTCCGACTTTAAAGACTTGGCAAAATCCCTCTTCGGCATCACTCTTTAACCGCATGGACGGCGCGAAAGTCAAAACCGAGGGCGTGGTGGAGCGCATAATTTTCTTCAACGAGGAAAATTTTTTCTGCATTGCCTCCATGCGCCCCAAGAACGGCAAGGGCGCGCCGATTACAATCGCGGGCGCAATGCCTTCGCTGCGCTGCGGCGAGACCGTCGAGGTCGAGGGCGAATGGCGCACGTCGGCGTACGGACGCCAGATAAAAGTGTCGTCGTTTTCGACGCGCCTGCCGTCGGAGGTTTACGGAATAGAAAAATATCTTGGTTCGGGGCTTGTCGATGGAATAGGGCCCGTGTACGCAAAAAAAATCGTCGAGCACTTCGGCGGGAGGACTCTCGAAATAATCGACACAGAGTCCGCGCGTCTTACCGAGGTCAGGGGAATCGGCGCGGCTCGCGCAAAGAAAATCAAGAAATCGTGGGACGAAAGCAGGGACTTGCGCTCCGTGATAATCGCCATGCGCTCGTACGGAATAGGGACTGCCACATGCGTGAAAATCGTCAAGCGTTTCGGCTCAGAGTCCGCGCGTATCGTGCGCGAAGAGCCGTATACTCTCATGCGCGAAATAGACGGCATAGGCTTCAAAACCGCCGACATGATTGCAATCAACATCGGCATTCCCAACGAAAGCCCCGAACGCATACGCGCCGGCATTCTGCACTGCCTGTCGGAATCGGAGGAGGCGGGCGACACCTGCGCGCTGTTCGGCGAGCTTGTCTCGAAAACCTCCGCGCTGACCGAGGTCGATTCGCAAAAGTGCGCGGCGGAAATTTCCGCGCTGGTGGAGGAAGGCTCGCTGAAAAAAGCGGGCGAGGGCATGCTCCAAAGCCCGCAGCTCGACTACGCCGAAAGGAAAATCGCAACTTCGCTCAAACGCATACTCGAAACGCCGTCCGAGCTTCCGCCAATCAAGTTCGAAGCCGCCGCGCAGTGGGCGAACGACAGGGCGGCGTTCGACTTCGCGCCGGAGCAGACACGCGCGGTTGTGGAGGCTCTGCGCAACAAAGTATCGGTCATCACGGGCGGGCCGGGGACGGGCAAAACTACGATTTTACGCGCGGTTTGCGACATTCTCAAAATGAAGAAAATCACGCCTGTGCTCGCCGCTCCCACGGGGCGGGCGGCGCAGCGCATGGGAGAGTCGGCGGGGGTGGAGGCAAAGACAATCCACAGGCTTTTGGGCAGCGAGGACGGCAAGTTTGCCCACAACGAGTTCAAGCCGCTGCCCGCAAAATTCGTGGTGATTGACGAGGCGTCAATGCTCGACACAAAGCTTGCCGCCGCCGTGGTTTCGGCGGTGCCGAACGCCGCGCACATCGTGTTTGTGGGCGACATAGACCAGCTGCCGAGCGTGGGCGCGGGCAACGTTTTGAAGGACATCATAGCGTCGGGAAAATTCCCCGTGATACGCTTGGAGCGCATTTTCAGGCAGGGCGAGCGCAGCCAGATTGTAAAGGCAGCCCACGACATTCTCCACGGCTCCGACTCCACCGCGGAATTTCCTCCCAATTCGCTCAACTTCGCCGACCCCCGCCGCGACATCAACTTTATCCGCGCCGATACTCCCGACGACTGCGTGAAGCTCACGACAGCCCTAGTGCGCGACAAAATTCCCGCGTGGTACGGCTGCGACGCGTTTTCCGACGTGCAGGTGCTTGCGCCGATGCACAAGGGCGTTGCGGGGATTGAAAATTTCAACGCGTCGCTGAAAGCCGCGCTCAACCCGAACGCGAGGCCGATTTTCGGCGGCAGGCTGTCGGTGGGCGACAAGGTAATGCAGACGCGCAACAACTACGACTTGGACGTCTTCAACGGCGACACGGGCAGGATTGTCCGCGAGGCGGACGACGGCGCGGGGCTTGTTGTCGATTTCGACGGGCGGAAAATCGGCGTGCCGCGCTCCGACATGGCGGATTTGCAGCCCGCCTACGCAATCAGCATACACAAGTCGCAGGGGAGCGAATTTCCCGTGGTGGTGCTGCCGCTCATGCGCCAGCATTTCATGATGTTGCAGCGCAATTTGCTCTATACGGCGTTGACGCGCGGCAGAAAAAAGGTGTTTATTGTGGGCGAGGAGTCGGCGTGGAAGTCGGCGGTGAAAAACTCGCGCGCGTCGAAACGCAGAACGTATTTGAGGGAACGCTTGTCATGGGCATAAAAATCTACGATATCGAAAGGGCGGAATACGCCGAGGAAAAAGTGTGCGCGGAAGGCTCTCTGCGCTTCATGTACGAAAGCCCCGTAGGGCAGGCGGCGACGTCGCTTGTGTTCAAACGCGCGTTTTTTTCGCGCATGTGCGGCGCGTGGGCGGATTCCCGCGCAAGCCTGAAATCGGCGGAAAAGTTCGCCCGCGAAAACGGAATAAACATGGACGAAAGCCTCCTGCCGTTTTCGGCGTTCAAAACTTTCAACGACTTTTTCACGCGCGAACTCAAAGCCTCCGCGCGGCCCGTCGGGGGCGGCGCAAAAACGGTTTCGTTTCCGAGCGACGGCCGACACCTGCTTGTGCGCAACTTCGGGGCGTCGGACGTTTTCTACGCAAAGGGACAGCGTTTCGACATGGCGAAGTTTTTAGGCGACAAATCGCTCGCGGCGCGTTTCGAGGGCGGCGACATGCTCGTTTCAAGGCTCAGCCCGCTCGACTACCACCGCTTTCACTATCCCGTGTCGGGCGAAATCTCCGCCCGCAGGAACGTAGACGGCTGGCTGTTTTCGGTAAGCCCTATTGCGCTCTCAAAGCGCATTTCGATTTTCTGGGAAAACAAGCGCGTGCTCAACCTCATCGACTCTCCCGAATTGGGCTTGTGCGCGTTCGCGGAAATCGGCGCGACAAACGTCGGAAGCATTGTGAATTTCGGCAAAATAGGCGACCGCGTTTCGCGTGGGGCGCAGGCGGGGCTGTTCAGGTTCGGCGGCTCGTGCTTGGTGTCGGTATTCCCGCCGAGCGCGAATTTGAAATGGAATCCCGCGCTTGTGGAAAAGTCGGCGGAATCGGTGGAATGCTACGCGCATGCAAACACAGCGTGCGCGGAAATTTCCCAATAAACGCGCCCGCATAAAATTCAGCCCGCAACGCATTCGGATACGCTCCGAACCGCGCCGCGCCCGCCGCGCGACGGTCTGACTTAACGTTTTTTGCTTGCGTTTCGGGCGTTCGTGCGGAATTTTTTTCGTCGTATGAAAAAACTTGCAATTATACTGACATTCGCGGCGGTTCTTACGGGCTGCGCAACGGTTTCCGAAAAGCCCGCAACGCAGCCGCGCAAAATCGCCGTCCAGATGTATTCGCTCAACAGGTTCACGCTGGAAGAGGCTCTCGAAAAACTCAAACCGCTGAAAATCGACACGGTGGAATGCTACCCCGGACAGCGTCTGAGCGCGAAATATCCTAAGGCGAAAGTAGGGCCTGCGCTCAACGCGGAGGAACGCGCATACATGAAAAAACTTCTCTCCGACGCGGGGGTCAAGATGCGCAGCTTCGGGGTAATCAACGTAAACAAGCTCGATTTCAGCCAAATCGACCCGCTCTTCAAATTCGCAAAGGAAATGGGCGCGGAACGCATTCTAACCGAATCCGCCGTGTACTTCTTCCCCGAACTCGACAAGGCTGCCGAAAAATACGGCATGACGGTGCTAATCCACCACCACGCCACGAACGGCGCGCCGTATTGGGATACCGAATACTTCAAACGCCACTCGGCAAACTTCAAGCACATAAAGTACAATCCCGACCCGGGACACTGGGCGCGTTCGGGCATAGACCCCGTGAAGTCGCTTAAAGAGGTCGAAGGCAGAATCGGCGGAATCCACTTTAAAGACCAGCGCGAATTCGGCAACATCAAGAACCAGCCCGCGCCGTTCGGAAAGGGCGTTCTCGACGTGAAGGGCATGCTCGCCGAGCTGGACAGACAGGGCTTCGACGGCTACTACGTGATAGAGTACGAAGACAAGTGGCTCGACAACATTCCCGAAATTACCGAATGCGCGAAATTCCTCCGCAAAAATTAACGCCGGTAAATTTTCCGGAAAGGGCGGATTCGTTGCGAATCCGCCTTTTTTGCGCCCGCGGGCGGGGCGACGGGGGGATTTCAAATGCGCTTGACAAAGCGCCGCGGCGTGGCATTGTTTTTCGGCGTTAATCGAGTTGGAAAACAGTCCCGCGATTGACATTATAAATATGGAAAAATCAAAAGTACTCGTAGCCGACCCCATTTCTCCGAAAGGGGTCGAACTCCTCAAACAAAAGGGTTTCGACGTTGTCGAAGCCTACGGCTCCACTCCCGATCAGGTCAAGGAGCTTATTAAAGACGCCGACGCGCTAATCGTCCGCTCGGAAACCAAAATCACCGCAGACGTCCTTGCGTGCGCAAAGAAGCTCAAAGCGGTAGGACGCGCGGGCGTGGGCGTCGACAATATCGACATTCCCGCCGCCTCCGAAAAGGGCGTCGTGGTCATGAACACCCCCACGGGCAACACAATCGCCACGGCGGAACTTACGTTCACGCACATGCTCTGCGGAACGCGCCCGATTGCGCAGGCAAACGCCTCGATTCACAGCGGCGTGTGGGACAGAAAATCTTTCAAGGGCACGGAGCTTAAAAACAAGGTTCTCGCGGTTCTCGGCATGGGACGCATCGGCACGGAAGTCGCAAAACGCGCAATGGCGTTCGGCATGAAAGTCGTAGCGTACGACCCCTTCCTGACGGAAGCCCGCGCAAAAACTCTGGGAGTGGAAATCGTACCCCTCGAAGATGCTTTCAAACGCGCAGACTATATTACGGTCCATATGCCCCTCACCGACGCAACCAAATACATGGTTGACGAAAAGGCTTTCGAAATGATGAAAAAGGGCGTGCGCGTCTTCAACTGCGCCCGCGGCGGAATCATCAAGGAAACCGCGCTCGTGGAAGCGCTCAAAAGCGGCAAAGTCGCGGCGGCCGGCTTGGACGTCTACGAATCCGAACCCCTCGCGAAAGACAGCCCCCTGCGCGATTTCCCGAACCTCGTTCTCACCCCGCACTTGGGCGCGTCCACAAAGGAGGCTCAGGAAAGCTGCGGCATCGAAGTTGCGGAAGTCATCGCCGACGCCCTCTCGACGGGCGCAATCCGCAACGCAATCAACAAGCCGTCAATCGACGCGGAATCCATGAAACAGATTTCCCCGTACATCGTGCTCTGCGAAAAGCTCGGCCTGTTTATCCAGCAGATTTCCCCCGAAAGAGTCCAGAAACTCACAATTAAATATTTCGGAAAACTCGGAAACATCGACAATAAAATCCTTACGCTCGCAGTCCAGAAGGGCTACCTCTCGAAGATTGCCGAAAACGCAAACGACGTCAACGCCCCCGCCAAGATGAAACACTTGGGCATCGAAGTCGAAAGCATCAACAGCAATGCCGACGTCGATTACGCCGAACTCGTCGAAGTTGTCGCAACCTGCGAAAAGGGCACGGTTCACAGCGCGGCTGGCACGGTAACGGGCAAGAGCGCGAAACCGCGCATCGTGCAAATCGGCTCGCGCCAGATGGAAGTCAACCCCTGCGGCGGCTGCGCAATGATTCTCAAAAATCAGGACACCCCCGGAATGGTCGGCCTTATCGGCACGATTCTCGGCAAGTACGGCTGCAATATCGCCAACATGTCGCTCTCGCGCGAAGAGGGCACGGGCAAGGCGCTTAGCGCGTTCGAGCTTGACGGCGTTCCGCAGACGCAGGCTCTCGACGAATTGAAGGCTCTGGCGCAGATTGAGGACGTCAAAGTAGTCGACTTCTCGTAGTATATGGGGTGGGTCGATTATATCGTGGTCGCGGCGGCGGGATACCTCATGGGGTCGATTCCGTTTGCCGTGATTATCGCCCGCATGTGCGGCGTCGATATTTTCAAGGTCGGCAGCGGCAACCCCGGCGCGACGAACGTAAAGCGCAGCTGCGGCAAAACCGCGGGCAACCTGTGCTTTATTCTCGACGCCGCAAAGGGCTTCGCCGCGACTGCGTTCCCGCTGTACGCGGGCTGCTTCGGCATGGAGTTTTCCGCGCCGCAGACGCTTGCGTACGTCGGACTTGTGTCGGCGATAATCGGCCACTCGTTCTCGGTATTCGTAAAATTCAGGGGCGGCAAAGGCGTGGCGGTCACAATCGGCGGGCTTCTCGCAATAATGTGGGCGGCGATTTTAATCGGGCTTGTGTTGTGGGTTGTCGTGTTTTATTCGACGCGCTATGTTTCGCTTGCGTCAATCGCAATGGCGTTGGCGTTGCCTGTCGCCGCCGCTTTTTTGTATCCTTTTCCGGGTGCGCAGGTCTATATAGCGACGGCGATTGCCGTCGTGATTGTCGTAAGACACAGGAGCAACATCGCACGATTGATTAAAGGAACCGAAAACAGATTTTAAGCGCAATGGAAAAGAAAATTTTTAGAATCGGGTTTGTCGGAATGGGGACGGTCGCGCAGGGCGTCTGGAAACATCTCGAAAACAACTGCGGGCAAATGGCGGCGCGTCTCGGCGCAGACTACGAACTTGCAAAGGCGTCCGTCCGCGACATAAACAAAAAACGCGGCGTGGAAATCCCGCGCGAAAAGCTCACTGAAAACCCGTACGACATCGTAAACGACCCGTCCATCGACATCGTGTGCGAGCTTATGGGCGGCACCGACGCCGCGTTCGACATCACGATGGCGGCGCTGAAAAACGGCAAGGTTGTTGTCAGCGCAAACAAGGCGGTAATCTGCAAGCGCGGCGCGGAGATTTTTGCGGCGGCACGCAAATTCGGCGGCGCGTACTTTTTCGAGGCGAGCGTCGCTGGCGGCATTCCGATTATCAAGGTGCTGCGCGAGGGTCTTGTGGCGAACAGGTTTTCGCTCATCTACGGAATCCTCAACGGCACTTGCAACTACATTTTGACGCGCATGGAGCGCGAAAACGCGACCTACGAAACGATTATCGAGGACGCCCGCAGGCTCGGATACGTCGAAGCCGACGAGTCGCTCGACATCGACGGATGGGACGCCGCGCACAAAATTTGCATTCTGGCGTATCTGGCGCACGGGGTGTGGATTAACCCCGAAAACATGCTGGTTTCGGGCATTCGCGGAATAAGGCTTGAAGACATGCAGTGGGCGCGCGATTTCGACAGCCGCATTAAGCTGATTGCCTCCGTAAGGCGCAACCCCGACGGCGCGATTTTCGCGTCGGTTTACCCCGCGCTTCTGCCTTTGACCGACGTCGTGGCGAACGTCAACGAAGTCTACAACGCGGTTTCGCTTTCGGGCGACGTAGTGGGGCGCACTGTTCACATCGGGCGCGGGGCGGGGCAGGACGCCACCGCAAGCGCGGTCATCGCCGACATCGCCGACGCCGTCCGCTATCTCATGGGCGCGCCTGTGAGACCCTCGGCGGCGGTCGATACCCCCGCAAAGTTCGCGTCGCTCGACGAAGTTTCGGGCGAATTCTATTTGAGAATGGAAGTTCCCGACCAGTCGGGCGTGCTTGCGTCGATAGCTTCCGACTTGGCGTCGGAGGGCATTTCGATAGAGCTTTTGCAACAGCGCAAACACGACACAAAGGGCAAGGCTTGGCTGCTTTTGACGACCCACGCCACGACCGAAGCGGCAGTCAAACGCGCGTGCAAAAAACTGCGCGACGCCCGCTACGTCTGCGACGAACCGTTTGTGCTCCGCATTTGGCGCGGCGAGTGAGCCGCGCGAACCGCGCTTCGGCGTTCAGCTTTTCCTTAAAAGCCTCCGCATGGAGGCTTTTTTTTTCGGGAAGAGGGGGTATGTTTTGAAAATGCCGTTTTTTTCCGCAAAACGGCTTGAAAAATGCGTTAGGCGGGGTTTATTTTGAGGGGTAATTTGATTGGAAATATGGCAAAAAAAGTACTTGTAATTTCAACTACACTTAGAAAATCGGGAAACTCCGAGCGGCTTGCGGAGGCGTTTGCCGAGGGCTCGCGCAAGGCGGGCAACGATGTCGAATTCGTGTCGCTTAGGGGAAAGACAATAAACTTCTGCGTGGGCTGTCTCGCGTGCCAGAAAACCGAAAAATGCGTGATTGCCGACGATTCGCGCGAAATTGTCGCAAAGATGAAAACTTCCGACGTTTTGGCGTTCGCAACCCCCGTGTATTACTACGAGATGAGCGGGCAGATGAAAACGCTGCTCGACCGCGCGAACCCGCTCTTCCCCTCCGACTACAAGTTTAGAGACATCTACCTGCTTGCGACCGCCGCCGAGGACGACGAAGAAGCGGTTGACGGCGCGGTAAACGGTTTGGGCGGCTGGATTGCCTGCTTCGAAAAATGCTCTCTCAAAGGCGTCGTTCGCGGCGTGGGGGCGACGGACATCGGCGACATTTCCGCGGCGAAGCTCGACGAAGCCCGCGCAATGGGCGCGAAAATCTAACGCGCCGCGCCGGCATAAAAAACGCCGCATGCTTTTGCGGCGCGGCGGCGTTGCGTGTGAATTTGCACGGTTTTAAGCGCGTCTTTGTTAGGCGCAGGATACCACTTTGCCTTTGTCGAGTTCCAGCTTGCGGGTGAGGCATTTGGGCAGGCGCGTTTCGTAGTGCCCGACGTAAATGATTGTCTTGCCGTATTGCGCAAGGTCGTCGAGGGCGTTGTTGAAGCGGTTTGTCTGCGCGGTGTCAAGCCCCTGGCAAGGCTCGTCGAGAATCAGCAGCGGCGGGTTTTTGACGACCGTCCGCGCGAGCAACGCCATGCGCTGTTTGCCGAGCGGCAAAGCGGAGAGGGGGGTGTCGCGGTCGTTTTTGAGGTCGAAAAATTCGAGGGTGTCGTCTATTTTTTTGCCGTCCGAGTAGCTCACGTCGAGATACCAGCCCATTGTGTCGAGCAGCCCCGACGCGACCGAGTTCCACACGGTCGCGCTTTCGTCGAAGTACCAGTGCATTTCGGGCGAGATTATGCCCATTTTTTTCTTGATGTCCCAAATGCTCTCGCCGCTTCCGCGGGCGTTGCCGAAGAGCCTGATGTCGTTGCCGTACGCCTGCGGGTTGTCGCCGCAAACGAGGCTAAGCAGCGTCGATTTCCCAGAGCCGTTGCGCCCTACAAGCAGCCATTTTTCGCCCGCCTTGACCGTCCACGAAACGCCGTCGAGCACGGTTTTTTCGCCGTACCTCACGCAGACGTTGCGTGCGTCTACAAAAGTTTCGGCGTCGATTTCGGGCGACGCTTTCAAAAATTCGGGCACTTCTTTGTGGACTGTTTCCACGAGCGATGCGGTTTCGATTTTGTCGGTCTCGACTATTTTTCCGTCGGAAATTTTTGCGAACCTGTTTACGGATTTCGGAAGCTCTGTGTCGGAAGTCGCGATGACGACTGTCGCGCCCGCCGCGCATTCTTCGTCGAGAATGTCGTTGAGCACCTTGCGCGACGCCGTGTCCAGACCCGTGTAGGGGTCGTCGAAAAGCATAATCTGCGGTCTCAGCCACAGCGCCTTAACGAGTTGCAGCTTTTTATGTTCGCCGCTCGAAAGCTCTATCAGCTGTGTTTGGCGGCATTTTGCGAAGCCGAGCCGTTCGAGAATCGGCAGCGCTTTCGCGGTGTCGAGCCCGCGCTCGCGCCCGTAAACTTCAAGCTCGCCGAGCACCGTGAGTGTGTCCTGTTCGGCATGGTAGTTGTATCTCTGCTGGTAGTAGAAGTTTCTGTCGCCTTCAAGGTTCGCGAATTTATACCAGTTGTCCACGTACAGTGCCTCGTGTGGAAGTCCGTTTTCGTCGTAGTCTATCGCGATTTTCCCGCCGAAGCCGACCTTTCCCGCGATTGCCTTTATCAGGCTCGATTTCCCCGTTCCGCTTTCGCCCGAAATCGCCCAGTTTTCGCCTCGCGATATTTTCCAGTTCAGCCCGTCGAAAACGGTTTTGTTTCCGTAGGCTATTTTCAGCGATTCTATTGATACAAGTGCCATGTCTTTAAAGTGTAAAAATTTGCGGCGGAGGACGAATCCCCCGCCGCGAGTTTATCAGTTCCCTAAATTAAAGGGTCTTGATGGGGCGCATCGCCGTCATGTATTTGCGCAGCTTGATGCCGACAATTTCGACGGGGTGGTTGCGGATTGCTTCGTTTACGCGCACGAGAGCGACGTTATCGACCGAGCCGTCCTTGCCTTCGTTGAAGTTTTTGCCGCAGAGGTCTGGCGTAATCTTTTTCATGAAGTCGGCAAGGAGGGGCTTGCAGGCGTTGTAGAAAAGATAGTTGCCGTATTCGGCGGTGTCGGAGATGACGCGGTTCATTTCGTACAGCTTCTTTCTCGCAATCGTGTTGGCGATAAGCGGGGTTTCGTGCAGCGATTCATAGTACGCCGACGGGGGCTGGATTCCCGCTTCGCACATCGTTTCGAACGCGAGTTCGATGCCCGCCGTGACGAATGCCGAGAGGAGCAGGTAGTTGTCGAAGTATTCCTGTTCGCCGATTTTCATGTCGCCCGCGGGGGTGTTTTCGAAAGCGGTTTTGCCGGTTTCTTCGCGCCATTTCAGGAGCTTTGCGTCGCCGTTTTTCCAGTCTTCCATCATTGTGGAGCTGAATTCGCCCGACATAATGTCGTCCTGATGCTTGCGGAACAGCGGGCGCATGATGTCCTTCAATTCCTGGGCGAGCGTGTAAGCCTTGATTTTCGCGGGGTTCGAGAGCCTGTCGAGCATGCCCGTGATGCCGCCGTGTTTGAGCGCTTCGGTGATGACTTCAACTCCGTATTGTCCGAGCTTTGCGGCATACGCGGGGTTGATTCCGTTTTCGACCATTTTGTCGAAGCAGAGGATTGTCGCCGTTTGGAGAAGTCCGCAGAGGATTGTCTGTTCGCCCATGAGGTCGGACTTTACTTCCGCGACGAACGAAGATTTCAGCACGCCCGCCTTGTTCGCGCCGAGCCCCACGCAGTACGCTTTTGCGTATGCCCAGCCCTTGCCTTCGGGATCGTTTTCGGGGTGAACCGCCGCGAGCGCGGGAACGCCGAAGCCTCTGAGGTATTCGGCTCTGACTTCCGTGCCGGGGCCTTTGGGGGCTACCATGATTACCGTGATGTCCTTGCGGATTTGCATGCCTTCTTCGACGATGTTGAAGCCGTGCGAGTACGACAGCGCCGAGCCCTGCTTCATCAGGGGCATGACCGCCGAAATTACGTTGCTGTGCTGTTTGTCGGGCGTGAGGTTGATTACGAGGTCGGCGGAGGGAATCAATTCCTCGTATGTGCCGACTTTGAAGTTGTTGCCCGTAGCGTTTTTCCACGAAGCCCTCTTTTCGTCGATAGCCGACTGGCGGAGCGCGTAGGAGATGTCGAGGCCGCTGTCGCGGAGGTTAAGCCCCTGGTTGAGACCCTGCGCGCCGCAGCCTACGATTACGATTTTCTTGCCTTTGAGGGCTTCGACGCCGCCGTCGAATTCCGAGCGCTCCATCAGTTGCGCCTGATTGAGCTGTCTGAGCTTTTCTCTGAGAGGCAATGTATTGAAATAATTTGCCATGATGTTTTTTTATCCTTTCGTGTTTTTGATTTTTAGTAATAAAAAATTATACAATTCCGTGTTTTATGATATCCTCCGCCACTTTCCACGCGCCGCGTTCGTTGCCGTCGGCTATCTGCCTTACGAGGTTTTCGTGCAGTCCGTACGCCGATTCGAAAATTTTAGACGACTTGTAAATCTGCGCGTACCACTTGCGCAGGTGCGCCGACGCAAGCTCGTAGAATTCGAGCAGAATTTCGTTGTGCGACGCCTGCGCGATTGCCGTGTGGAATTTTATGTCGGCGTCTATCGACTTCTCCAAGTCGCCCGTTTTGTTTGCCTTGGCGATTTCTTCGAGCCGCATTTCGATGTTTGCGATGTCCGCCTTTGTGCGTTTTCGCGCCGCCTTTTCGGCGATTTTCATTTCGAGAATCTGCCTGATTTCGTCCAAGTCGCAACTTTGGGCGCGTTTGAGCCTTTGGGCTATCGGCTCGTTCGTCGCGTACTGAGACACCACGAACGTTCCCTTGCCCTGCATTACGCGCAGAAGACCGATATTTGAGAGCACGCTCACGGCTTCGCGGATTGTCGAACGTCCCACTCCGTACATGTCGGAAAGCTCCTTTTCCGTCGGCAGTTTCGAGCCTACGGACATCTCGCCCAGCGCGATTCGTTTCTGTATCTGTTCGGAAACTTCGTCGGCGAGCGTTTTCTTTTCGACTTTGAGTATGCCCTTCATTTTGTCGTCATATCATCAGATGATATGTTTTTTATTCAAAAAAAGCTTTTCGGCAAGTCAAGCGATTTTTTGCTTTTTTTGCGCAAAAATTTTGCGCCGCGCCGTTCCCGCGTTTCAAATGGCGAGGAGATGTCGCGGCAAGCGGCGCGTTGGTTTTTGCGCGTTGCTTGCGCCGTTTTAATGCGGGGATTTTGTGTGCCGGTAAAATGCCTGCGAATGCCGCGGGCTGCGCGCCCTGCTTCAATAAAAGCGACGCACCCAAGGCTTCCGCCCACCCGCTAAGCGTTGACAATCCGCGCCGCCCCTACCACGCTCCCACTGCGGGCGTATTGAAAAATTTTGCCCAAGCAAAACGCGCAAAAAATTTCGGCGCAAAAAAAGCGGAAGCGGCCAACGACCGCTTCCGCAAAAATTAAGGCTTCGCAGCCCCTTAGATGAGGCTTGCGAGGTGTTTTTCGTACGCGTCCCAATCCGCGATAGGCGAACGCGCCGCGCCCGATTCCATAGCCGCCTTTGCGACCGCCGCCGACACTTTCACAATCAGGCGTTTGTCGAAGGGCTTGGGCAGAATGTAGTTTCTGCCGAATTCGAGCGTTTCCCTGTTGAAGATTTTTTTGACTTCGTCCGTCGCGGGTTCGTGCGCGAGGGCGGCGAGGGCGCGGACTGCCGCGTGCTTCATTTCCTCGTTAATGCACGTTGCGGCGGTGTCGAGCGCGCCCCTGAAAATGTAGGGGAATCCGAGCACGTTGTTGACTTGGTTGGGGTAGTCGGAACGTCCCGTCGCGAAGATGATGTCCTTGCGCGTCGCCGTGGCAAGCTCGTAGGAGATTTCGGGGCGCGGGTTTGCGAGCGCGAAAACTGCGGGGTTTTCGTTCATCGAAAGGAGCATTTCTGGCGTGAGAACGTCGGCGCGGGACACTCCGAGGAACACGTCCGCGCCCTTCAATGCGTCGGCGAGGGTCTTGGCGTCGGTCTCGACGGCGAAGTATTTTTTCATCTCGTTGAGGTCGGAGCGCGACTTCGATATTACGCCCTTTGAGTCGCACATAAGAATGTTCTCGCGCTTTACTCCGAGCGATTCGTACATCTTTGCGCAGCAAATCGCCGCCGCCCCCGCGCCGCTTACGACTATCTTCACTTCGCCGATTTTCTTGCCCGCAATTTCGAGCGCGTTGAGCAGCGCCGCTCCCGTGATTATCGACGTTCCGTGCTGGTCGTCGTGCATGACGGGAATGTCGAGCTCTTCTTTGAGTCTGCGCTCTATTTCGAAGCATTCGGGCGCTTTGATGTCTTCGAGGTTGATTCCCCCGAATGTCGGCGCGATTGCCTTGACCGCGTCCACGAACTTATCGACGTTTGTTTCCGCGACTTCGATGTCGAACGAGTCCAGCCCAGAGAATACTTTGAAGAGCAGCGCCTTCCCCTCCATAACGGGTTTGCCCGCGAGAGCGCCGATGTTTCCGAGTCCCAAAACGGCTGTTCCGTTGGAAATTACCGCGACAAGGTTTCCCTTGCCCGTGTATTTGTAGGCGTCGGCGGGATTTTTCTGGATTTCCAGACAGGGTTCGGCGACCCCGGGGGTGTACGCCAGCGACAGGTCTTCCTGCGTGGCGTGCGGCTTTGTCGGCACGATTTCTATTTTTCCGCGCTTGCCTTCGCTGTGGTATCTTAATGCTGCTTCTTTATTTATAGATGACATGGCAATTTCTTCTTTGTGAAAAGTACGGACTATTCCGCCGTTTTTTAAGTGTATATTCCCCCTTATATGGCGCAGAATGCCCATATTTTCAAGATTTTTATTGCGCAAGAAACCGATTTTTTGAGATTTTAGGCTAAATGCCGAATTTTGCGCGGAGGGGAGCTTTTATTCGCACGCAGGGGCACTTTGGCGGCGACGCCTGCGCGTTGCCGTCGGAAATCGGGTTTTCCCCGCGCGGAGGGCGTACGCGCGGAGGGGAGGGCGCGACTTATTGCGCTTGGTATCTGTCGAGCAGAATGTTGCAGCCGTATGCGGGAATGTAGTCGCTGAATTCGCGCCCGTTCGAATTGCGCTCGCAAGTTGCGACCATTCCGATAAATGCGTCCGCCATGTCGGCCGCGTGCACAATCATCGCCTCAGGCGTTTGCGGAAGCACTACCGCCCCGTATTCGAGCTTTCCGTGGTGGCTTAAAATTATGTGCTCAATTTCTTGCCTAAGTTTTTCGGGCACGCCTACTTTTATCGCCGCGTTCCGCACTATCGCGTAGCCGAGAGCCATGTGCGACTGCAAATTGCCCGCGCGGGTCTTGTCGGTTTCAAGCCCCGTCGAGTATTCCTCGATTTTCCCGATGTCGTGGAGAATCGCGCCCGCCGCCGCCAGCGACGCGTTTACATTCGGGTAGTTCCGCGCCATTGCGACCGCGTTTTTTGCCACGTGCAGCGTGTGTTCAAGCAGTCCGTACTTGTAGTTGTGGTGCACTTTGATTGCCGCAGTGCTTTCTCTGAACGCCTTTGCGTGTTCGCCGAGAATGTCCTTCACAAGCTCGGCGAGCTTGGGGTCTTTGATTTCGGCGTTTATGATTTCGTCAAGCTCGGCGAGCATTTTGTCGGGGTCGTATGGCGACACGGGGACGAGCGGCTTTCCCATGCGCTCGGCAAATTCCGCGTCCTTTTTATAGACTTCCGAAATTTCGGGGCGGAAGTTGTTGTTGTAGAAGGCAACGCTTCCCGAAATGCTCAAAATATCGCCCGCGCGGACGTTCGTGATTTCCGGGAAAACGGGGTTGCGCCCGAAAACCGCCGACGCGCACGTTCCCGTGGCGTCGCCCATTTCCAAGATGTAGTAGGTCGAGCCGTTTTTGTCGAGCTTGGGGGCGTTCGCCAAAACGCGGACAATCGCCCAGAACTTGGTTCCCGCCGACAGCGGCGATAGTTCGCGAATGCTTTTGTATGCCGAGGGCATTTCGAGCGCGCCTTGAAGGGCCGCAAAATCTTTGAATTCCATGTTTGTCTTCTTTCGAATTTATAAAAATTCGGCAAACGCCGCAAAACGTTTGCCGTTTTATGTGTTGTTTTTTTTGCTTGAAATTAGGATTTTTTGATCTTTCTTGCGGGAAGCCCAGCCGCGATGAGAGCGTCTTTCGCCTGTTCTATCGAGTATGTCCCGAAGTGGAAAATCGACGCCGCAAGCACCGCGTTTGCCCCGCCGAGCTTCACTGCGTCAACGAGGTGTTGCAGGTTGCCCGCGCCTCCCGATGCGATCACGGGAATCGAAACGGCGTCGGAGACCGCCTTTGTAAGGGGAATGTCGTAGCCGTCCTTCGTGCCGTCGGCGTCCATTGAAGTGAGCAGAATCTCGCCCGCGCCGCGCCGTTCGACTTCCCTTGCCCATTCCACCGCGTCAAGCTCTGTCCTGTTTCTGCCGCCGTGGGTAAAGACGTTCCACTTGTTGTCGCCCGTTTTTTTTGCGTCGATTGCCACAACTATGCACTGGTTGCCGAATTTTGCCGACGCCTCCGAAACCAAGTCGGGGTTGAGGATTGCGGCGGTGTTCAGCGAAACTTTGTCCGCGCCCGCGTTTAGCATTTTTCTGATGTCCTCAACCGTGCGAAGCCCGCCGCCTACCGTCAGCGGCATGAAGCACTGCGACGCCGTGCGCTCAACTACGTCAAGCATGATTGCGCGTTTGTCGCTCGACGCCGTTATGTCGAGAAACACGAGTTCGTCCGCGCCCTGCGCTTCGTAGGCTTTCGCTTGTTCGACGGGGTCTCCCGCGTCGATGAGGTTTACGAAATTTACGCCCTTGACTACGCGTCCTGCGTGTACGTCGAGGCATGGTATGATTCTTACGCTTAGCATGTTAAATTGTCAGATTTGTTCAAGGGGGAAGAACAGGTTAAGCTCCGTTTTTTCGCCCGCCGAAATTGAAAATTCCGATTCTCCGTTGGGCGGAACTTCGTCGTTTTTGAGCACCGAAAAGTTTATTTTGCCGTCGAAAGCGGGGAAAACGTAGCGCCATTTCCCGATTTCGAGGTAGTCCATCGGCGTGCCCCTGTCGGGCGACAGCCCCGCGCCGTTTCCGCGCAGGAACGGCTTGTTGCCTATGCCGATTAGCGCGTTTACGACAACCACCGCGTCGCCTTTCTTGGGCTTGACGGGCGATTCGCGCGAAATGGGGAGGTCGTCGAAAAGCAGGTTTTCGGAATTTTTTGCGGCTTCCGCGCTCTGCGTGTCGGCCGGCGGAGGAGCTGGGGGAGTCTCTTGTTGCGGTTTTTGTGCGGATTCGACTTTCAGCGGCGAATCCGCCCGCTCAAAAAAATCCTCGTCCGCGTCTTCGGGCGAATCCGTCGCGGCTTCGATTTCGGGGGCTTTCTCTGAAATCGGGGCGGTTTGGGGGGCGGCGGGCGCGGGCGGAGTTTCCGCGCCGCTTGAAATGGCTTGCGCTTCTGCGTCCGTCAATTCGGGAGAGGCGGGGGCTTCGTCCGCGAAGCTTCCGAGCTTTTCGCCGTCTTGGTCGAAAGGCTCTTCGAAGCTTTCGGCGTCGGACGGGGAGGTCGCGTCTTTTTTCGCGCCCATGTTCACGAATTTTTCGACCGACGCCTTTGTGTCTTCCGCGTGTTCGAGCGCGCGTTTGAGGAGTCCGCCCGCGAGGATTTTTGCGGGCGAAAATTCCGCGTTTGCCTCTGCGTCTTCTGCGGTTTCAATGCCGTCCGCGCCGCTTTGTTCGGCGTCCGCTTCTGCGGCTTCCGCGCTTTGCGTTGCGCCGTCTTCTACGGAGTTGCCGGCTTCCCCTTCGCCTTCTTCGGTCGTTGCGGACTGCGGTTCTTCGGTCGTTGCGGTGTCGGGTTCGGGCGCGGAAAGTTTTTGAGGCTCTACGGTTGAGCGGTGTTTGATTTGTGCTTCGCGGAGTTTGAGAATTTCGTCTTTAAGCTCCGTTATTTGGGCGCGGATTTGCGCGAATTCGTCGCCGTCGGACTCCTGCGAGGCGGAGAACAGCTCTTTAATCACGACCATGTCTGCGCCGATTTCTTCAAGCGCGGTTTTTTGCGCCTTGCGCTCGCTTTCGGCTTTCGAGACGCGGGCGGCGAGGTCGTCGGCGGAGTCGGCAATTTCGCCGAATTTGCGCTTTGCGGCATCCCTCAAATCGACAAGCCCTTTTTGGAGCGCGGGGAGGTCGGAGAGTTTCTCCTCGCCGTTTTCGACGCGTTCGACAAGTTCGGCGAGCGCAAGCCTGAGAGACGCGAGGTCGTCGAAAACTATTTCGAAATTCTTGCGCGCCTCCTGCGTGTGTTCAAATCTTTTCGAGGCTTCGAGCTTGTATTCCAAAACGTAGGGCGCGAGCGCGAGTGCCATTCCCGCCAATACCGCAAGGCAGCACAGCAGAGCCTGCGCCGCGCCGAGGTTCGCCCCCTGCCGGAGCGCGACAGTCAGCGCGAGCAAAACCAGAAGCGCGTCGGCGATGTAAAGCGGAATTTTGGAATTTTTCATTTTCTGCCCTTGCTATTCGAATCTGAGAAAACCGACCTTGCGGTAGACTTTTGCCATCGTTTTGTTCACGCGGCGTTGCGCGGCTTCGTTGCCGCGCTTGACGGCGGCTTCGACGAGGCGTTTGTCGGCGGAGATTTCAAGGTATCTTTCGCGCACGGGCGCGAGCTTTTCGACCACGACGTCGGCGACCGCCTTTTTGAAATCGCCGTATCCCTTGCCCCTGAATTCGTCCTCAATCTGCGTGTACGACATGCCCGAAAGCGACGCCATTATGCCCATGAGGTTCGAGACGCCCGCCTTGTTCGCGGGGTCGAAGCGCACTTCGCCGCCCGAATCGGTAACCGCCGACATAATCTTTTTTGCGAGGACATTCGGTTCGTCCACAATGTAGAGCGTGCCGTTCTGGTTGGGATCCGACTTCGACATCTTGGAGTCGGGCGATTGTAGCGACATTATTCTTGCGCCCGATTTCGGAATGAACGGTTCGGGCATTTTGAATGTGTCGGAGTATTTCGAGTTGAATTTTTGCGCGAGGTCTCTCGTAAGCTCGATATGCTGTTTTTGGTCTTCGCCGACGGGAATAATGTCGGCGTTGTAGATGAGAATGTCGGACGCCATCAGGACGGGATAGTAGAGCAGGCCGCTGTTGAGCGCGTCTTTGTGCTTTGCCGCCTTGTCCTTGAACTGCGTCATTCTTTCGAGCTGTCCGAGCGGGCAGATGCAGCCGAGAATCCATGCAAGTTCGGCGTGCCCGACAATCGAGCTTTGCACGAAAAGGTTGCATTTTTCGGCGTCGAGTCCGCACGCCATGAACTGCGCCACGCAGTTGTAGACATTCTTTTTGAGGTCGGCGGGAACGTAGGGAATTGTGATTGCGTGCATGTCGGCGACGCCGAAGTAGCAGTCGTTGTTTTCCACTAATTCGCCCCAGTTCTTGACCGCGCCGAGGTAGTTGCCGAGATGGAGTTTTCCCGTCGGCTGCGCGGCGGTCAAAACCACTTTTCTATTTTCGGATTCAGTGCTCATTATTGAGTTCGTTTCTACCGAAAACCTTCGGGCGTTCAACAATTTTTTCCGAAAAAAACGCTTTTAAAAAATCCGCTCTCTGTAAAAATGCCCCGTCAATATGAAAAAAATTGGAGCGATATTTGACTGGGACGGCGTTGTCGTCGATTCCTGCAAGGAGCATTTGGACAGCTGGCGCATGCTCGCCGAAGCCCACGGACACACAATTCCCGAAAATTTCATGCTCGACACTTTCGGCAAGCGCAATGTCGAAATCATACCCGACATCTTGAAGTGGACTTCCGACCCCTCCGAAGTTCAAAAAATGTCGGACGAAAAGGAGGTCTACTACCGCAAAATCGTTGCCGACCGCGGGATTCCGACTGTCGAGGGCGTCCGCGAATTTCTCGCAAAGCTGCGCGACGCCGGCGTCCCGTGCGCGATAGGCAGCTCGACCCCGCGCGAGAACCTCGAACAGGCTCTCGAAAAGCTCGGTCTTTCCGAATATTTCGCCGCCGCCGCCACAATGGAGGACGTAGCGCGCGGCAAGCCCGCCCCCGACGTTTTCCTCTGCGCCGCCGAGAAAATCGGCGTGCCGCCCCGCAAATGCGTCGTTTTCGAAGACTCCGAGGCGGGCATTGACGCGGCGATTGCAGCCCGCATGAAAAGCGTCGCCGTCGCCACTACGCACCCCGCCGACTTCTGGGAAAGCCGTTTCGCGGGATTCCCCGACATTATTATAGAGAACTTCACGCCGCTTTCGGTGTCGGATATCGAATAATCCGAAATGGAGGGCCTTTTCAAACTTTCGTCGAAGTACGCACCGTCGGGCGACCAGCCCAAGGCGATTGACGCGCTGTGCAAAAGCATAGAGTCCGGCTCGAAGTACTCGACTCTTGTCGGCGTAACGGGTTCGGGCAAGACTTTCACGATGGCGAACGTAATCGCCAAGATGAACCGACCCGCGCTGATTATCTCGCACAACAAGACGCTTTCGGCGCAGCTCTATTCCGAGTTCAAGGAGTTCTTCCCCGAGAACGCCGTCGAATACTTCGTAAGCTATTACGACTACTACCAGCCCGAAGCCTACATTCCCCAAACCGACACCTACATTGAAAAGGATTCGTCGATAAACGACGACATCGAAAAACTGAGGATTTCCACGGCAAGCTCGCTCGTCTCGCGCCGCGACGTAATCGTGGTTGCGACGGTTTCGTGCATATACGGCTTGGGCTCGCCCGAGGACTTCCGCAAGATGATGGTGCCGCTGCGAAAGGGCTTGGAAATTTCGCGAGAGAGCCTCGCCGAGCGCATGATAGACATTCGGTATTCGCGCAACGACACGTCGTTCGAGCGCGGGGTTTTCAGGGTTCGCGGCGACGTCATCGACATCTACCCCGCGTATCTCGACACCGCGCTTAGGGTAGAATTTTTCGGCGACGAAATAGACTCTCTCAAAAAAATCGACCCCCTCACGGGCGAAAATCTGGGCAGGCTCGACCGCTTCGACCTCTATCCCGCGACGGGTTTCGTAACTCCCAAAGACGCGGTCGAGGCGGCGGCGGTTTCAATCCGCGCCGAGTTGGAGGAGCGCGTTGCGCAGCTTGAGCGCGAGAACAAACTGCTCGAAGCCCAGCGCATAAAAATGCGCACCGAGCAAGACTTGGACTTGCTCGCCGAAACGGGCTTTTGCACGGGCATAGAGAACTACTCGCGCCACTTGGCGGGGCGTCCCGCAGGCTCGCGCCCGTGGTGTCTGCTCGACTTTTTTCCGAAAGACACCCTGCTGTTTCTCGACGAAAGCCATGTAACTTACCCGCAGATTCGCGGCATGTTCCACGGCGACCGCTCGCGCAAGGAGCGGCTCATCGAATACGGCTTCCGCCTCCCCAGCGCGCTCGACAACCGCCCGCTCCGCCCCGAAGAGTTCGATGCCCTAACGGGGCAGACGATTTTCGTCTCCGCAACCCCCGCACCCTTCGAGCTTTCCGTAAGCGACACCGTCGTAGAGCAAATCAACCGCCCGACGGGGCTGCTCGACCCCGAAATGATTGTCCGCCCGATTAAGGGGCAGGTGGAGGACTGCACCGCCGAAATCAAGGCTGCTGCCGAGCGCGGCGAGCGCGTTTTCGTCACAACCCTCACAAAGCGCATGAGCGAGGAAATTACGGACTATCTGCGCGAAAACGGCGTCAAGGTAGAGTACCTGCACAGCGACATCGACGCAATCGAGCGCGTCGAAATTCTGCGGCGTCTGCGCTTGGGAGAGTCGGACGCCCTCGTGGGAGTCAACCTTTTGCGCGAGGGAATCGACGTTCCCGAAGTGTCGCTTGTCTGCATTCTCGACGCCGACAAGGAGGGCTTTTTGCGCAGCGCAACAAGCCTTATTCAGACCGCGGGACGCGCCGCGCGCCATGTCGACGGGCGCGTAATACTCTACGCCGACAACATCACGGGCTCGCTCAAAACCGCCCTCGACACCTGCCGGAACCGCCGCGAAGAGCAAATGCGCCACAACGCCGAATTCGGCATTACCCCGCAATCGGTCAGCCGCCCGATTCAGCAGCCTCTTGTGAAAAGGGAAAACAAGTTCGCAAACGTCGGCAAAAAATCGAAAAGCGAAGTCGCTCGGCTCATCGACGAGCTTCAACAGGAAATGATTTCCTGCGCCGACAGGCTCGACTTCGAACGCGCCGCGGTTCTGCGCGACCAAATCAAATTTATCCGCGAGAATTGCGCCAAGTAGCTTGCTGCCCGCAATAATTTTCTTGCAAAGGCTTGGTCGCAAAATACCCTGCGCAAACGTTAGTCCGATTGCGTATCAAACGTATGCGGGGGAGTTTTATTAATCTACAAAACTATACACTATGGGCATATCTAAAAAGTTATGGCTGTCGCTTGCGGTGTTCGTGCTGTCGGCTCTGTCGGCGACGGCGGCGGCAAAATTCAAATTCGTGGAGCTTGCGGGCAACACGCCGCTTACGGCAAACATCGAGGGAGACTACATGCCGATTAACGGGCTGAAAGCGGGCGAAGTCCGCAACTTCGGCGGCATAGATTTTAAAGTGGGCGACTCCGTCATGCGCCTCGACGCCCGCAAGAAGACCGTCCTGAAAGTTCCCGCAAGCAGGGACAGCTACAAGTACCTCTACATTCTTTCGAACCGCGGCGACAAAATCAAAAAGGACAATCCCAAAAAGAACGTTTCATTCCTCTATGTCCGCAACAAGCGCAGCGAAGTTCGCACTTATCCCAAGCTTTTCCGCGACACCGCGAGCATGTCGAAAAGCCGGACGCTCGAAAATTCAAAACCCGTCTACGGCGGCAAAAACGGCGAGCCTTACCTCTACATTTCGGTAGTGCCTATTAACCAAATCCGCGCGGGCGGCGTCGAAGAGATTGAATTCGAGCCGCGCAACCTCGTTTCGTGGAACATCGTCGGCATTACGCTCTCGAATGTGAAAGTCAACACGGGCTTGGTCTACCAGCTCGGCGGGCAGGAGTGGAAGGCGGTCGATATGTCAGACTTGGAAGTAGAGGCAGGCTCCGCGCTCGACATGTCGAACCTCATGACTCCCGCTCCCGCGGGCAAATTCGGCAGGCTGATTGTCAACAAGGACGGGCACTTCGCCTTTGCCGGCAAGCCCGACGAACGTGTAAAATTCAAGGGCACAAACTCGCGCCCCGGCAACAGGTTCGGCAGGGAAATCAAGACGCACGAGGACATCGACAACTACGTCAAAAAATTCCGCAAGCAGGGCTACAACATGCTCCGCTGGCGCATTTCGATGTATCCGCGCGAATTTGAAGCCCCCTTCAAAATGAAGAAAGACGTCCGCGACCTCTACGACTACCTGATTTTCGCGCTCGCCCGCGAGGGCGTCTACTCGCACTGGATGCTCGCAAGCCACGATGTCGGCGAAATCGGCTTCGACTGGTCCGACCGATTCGACACCAAATCGCTCTTCATTTTCGGAGACCCGACCGTCCGCGAGGCGTGGCGCAAGTTCGTCCACATGCAGCTCAACCACGTCAACCCCTACACGGGCAGGGCGTGGAAGGACGATCCGTCAATCGCGACAATCGAATACTTCAACGAGCTTGACACCCTTCTTCCCTTCCACCACGGCATGACCGCAAAGGGCAGGGCTTTCGGAGACTCCGCGTTCCAGAAATGGGCGCAGAAAAAATACGGGAAAATCGACGCGCTCAACAAGGCTTGGAAAACGTCGTTCAAGAGCTTTGCGGAAGTGCGCCCGTTCAATGTCGAAAAGCACAGAAACCCCGTAGATGTTCCGCAGTTCGTGCTCGACTCCACGCGCGAAATGCAGCAGTTCTGCGAGAACGTCGTGCGCAATGAAATCGGCATGAAAGCGCCGCTCCACCAGCACAACTGCGTAATCCGCACCGACGTCTACATGCTGAGCGCCGAAGCCGGCAGCTACATGGCGAACAACCTCTATTTCTGCCATCCCAGCGCATTCATGAGCGAAGGCTCGTGCGTGGGGCAGGGCAGCTCGCTTACGCCCGACTACGCCGCCGCCTACTGGCTGCACGCCGCAAACAAGAGAATCGCGGGGCGTCCGTACGCCGTAACCGAATACCAGCACTCGCACTGGAACCAGTACAAGCACGAGGCGGGCGTCCTCTTCCCCGCGTACTCCGCCTTTCAGGATTTCGACAACCTCACCGTCCACGACGAAGCCGTTTCCACGTTGGCTCCGCATAGGCTCGGCTCTTTCGAAGTGTTCAACTCGCCCGTCTACCGCGCCAACGAATTTCTCAGCTGCTTCCTGTTCTACCGCGGCGACGTCAAGCCCAGCCCGCACAGGGTGGACGTCGTCTACAACAAGGAGTATGTTGAGTCGTCGCCGCTGATTGGGCGCGGCATGAACCACGAGCAGGCGAAGCTTGCGTTCATGACGGGCTTCGGCATCGATTTCCCCTCAGCGCGGAAAATCGACGAGCTGAAAAACATTCCCGTAAAGCCCGCCGACATAAAATGGAAGCCCATGGGCGCGGCGAAAAACATTTGGGGCAACGGCTCTGGTCCCGCTCCCGCAATGGAGAAAAAGGACTTCGACATAGCCGCCGCCGCCAAAACCCTCAAACGCGACAGAATCCTCACTGCCGACAACATCTCCGACCCCGCAAAAAACATCTATCAAACCGACACGAAGGAAATCACGCTCGATTTGAACGCGGGAACGGTCAAGGTTATCACGCCGAAGTCGGAGGCAGTCGTCGTCAAGGAAAACACGCGCGACATCAATCTCGACAGGCTTTCGGTGAAGTCGTCGAGCGTTCCCGCGTCGGTCGCGGTTGTGTCCGTGGACGGCAGGCCGCTTGCCGACAGCGGCAGAATGGTGCTTGTCTATAACACCGACAACGCCTCCACCGGCTGCGAGCTTTCGATGGACCGCATGACGCTCGTAAGTGTGGGTTCGTATCCGATTATCGTGCGCACTGGCAGGCTTTCGGCGGAATTCAAACTGCCCGAGCAGAACTTCTTTGCGCGGCTTTTCGCCCCGAAAAAGTACAAAGTTTACGCGCTGAAAATCACGGGCAAGAGGGCGGAAGAGGTGAACTTCGAGGTAAGTGACGGCAAGATGATAATAGACCTCGACACCTCCAAGCTGAAAGAGCCGGCGGTGTTTTTCGAAATCGTAGACGGGGCGTGAAAGCACCCCTCTAAGGGCGTTTCACGCGCGTCCCAGACCGCTTACATACGCCAAGTACGCTACGCGCCCTGTGCCGTGCGCAAAGCCGCCCTTATGCAGGCACTTTGACGCCTCTAAATAGTGAGCGCACGGCGCGGAAGTTTTTTAGAGCGCTTTGGGATAAAAGTTGGGTGGGGCGTTTCGTCAGCTGCCGTAGTTTGCGGATTGCCGCGTACGCCACGCGCCCTGCCTGCGCGGGAAAGCCACCGCCTGAACGGCATTCTAACGCGCCTAAAATTACAGCGCAGGGCGCGGAAGATTTTTAGAATGCGCTGGGATAAAAGTTGAGTTAATTGGTAAGCGGAGATTCCAAGTTTTGGGATTTCCGCTTTTTATTTATCCGCGCGTAGCGCGTCTATTTTATATTTGTTTCTTACAAACGTTAGGTAATCTCAACGTCAGTAATTGGCGAAGCCAATACGAACCAACTGGGGAAAGCGGCAAGTATACTTGCCGCGCATTATCACCATGAGGAACGAAGCTCCGACGCCGTGCAGGCTGCAGCCTGCCTATGAGAGGAGTTCGAGGGCTTCGCGGCCTGTCATGCCTACTGCGACGCCTTTGGCTTGGGCGGCTTTTGAGACGGCGACGACATTTTTTGCGAACATGTCGTCGTAGGAGTTCACGCCGGTGACGATTGCGAGGGCGTCGCCGAGTTTGTCGGCGGTTTCGACCTTGACGTATCCGCAGGCGAGCATGCCGTTTGCGGCGGTTATCGCAAGAAGCGAGGCGTTTGTGGTGGGGATAGTGTAGCCTTTGTATGTTTTTCTGTTGAATGTGATTTCGTCCATAAAAAAATCGATTCTGTCGACATTGAAGTATATTTTTCGCTCCGTGTGAAGAATAATAGTGTTGGAATTCGGGAAAAAACCTGCCAACATGCGGACAGGAAAATGGAAGGAATCATGAAAAGATTTTTAATATTCGCATTGGGCGTCGTTTTGTGTACCGCGTGCAATTCGACAACACGGAAGGAGGCTGCTAGGCAGCTGAGGGAGACCGCGGCGCAGCCGCTGGCGAACGAGGCGGCGGTCGCGAGGGCGGCGGAGGAGGCGTGCACGGTCTCCGAGCCGTTCAAGTCGGACCTTGCCGACACGACGTGGGTTCCCGTATTTTTGGCGGGGCAGGGCGAAGCCAAAATGCCGAAATCGGAAAACGAATTCGTCTACCTGCGCTTTGCGCCCGACCTCAAAGTCAGCGGAATGTCGGGCAACAACCTGTTCGGCGGCAGCTTCGTAATAGGGCAGAACGGCTCGTTCGGGGCGGCGAACATGTTCTCGACGCGCCGCATGGGCCCGTACGGCGAGTACGAATATAAATTCATGCAGGCGCTTCAAAAGGCGGACAGAATCTCGATTTCGTCGGACGGCAAAAAGCTCAGGCTTATGCGCGACAAGGACGTTCTGCTCGATTTCAGGAAAATCCCCAACAACACAGTCAAACAATGAGTCCGAAAACGATTATAGTTTGGGCGGGGCTTCGCGTGAAGCCCGAAGCCGCGGAGGAGTTTAAGAAACGCGCGTTGGAGGTTGTGGAAAAAACGCGGCTTGAAGAAAAATGCCTGCGCTACGACCTTCTTCAAGACGCCACAAACCCCGCCACATTCTACTTCTTCGAAGAGTACACCGACGACGAAGGCTACGCCGCGCACCGCGCAATGTCCTACATGCCGCCGTTCCGCGACTTCCGCGGCACGGTCGTCGAGGAATACCTCGGCATACGCGTGCTTGACGAAATAGCTTCGCACTAAGCCGAGCTACGGTATCGAGTTATTGCGCCGTCCGCGCCGCCCGACGTTTTGCCAAGCTCGTCCGTTGTCGTAGCAACCGCAGATTTCGGCGCGTCCGTTTTTGCTTGCGGAAAACGCGCAAAGGGCTTGAATACACAACCGCAACCGGCAAATACCCGCCGGCTGTTTTTGAAAATTTCAACCAAACAACAAACAATACAAGGAAAATTATGTCGTTAATACTCCGCTCTAAATTGAGCATTATGATGTTCCTGCAATTCATGCTGGTGGCGTCCTTCTGGGTTCAGCTGTCGAGCTATCTCGATAAAATGCACGTCGAAGGTATAATGTTCGCGCTGATTATGTCCACAATGGCAATCGGCTCGATTTTCTCGCCGCTGGTCGGCATGTTCGCCGACAGGGTTGCAAACAGCGAAAAGGTTTTGTTCGTGCTGAACGCGCTCGTGGCGGTTTTGCTGCTCGCCGCGTATTTTACGGTCAACCCGACCATGATTTTCGTATTGCTCGGCTTGGCGATGTGCGCGTACATGCCCACATGGGGTCTTACGTCGTCGATTGCCATGGCAAACAGCACGCCGGAAGCGTTCCCGCTTATCCGCGTGTTCGGCTCGCTGGGCTGGGTTTGCGCGGCGGTTTTCGCGTTCGGGGCAAAATTCTTCTTCGATGCTGTTATCGACGGCACGGCGGTTCCGCTCGCATGCGGCGCGGCGGTTGCGGCGGTTGCGGCGGTTTTCGCGCTCTTCCTCCCGGCGACTCCCCCGAAGGCGAAAGGTGAACCGATGTCCGTTGCCGACGCGCTCGGACTTCGCGCGTTTGCAATGCTCAAAGACCGCAACGTTGCGATTTTCATGGTTTGCGTAATCGTCTGGACGGTGGCGTTCACAATTTACTGGATGTACGGTTCGTTCCTCGCGAGCCTCGGCGTAAAGAACATTACGCCCACGTTGAACGTGGGTCAGGTTTCGGAACTGCTTTTCATGGTTCTCATTCCCGTCGCCATTAAATGCATAGGCTTCAAGAACACGATGGGCTTGGGCATCTTGGCGATGTTCCTTCGCTACGTCATGAGCGCGTTCGCGCCCGAAGTCGGCGGACTCTACTGGGGCGCGATTGCAGTTCACGGCATAATCTTCGGCTTCTTCTTCGTAGCCGCGCAGATGTACATCGACAAAAAGGCGTCCGACGACATCAAGGCTCAGGCGCAGGGCTTGTACTTCTTCTTCTACGGCATCGCGCAGATTTTCGGCACGTTCTTCTCGACATGGCTGATTTCGCACTACACAAGCAACGCAATCGTCGCCGACGCCGTTCAGGCGAGCACAAGCTGGCAGTCGATTTTCTGGGTTGAAGCGGCAATTTCGGGCGCGCTGCTCGTGTTCTTCTACCTGTTCTTCAAGGACGACACGAAAAAGGCGTAATTTGCGTATTTTGAATAGAAGAGCCTTCTCCTTTTGGGGGAGGCTCTTTTTTTGTTGCATTGACAGCCCGATTTGGTAAATTCGGCATTTTCATTAAAACAAGGAGAAGTACTTTGAGAGACGATTACATCAAAGAAGCACAGAAAATCATTCCCGACCCCAACATTCTCATCAATGTGGTATCGCGCCGCGTAAAACAGCTCAAAGCGGGGAGCGAGCCTACGGTTAATTCGTTGGAAAAGCTTGAGCTTGAAGATATTGCGCTGCTTGAAATAATCAGGGGCAATATAAGCTACGAACTCTTCTCGCCGCGCACGGATTCCGTAGAATAGGCTTCGTCGGCATTCGGATTGCGGCTGAATCCGCGCGGCATTGCAAATTGCGGCGCGGTTTTTTGTTCGGACAACATGGCAAAGAAAGAATCGGAAAGAAAGGCAGTAGAGATTCGCAACCGCAAGGCGAGTCGCGACTTTTTCATAGGCGAAACTTTCGAGGCGGGCATCGCGCTTTCTGGCACGGAAATCAAGAGCCTGCGCGGCGCGCACGCCCAGATAAACGACGCCTTTGTGCGCGTAGACAACGGCGAGGCAATTCTCTATCAGGCGCACATTTCCGAATACGATTTCGGCAACATCAACAACCACAATCCGACCCGCCCGCGCAAACTGCTCCTCCACAAAAAGGAGATTCTCAAATTGAAGTCGGCGACCGATTCGGGGGGAACCGCGATTATCCCGCTTAAAATCTATTTCAAAAAGTCGCTCGCAAAGGTGCTGATAGCGGTCTGCACGGGCAAAAAACTCTTCGACAAGCGCGAAGCAATCAAGAAAAGCGAGGCGCAAAAGGAAGCGCGGCGGGCGATGTCGAACTTCAAACGCCGATGAAAAGCGAGAATCCGCCCGTACATATAATATTGCACAACCCGAAAATCCCGCAAAACACGGGGAATATCGGCAGAATGTGCTCGATAATCGGCGCGCGCCTGCACCTGATACACCCGCTCGGCTTCATCATTACGGACTCCAAATTGAAGCGCAGCGGCATGGACTATTGGTACGAGCTTGACGTTGTGCACCATAAAGACTGGGAGAGCTTCAAGGCGTCGCCGCTCGCGCCCGATTTGTCGCGCATCTGGCTTTTTACGACAAAGGGCGACAAATGCCTTTGGGACGCAAAATTCGAACACGGCGACGGGCTTCTGTTCGGCGCGGAGGATTGCGGCTGCCCGCAGCGCGTCCACGACGACCTCGACGGACGCCGCCTGAAAATTCCGCAGTTCGCGCCCAAACTGCGCTCGCTGAACCTTTCAACCTCCGCAGGAATCGCCGCATACGAGGCAATGCGGCAAATTACGCACGGAAACGGCGGCGTTTGATTTCGGCTTCGCATTTTTTTCAATTCAGCCGATTTTTTTCGGCAAAACCAGAGTCGCGCGGCGGCAATTTGCCCATACATTCTCGCGCGATTTTGCGCGGATTTTCGCAATTTTGCCCGCATTCACGGCTGGTTTTTTTGTTGTGCGTTCGGAGTGCGGGCGCAAAAAAAAGCGCGTCGGGGAGACGCGCCTAAGTCCGGTTTGTTGCCGTGTTCGGGCTAATCCAAGCCGATAAAGATGAAGTTGGGGTCGAATTTAAGTCCCCTGCCGTTCGACAGCTCGATTTCGTAGCCCTTTGCGTCTTTTTCAATCTTTACAATCGGCAGTCCCTTGAAGTTTTCCTTGACGTACTGCCTGATTTTTTCGGGCACGAGGTCGGCGGGAACTGCCGATGTCTTCGCCTTGATTTCCTTCCAGTTGCCGTCGGCGTCGAATTCGATTTCCGTGCCGTCGGTATAGACGATGTTATAGCCCTCGGTGATTGCGCCGAAGAGCATTGTATCGACCTGCGTCGACGCGAGCTGTTTGCCCTTGAAGTTTGCGTTTGCGAACTGTTGCGCCGCCTGCGGTATCGAGCCGAACGCCACTACTTTCTTTTCGGCGTTCGCGCAGACTGCGGCGAGGACGATTGCCAGAATTGCGGTTGTCTTTTTCATTGCGGTGTCTTTCCTTTCTTGAATTAAAGTTCGGTTATGATTCCGTCGGCGAGTCCGTAGTCTACGGCTTCCTGCGCGGTCATGAAGAAGTCGCGGTCGGTATCGGCTGCGATTTTTTCGAGCGGCTGTCCGGACGCCTCCGCGAGGATTTTATTCAGCTCTTCGCGCATGCGTTCAAGCTCCATCGCCTGAATGTGCATGTCTACCGCCGTTCCGCTCATTTCGCCCATAATCAGCGGCTGGTGAATCATCACGCGCGCGCTGGGGAAGAGGAAGCGTCTGCCTTTGGGGGCTGCGGAAAGCAGTATCGAGCCCATGCTCATGGCGATTCCCACGACCACCACCTTGACGGGAGCTTTGATGAGTTTCATGGTGTCGTAGACCGCCATGCCCGCGCTGATTGAGCCGCCGGGGGTGCTCATGTAGAGGGTGATTTCCTTATCGTGGTCGAGCATGTCGAGGTAGAGCAGCTTGCGCACTATGTCCGCCGAGCTTTCGTCGCTGACTTCGTCCCAAAGGAATATTTTGCGCTCTTCAAGAAAACGCTTGTTGATTTCGTTGGCGAGCGGGTTTTTCTGCCCGTCGTTTTTTGTTTCGCATTCTTTTTCGTTCATTGTTTTTTGTCTTTTAAAATTTCGAATATCGCGTAGCCCGACAGCAGATTCGGCAGGAGGGCGCATGGCGTTTCCCAGTCTCCCCTCAGAAAGTGGGAACGCGCTATGGTAATATCGTTTTCTTTGCAGAATTCCTTAAACGAATTTATGGAAATGGGATTCATGGGGCGGGCGGTGTCCCACCTTTCGGGGAAGACGTCGTTTACTATGCGCGAGCCTGTGAGTGCCATGTAGAGCCTGTTCCGCCAATAGGCGTGGTTGACGAAGCCCACGGCGACGCGCCTGCCCACCCTCAGCGCTTCGAACACGACTTCCCTTGCGTTTTCGAGTTCGGGGAGCGTGCGCGAGCAGATAATCCAGTCGAAGGAATCGTCGTCAAAGGCGGAGAGCAAATCCATGATGTCTCCGTGGTAGGCGTTGACGCCGCGCTTTATTGCGCGCGAGATTTTGTCGAAATCCGAATCGACCCCGACGCCGTAGATGTTCTTTTTCCGCGCAAGTTCGCTCAGCAGGATTCCCCTGCCGCAGCCGAGGTCGAGCACGCGTTCGCCGTCGGCAATCCATTCGCCGATTGCTTTAAGCTCTATCTTGCGCTTCGAGAGCGATTTTGTGTTTTTATTCTCCGACATTCAAAAACGATTCCACCAAGTTGTAAAGTTTAGGAGAGTGAATCAGGAACGAGTCGTGCCCCAAGTCGCTCTTGATTTCCGCGTATGACGCCGTTTTGCCTATGCGCAGCAGCGCCTTGACTATCTCGCGGTTCTGTTTCGGCGGGAAGAGCCAGTCGGACGTGAAGCCGACAACGAGCGTCCGCGCCTCGACGTTTTTAAACGCCGCCTCCAAGCTTCCGCCGTTTGTGCGCAGGTCGAAGAGGTCGAGGGCGCGGGTGAAGTAGAGGTATGTGTTGGCGTCGAACCTGTTGACGAAGCTTTGCCCTTGATAGTGCAGGTAGTTTTCTATCTCGAAAGACGGCTTGAAAATTTCGTCGCCCGCGATTTTTTTGTGTTCGCGCCCGAATTTGTCGTCAAGCCCCTTGTCGGAAAGGTAGGTGATGTGCGCCATCATGCGGGCGATTCCAAGCCCTACGCTGGGCACGCGGGCAAGCTCGTAGTTGCCGCCGTTCCAGACGGGGTCCTGCATAATCGCCGAACGCCCGACTTCGTTGAAGGCTATCGCCTGCGCGTTTTGGCGCGATGTCGTGGCGAGGGCGCAGATTTTTTCCATGCGGTCGGGAAAGTCAATCGCCCATTGTAGCGTTTGCATGCCGCCCATCGAGCCGCCGATAATCATTGCAAGCTTTTTTATGCCCAAGTGCGACACAAGCCGCTCCTCCACCGCGACCATGTCGCGGATTGTGATTGCGGGGAATGTCAGGTTGTAGCGTTCGCCCGTTTTGGGGTTTATCGACGACGGCCCCGTCGTGCCGCGGCAGCCGCCTATGCAGTTCGAGCAGATGATGAAATATTTGTTTGTGTCGAGCGGCTTTTCCGGGCCTATGATGTTGTTCCACCAGCCCGATTTTCTGTCGAGCAGCGAATAGACGCCCGCGCAGTGGTGGTCTCCCGTGAGCGCGTGGCACACGAGAATCGCGTTCGACTTGTCCTCGTTGAGTCTGCCGTAGGTTTCGTAGCGGACGTTGAACGAGTCGAGCTGGCCGCCCAACTCGAAGTCGAGCGGGGTGTCGCAAAAGAAGTCGGCGCATTCGACAATACCGACGTCGCCGCCGTATTTTTCCCGATGAATGCCTGTGTCGGAGTCGTTCATATTATTGCCATACATACTTCCGATTTTTTCGAAAGCTTCAACACTTATTTATCGACATTATGGAACGAATTTTGCGCTTCCGCAAGCCGCCTTTTTTTGCCTTTTTGCGCAAGCTCGCGGAGGTCGGCTTGCAATTTCTTCAACTTGCGGCACATGCAAAAGCTACTCAGGACGGGACTCGAACCCGTACGACCGTAAAGTCAGCGGATTTTAAGTCCGCTGCGTCTACCATTCCGCCACCTGAGCAAAATTTCCCTCCGCCTGTCGCGGGGATTTTCCCGTAGCCGAAATTGCGGAGTAAACGCCGTATCGCGAAAAAATCGCCGTTTCGCGGGCTTCGGTGTCCGCCCGCAAGCCGCTTTTCGCAACATTCGGCATTGTCTGCTTCAAAAAATACGCCCTTGGTCTTGGGGCGTATCGTTCGAAATTATAAAAAAACTGCGGCAATGGGGATACTCGGACTCGAACCGAGGACCCTCTGCGTGTGATGCAGATGCTCTAACCAACTGAGCTATATCCCCTGACTATCCGCCCATTCTTTCACATCGGCTTTGCGTTTGTCAAGTATCTTGATTGGCTTTGGCGCATTTTTTCGGCGCGGGGGCGGAAATTTTTGTGTTGAAATCGCGGCGCGGCGGCTCATTATCGTCGGGTATGAGTAAAGAAATAGAAGAAGGTCTCAATTTGCAGCTCGATTTCACGAAGCTTAAAAAAATCGCGCAATGCTCCGAGGACGTAATCCCCGCAATCGCGCAATGCGCCGACACGGGCGAAGTTCTCATCGTCGGATACGTCAACAAGCTCGCCCTCGAAACGGCATTCAAAGAAGGCATGGCTACTTTTTGGAGCACTTCCAGAAACGAACTCTGGATTAAGGGCAAAACCAGCGGCGACTTCCTCAAACTCGTAGACGTTCTTGTGAACTGCGAGCAGAATTCGGTTGTCTATAAAGTCCGCATGGTCGGAAAAGGCTCGTGCCACACCAAGGACAAGTCCGGCAATCCCCGCCGCGGCTGCTACTACCGCAGAATAAAATTCGCCGACGGCAAGATTCAGGGACTTGAATTTCTCGACGGCATGGAATAAATTTTAGCTGGATTTTTCCGCATTTGCATACTATAAAGGGGGCAGTTTTTATGTCCGATACGTTTCGGATTTAAGCCCCGCAAAAACAACCACCAAACAGATATGAAGTTCAAAATCAACAAGGAACATTTTGTGACGGGTTTGCGTCAGGTCGCAAACGTCGTAAGCTCCAAACCGCCGAACGCAGTTCTCAACAACGTGCTCATCAAGGCAGAGGGCGACGTAGTGACCCTCACCACAACAAACCTCGATTTGGGCATTCGCTGCTCAATCAAGGCGGAAGTCGAAAACGGCGGCGAAATTACGCTTCCCGTCAAGAAATTCGCGCAGATTGTGGGCGCGGCTCCCCAGCAGGAAATCACTTTCGAAAGCGACGACGGACAGACCGCAAAGGTGAAGTCGGGCGGCTTCTCCACAAAGCTCAACGGCCTCCGCGCGGAGGAATTCCCCGCGCTGCCGAGCTTCGTAGACCAGCACAGCTACGAGCTTCCCCCGCAGGAGCTTTTCAACATGCTCCGCTCCGTTTCCTACGCGAAAAGCTCCGACGAAAACCGCTACATCTTAAACAGCGTGTATTTCAACTTCTCCGAAGGAAAGCTCACTCTCGTTGCGACGGACGGCAAGCGCATGGCTCTCGTCTCGCGCGACATGAAGATAGAGCAGGAGGACGAAGGCAACGTCATTCTCCCCGCAAAGACCGTCGGCGAGCTTGAAAAGCTCCTCTCGCAGGGCAAGGTCGCAAAAATCAGCTTCAACGAACGTCAGGTTGCGTTCGATATCGACGTCGGCGGCGACGCCTCCGAAAACGGGCTTGTTGGGTCAATCTACCTCGTTTCGAAAATCGTGGAGGGCAGCTACCCGAATTACAAGCAGGTAATTCCCAAAGAGGCGGAGCACAGAATCAAGGTTGACCGCGAGCTCATGCTCGAAACCGTCAACCGCGTTGCGATTCTCACGAGCGACAAGCAGAATTCGGTAAAGCTTACGATGTCCGAAAACTCGCTCGAAATCTCGACGCGCAGCGCGGAGGGCGACGCAAAGCAGGCTATCGAAATCGAATATTCGGGTCCCGAAGTACAAATCGGCTTCAACCCCGAATTCCTCAAACAGCCGCTTGGCAGCATTTCGAAAGACGAAGTTTTCTTCGAATTCAAGGACGAAATGAGCCCCGGAGTTTTCAAGACGCTCGACAACTTTATGTGCGTCGTAATGCCGCTTAGAATCTAATGCGGATATTCGAAAACCCCGTTTACTTGGCAATCATCGCGCTTTTCGGCGCGATGATTTTCGTTGGCGGGGTCAACGCGCGCTGGTTCGGCTCGGCAAAGCTTGTGCTTTTGCGTCGCTGGATTCGCGCGGCGTGCTTTTCGCTCGCGGTTTTTGTCTGCCTGCGGCATTTTCTCGACGATCGCCCCGTTTGGGTCTTGGGGGCGAGTTCGGTTTTGCTTTTTCTGCTGCTCGAATCGGCGTTTTACTGGGCGGGAATTTCGCTTGAAAACACCGACGAGGACATCGAAATGTTCCCGAAGTTCGAGCCTACCGAAAGCGCGTGGAGCACCCTCGAACGCCACGCAAAACTGCGCGGGCGCATTCTTGCGGCGGGCTTTTGCGAGAGCGGCAAATTCAAGCTGCCCGTTGACGACGAGCTTGGGGTGTCGGTTTTTGCGACAACTTTCGATTCCGCCGACGGGCTTTCGCGCATGTGCGTGATGTTTCCGTTCGGGGGGACGTCGTTTGCGATGGCTTCGGTGAAATCGCGGCTTGCCGACGGGCGGGTAATGCTCACCGAGTCGCGCTTCATTCCGAACGGCTTGGACTATCCCGAAAACTACGACGCGCGGAATTTTCCGCTGGATTCGAATCCGCTTTCGGTCTACGCAAGGCATTTGAAGAGGCTTGCGGCGTGCGGTTCGAGCGCGGTCGCCGTTTCGGAAGACCCGCTTGCCGACCTCAACGGCACGATAGACGCGGAGCTTGCGGCGAACATCAAGAGCGGTCTGATAAACCTTCCGTCGGCTTGGGACGAAGACGGCGTCTACACGGACGAGGGAAAATACCGCATCTGGATTTCGACGATGAAAATGTCGTACATTCCGTTCGTTTAGTCGGCGGAATTTTGCGGGGCGTCGTCGCTTTCGCGCTTTGGGAAGCAGATTTTCTCGACGGCGGACTCGAAGTCTTCCTCGCCGCGGAGAATGTCTATTTCAAGCTTTGTGTAGTAGAACGGGATTTCCGTTTTCAGGTCGGGGCGAATGCGCACGGCGTCCTTTTCGGTGCAGACGGCAAGCTGCGCGCCCGCGTTTTTTGCGGCGTCGAAAAACGCGTCTAGTTCGGCGTCGTCGAACCTGTGGTGGTCGAGAAAGCGTTTTTTGTAGACGATTTCCCCTCCGAGCTCCACAAGGAATTTTTCGAAGCCTTCGGGCACTGCGATTGCCGAAAAACACGCGACTTTCGCGCCTTTGAGTATTTCAAGCCCGACCCTTTCGTTCGTCGAAAATTCCGCAAGGCACGTCGGTCTGTGGGCGCATTCGATTATTTCGACCGACGGGTTGTATTTGCGTATTGTGCGCTCCAATTCCGGGTCGCGCCTGCCGTCGGATTTTGTGAGGAAGATGTACGACGCGCGTTTGAGGTGCGAGACAGGCTCGCGCAAAATTCCGCGCGGGAGCAGGCTGAAATTGCCGAAGGGGTTTGTCTTGTCGACAAGCAGTAGTTGCAGCTGCCCGCGCAGGGGCAGGTATTGGAAGCCGTCGTCGAGCACGAGGGTGTCGGCGCCGAATTCCGTTATTGCGTAGTGCCCCGCGCGTACGCGGTTTTTGTCTACAATTACAATTACCCCGGGGAGGTTGCGGGCGAGCATGTAGGGTTCGTCGCCCGCGAATTCGGAGTCGAGCAGAATCCGCTTGCCGTCGGAGACCACTTTCGGCTTGGGGGCTTCGCCGTGGGTGAGCCAGCGGACGAATTTTTTCAGCGCGCCGTCCGACTTGCTTTTGTAGCCGCGGCTTAAAATTGCGACTTTTCTGCCGCGCTCGTTGAGGGAGCGCGCGAACTTTTCGACAATCGGCGTTTTGCCCGTGCCGCCCACCGTCAAATTTCCGACGACGACCACAAGGCAGCCGAGCGGGGCGTCGCGCATGATTCGTTTTTCGTACATGGCGTAGCGCGTCCGCGCGATTGCCTCGAACACAAACGAGAGCGTTTTCAGAACCGCCGCGTAGACGGAAATCCAGAAGCCCTCGCGGCGGTCGTAGATTACGTCGGCGGTCAGGTGTGCGAAGTCCTCGCCGAACTTCGACAGCCTGCGTTTCATGCGTTTGAGAAAGCCCAAGTTATTCCTCCCCCTTTTCGGGCTTCGCCTTTTTCGGCGGGGTCAGCGTTTCGCGCAGTTTTTCAGCCCTCGCTTTCGACAGTTCGTCGCGCGAGGCGCTTACGAACATCGACACCACCTTGTTCGCGCTTCGGTAGTCTTCGACCGACACGAAAAGTTTTGCAAGCGGCATCGTTATTTTGCGCAGGCACTCGTCGGGGCAGGAGGTCGAGTTTCTCACGATATCCTGATATGCGGGCAGGATTTCCGTTTTGTCTTCGGCGCGGGCGAACATGTCGGAAATCTGGTTCGCGTAGATGTCGATGCCAAGCCCCGTGTCGGAGCGCATTACGCCGCGCATTTCGGCGGTGAGCAGCCTGTCCGCCTCTTTGCCGCGCCTGAGGGCGATGAGGTTTTGGCGGTAGAAATTGAGCATTGCAATGCACATGTCGGGGTAGCGGCGGAACGCTTCGTAGCTTTTGCGCCAGTAGGAGTCAAGCTCGCCCTGCGACGCCCCGAAGCGCGCGCGCGCCGAGATGAACGCGATGTACGCCTCCCAGTTTTCGGGATTTTCCTTGCGGGCTTTGTCGGCGAAAACGGCGGCATCGTTGTATTTGCCCGCGTCGTAGAGCATGCGCGAAATTTCGAGGAACACGCGCGAGAAGATTCCCGCCTCCGTCGTGATGTGGCGGCGGGCGAGCATGTCGATGTCGAACTTCTGCGATGTCCTCCATGTTTGCGGGTCGAGCGGGCGTCCGAAGAGGTGTTTTGCCTTTTCGCTGCGGGCGACGTCGTGCTTCCAGACCCCCGGCCGCGACATGTACGCAAGCCACGCCTGTTTGCCCTCGCGGAAGAAAAGGCAGGGTATGCCGTTGGCGTTTGCGATTCTCCACGCGCAGTAGACTTTTTCCGCCTCCGTGCCGCCGTATTTGAGGATATTTTTCGGGGTGAATTCGCGCTCCGACGCGTCCCAGTCGGCAACGACTCCGTTTGCGTAGCGCGACTTGTCGGTCTTTATCGAGTGCGCAAGCTTTTCTATCGCGAACGGCGCAATGCTCGTGTTTTTCAGTCCGCGCAGCTCGTCGAGCGGCCCGCCGATTCCGAACACCCAGATAAGTTCGCCGACCGTCAACCTGTCCATCGGGAACACGAACGTATGCGGGTCTTCCGTGAAAATGTTGAAGGTTTCCTCCGCCTGAAACATCGGGACGGGGTCGGACGGCGTTCCGCAGTTCGGCCAGCCGCCGGGGGACGGAACGTCGTAGACGAGCGAGACCGCGAACGCGCTCCTCAGGTATTTTTTGAAATTGTCGGGGTAGACTTGGTGGATTTGCGCGAGCGTTTTGCAGACGCCTTCGAGGTTGTCTTCGGGCTTCATTGTCTCGAAAAAGTCGCAGAGCGCGGGAATGTCGGATAGCATTGCGCGTTTTACCGCCGTGTGCAAAGACGCCCCCTCCTTCGAGAAGAGGTCCGCCGCCTTGTAGACGTAGAGCCAGCCCGCGGCTTCGGGGTAGAGCTGTTTGAGGGCGAGGTCGAGGGTTGTCGCGCGGGTCTTTTCGGCGTATTCGCCCCACGCCTGCGCGCTGTCGTTTTCGAGCAGTTTGTCTATGTCCGACTGCGAAATCGGCGAAACGGGAAGCTTGGGCAGTTCGGGCACTGCGTGTTGCGCCGACGCCGCGACCGCCGAAATGCAAAAAATTATTGCGCTAAAAAACCTCATAAATCCATATTTATTCCGCAGTTTTAAATGTCAAGATATGAAAGCGCGGACTGCCCCAAAAATGCAAAACCGAGCGCGGAGTCGGAGGCGGTGCGCGGCGCGGAAAAGGGGCGCGGATAGGCGAGGGGTTGCGAATGCGCGCGCAGGAAGTTGCGCGGAGATAGAAGCATGCGCATAGCGCGTCGTTGCGGCGCCGCTTTGCGTTTGGCGTGTCGCCGCGCGGGTCATTTTGCGCGTTGCGTTGAATGTCCGCAAAAAACGCCCGACCTTGCGGCGCGGGCGTCCGAAATCCGAAATTCGGGGCTTATGCTGCGGGCTGTTCTTCCGCGGCGGGGGCAACCTTTGCCGCCTTTGTCTTGCGGCGGCGGCGTTTCGCCTTGGGCTTTTCCTCCGCGGGCGCGGCGGCTTCGCCGGATTCCGCGGCAAGTTCGCGTTCGGCGATGATGTCTTCAATCTTTTCTTTGAGCGTCGCGAGCTCTTCGACGGACATATTGTTCAACGGCTTGTTTTCGTTGACGGGAATGTCCATTCCGTGCGAACGCAGGATTTCGTCGATTTTATCCTGATTCTTTTTGTAGAGGTAGAAGCCTGTCGCTGCGATGCCGATGCCGAGCGCGGCTCCGATTATATGGTCTCTTGTCATGTTTGTTCCTTTCGGTTTTGATTTAAAGTTATTTTAGCGAAGGCGGACGCCCCATATCGTAAAACAATATTCTCATACTGTTGGCTACAACCAGAATTGTCGAGGAATTATGCATCACCGCTCCGAAAATTACGGGAATTGTTCCGAGCGCGCCCAGCATAAGCCCGAGTGTGTTTATGCCGACCGCCGCTATCAGGTTCTGCCGCACGACGTCCATCGTATACTTTGAAAGCCCGTAGATTCCGGGGAGCATGAGGGCGTTGTCGCCTGCTATCGTGATGTCGGAAGCCTCCATTGCGACGTCCGTGCGCGTCTTGCCGAGCGCGATTCCAACGTCGGCGTAGGCGAGGGCGGGGGCGTCGTTTATGCCGTCGCCTACCATCACCACCTTGTTCCCGCGAGCCTGCATGCCGAGCACCACGCGCGCCTTGTCTTCGGGCAGAAGCTCGTACTCGTAGCTGTCTATGCCGAGTCTGCGCGCAACGACGTCAGCCTGCTGTTCGAGGTCTCCCGTAAGCAGAACGATGTCGTCCACCCCCACGTTGCGCAGGCGGTTGAGAGCCTTTTTCATGTTCTCGCGCAAGGGGTCTCTGATTCCTATCAGCCCCGCGATTTCGTCGTCCTTTGCGACGTACACGACATTTTCGCCCTTCGCGAAAAGCGCGGACGCTTGCTCGCGCATTGGGTGCGTGTGGATTCCGCATTCATTGAGGAATTTCTTGTTGCCCACGCGGATTGTCGAGCCGTCGACTGTTGTATACACGCCGCGTCCGACAATCGTGTTGACATCGCCGTGGTGCGGAATGCGGACGCCCTCGCGCGTGGCGGCGTCGAGAATCGCCGACGCCATCGGGTGTTTCGAGGTTTCCTCCGCCGCCGCAGCGTAGCAGACGATGTCTTTCTGCGTAAATTTTTTCGACGGCGGCACTATGCTTTCGACGCGCGGTTTGCCGTCGGTGAGAGTTCCCGTCTTGTCGAGAATGAGGGTATCCGCCTTGCTCATCGATTCAATCACGCCGCTTCCCTTTATTAGAACGCCCTGCCGCGCCGCAGTGTTGATTGCCGCCGACAGCGCCGCCGCCGTCGAAAGCTTTATGCCGCAGGAGTAGTCTATGATGAGCATGTTCAACGCCCTGTTCATGTCGCGCGTGAGCGCGTAGACCAGACCCGCAAGAACTATGTTGAGCGGCACGAGCGCGGACGAAAATTTGTCGGCGTAGTTTTGCACTTCCGCCTTTTTGCCGCCCGCGTCCTCGACCATTTTTATGATTTTCGAGACCGCCGTGTTCTCGCCCGCAGACTCCACTTTGCAGGTTATTGTGCCCTCCACCACGAGCGTTCCAGCGAACACCCTGCCGCCCGTCTCGCGCGAGACGGGTTCGAATTCGCCGGTAATCGACGACTGGTTGATTACCGCATGTCCCGAAATTATCTCGCCGTCGGCGCAGATTTTTTCGCCAGAATGCACCACGATTATGTCGCCCGATTTCAGGCTCTTTGCGGGGATTTTTTCGAGCGGGCTGCCGATTTTGTTTTTCAGCGGGTGCCAGACCGTTTCGTTTTCGACCGAAAGCATGTCGCGGATTGCGTTGCGCGTGCGGTTCATCGTGTAGACTGTCATCGACTCCGCCAAGTCGTGCAGGAAAAGCACCGTCAGTGCCGACGCCGTTTTGCCAGAGAGCACGCTCGAAAGCACAGCCAACGCGCTGAGCGTGTCGGCGTTGGGAAGCATCGACCTTTTGAGCGCGCCGATTCCGCTTTTGAATAGCGGGTATGCGAGCGCGAGCGCGCCGATTCCGGGGAAGCCGAAAAGTCTGCCCGCGATTGTCGCAGGCACCGCTTTCTTTGCGAGCCACGAACCGAGCAGCAACGACGCCGAAACCGCGCTCCGCGTAATGAGCGTCGAGAGCGGCTCTTCGTGCAAGTCGCGCTCTTCGACCAAAAGCCTGTTCTTTTCCTCGCGCTCCCTTTGCAAAATGCCGAGCGAGTGCGCGGCGATGATTTCCTCGACCGCCGACATGATTCTGTCTGGCGTCGTTTTTTCGGCGTCGAACTTTACAACGACGGACTCCGCCGCGGCGTTTATCCGCACCGATTCCACGCCCTCCAAAATCTTGAAGTGCGAAAGCAGGTGTTCGCGCTCGTCGCCTTTTCCGACATAGCGCAACCCCCTGCATGTAATCCTTATTCTCCCGCGTATTTCATGGGCGCGGAAGCATTTCAACAGAGGTGTTTTTTTCTTGAACATATCCTTATTTCAAATTGTCGAGCGCGTGTTTTATGCGTTTTGCCAGCGTCTTTTCGTCGGCTTCGGCGGCGTCGGGCGAGCATGCAATTTCTATCGTCGCGTTCCATGCCCCGCGAATCCACGCCATCACGGCGTCTTCCGACGTTTCGTTCGGATTGTACGATACAAGAAGATTTCCCGTGATTTTGCAGAGCGAAACCTCCGTAATTCCGACCCTCTTTTTGAGGGCGTTCAGAAACAACGGCGCGTATTTTTCCGCGTATTCGGGGTACGACTTTATGCCGCCGACGTTGATTCGCAGGCGTCCGCGTATGCTGTGGAGCACTTTCAGGCTTCCGACAAACGAAAGCGCGATTTTTTTCAGCGGGTTCATTTGCAGATGTTCACGCTTTGGAAGAGCCACCAGAGCAGGTTCGTGGGGAACGACGGCGTTGTTGTCTGTATCTTGAATGTCCTGCGGAGAATCGGTACGGTTTTGAGGAGTTGGAGAATCAGCAGAATCGTCATGAGTGCGCGGAGGTCGAAAAGTCCCTTTGTGCGCTGCATGAGAGCCTGATTGAACGCGTAGCCTATTGTGGTAAGCTCGCTTGCAAGCAGCGATTTCCTCGACTTCACCTGCGCCTCGAAGTCGAAGCAATAGGTGAGGGCGGATACCACGATTACGGGCGAAAGCGTCTTGGCGTCGTATTCCACAAGCACCGTTCCGAGCATCGGGTTTGCCGATATTTTCCTTATGCCGCCCACTCCCGACAGCGTTTTTACGATTCGCTCCGCAATGGCGCGGTTCGACTTCATCGACGGTATGCGCACGCGCATTCTGCCGGCTATCGAGTGTTTTACTTCGAGAACTCCCTGAAACGACGGCGCGCGCATGGCGGCGTCCAAAATACTGTTGCCTTGTATGTCCATTGAAATGTTGCCTCTTGGTTGGGGGCGTTTGCGCCCATTGTTGAAAAGTTAATTTAGTCTAACTTTTCCGTTTCCCATTGTCAAGTTTTTTGGGGGGCGTGGCGGTTTGGGGTGCAAAAAAAGCCCGCCGCATTGCGCGTCGGACTCGTATACTTCATATTTTTCGCGGAATGTCCACTCTTTATTTAAAGGGCTTCGAGCCGTCGAGCGAGCCGAAGCATGCCGAGCTTCCAAGCTCCTCCTCTATGCGCATGAGGCGGTTGTATTTTGCGGTGCGGTCGCTGCGGCTAAGCGAGCCTGTTTTAATCTGCCCCGCATTCGTCGCCACGGCGAGGTCGGCGATTGTAGTGTCTTCCGTCTCGCCCGATCTGTGCGAAACCACCGCCGCGTAGCCCGCGCGTTTTGCAATTTCCACGGTTTCGAGCGTTTCGGTGAGCGTGCCTATCTGGTTTACCTTCACGAGAACCGCGTTTGCGATTCCCGCCTCTATTCCCTTTTCGAGAATGCGCGGGTTTGTTGCAAAAAGGTCGTCGCCGACAAGCTGCGTGGATTTCCCGAGGGTTTCGGTCAGGAGTTTCCAGCCGTTCCAGTCGTCTTCGGCGCAGCCGTCCTCAATGGAGACAACGGGGAATTTTCGTTTCAGGTCGGAGAGGTAGGCTACCATGTCGGAGGCGGTTTTTACGGATTTGTCGGACTTCTCGAAAACGTAGCGTCCGCGCTTGGCATCGTAAAATTCGCTCGACGCAACGTCGAGGGCAACGAAAATGTCTTTGCCGAATTTGTAGCCCGCTTTGAGGGTTGCGTCGGCAATGGCGGAGAGCGCGTCGTCGGAGCTTGCGAATCTGGGGGCGAAGCCGCCCTCGTCGCCCACCGCCGTGGAAAGCCCGCGCGATTTCAGCACGTCTCTGAGCGCGTGGAATATCTCCGCGCCCGCCCGCACCGCCTCGCGCAGGCTTTTTGCGCCCGCGGGGACAATCATGAACTCCTGAATGTCTATCGGCGCGTCGGAGTGCGCCCCGCCGTTTACGATGTTCATCATCGGCACGGGCAGAACGCGGGCGTTTGCGCCGCCCAGATATTTGTAGAGCGGAAGCCCCGCAGCGTCCGCCGCAGCCTTTGCGCAGGCGAGCGAAACCGCGAGAATCGCGTTTGCGCCGAGCTTTGACTTGTTCGGCGTGCCGTCAAGCTCAATCATGGCGGCGTCCACTTTCGGCTGGTCGAGCGCGTCTATGCCGCGCAGCGCGCGGGCGATTTTCCCCTCGGCGTTTTCGACCGCTTTGAGCACTCCGTTGCCGCCGAAGCGCAAATGGTCGGCGTGCTTCGCGTTTTTGTCGCGCAGTTCGACGGCCTCCGCCTCTCCCGTAGACGCCCCCGACGGAACCGACGCGCGTCCGAAAGCCCCGCATTCGAGAACTACGTCCGCCTCGACCGTCGGATTCCCGCGCGAGTCCAGAATTTCCCTTGCCTTTATTTTCGAAATTGCCGTTTGCATATCCGAACGAATCGGCACAAACGCGGCGCGTCTTAAATCGGCGGGCGGATTGCGGAAAATCGTTGAAAAAAATGGTTGAAAGAAAGGGGCGGCGTTGTAATCTGCCTTTTCGTAAAAACGTCGTCCGCGCGGTGAAAAAAAGACTTCGGAACAGCGTTCCGTCCGTTTTTTGTATGGGATTGCCGTACGGTTCGACGCGATTTTATCAACTATATATAAAAGGAAAAATCATGTCAAAAAGACCTCTAAACGTCGGATTAATCGGCGGCGGTTGCGGCGCGTTCATCGCGCAACCCCACCAAAAGGCAATATTCTCGGACGGCACCCGCAGAGTCGCCGCCGGGGCGCTCCACCCGAATCCCGAAGTCGCGATGAAGGAAGCCGAAAATTGGCCGTACCCCATCAAGGGCTATCCGTCGTACGTCGAAATGATTGAGGACCAGAAGAACCTCCCCGAAGACCAGCGTCTCGACTACGTCCTCATCGTAACCCCAAACTTTGTGCACTTCGACCCCGCAATGAAGGCAATCGAGGCGGGAATTCCGGTCATGTGCGAAAAGCCCCTTACAATCAACCTCGAACAGGCGGACGCGCTCGTTGCAGCCGCCACCGCAAAGGGTCTGCCGTTTGCCGTAGCGCACACATACCTAGGCCACTGGTCGTCGTGGTTCTCGCGCTTCGTGGTGACAAGCGGTCTGCTCGGCGACGTTCGCTGGGTGGATTCGTCCTACATTCAGGGTTGGCTCGCGAAGAAGATTGAACAACAGGGCGGCGAAAGCGGCGCGGACTGGCGCACAGACCCCAAGCGTTCGGGCGGCTCGCTCTGCTGCGGCGACATCGGCACTCATGCGCTCATGCAGCTGCGCTTCGTGACGGGTCTCGACGTAACCCGCGTTTCGGCGCACTTCGAAACTTTCGTAAAGAGCCGTCTGCTCGACGACCACGCAACCGTCTACTGCGAACTCTCCAACGGCGGCAAGGGCATGGTCAGAGCCTCGCAGGTTTGCATCGGCCACAAGAACGACATGGCAATCGAAGTCGCGGGCACTAAGGGCACGCTTGTATGGCGTCAGGAAGAGCCCGAAAAGGTCGTCATCATGCTGGCGGGACAGCCCGACCGCGTTTACTGGCGCGGCGACGTCCAGCCCAACGACGGCTTCCTCGGCGACGTTCCCGAATGGCTTCTCAAAGAACCGCGCATTCCGTCGGGGCACCCCGAAGGCTTCCACGACGCCTACGCGCGCCTGCACCGCGAGTTCGAAAAGGACATTCGCGCGTGGAAGGAAGGCAAGCCGTTCTCGTACGAACACACCCGCTACGCTACCGTCCTCGACGGCAGAATGGGCTTGGCGTTTGTCGACGCGTCCATCAAGAGCAACGCCAAGGAAGGCGCATGGGAGCCCGTTAAGCTCGGCTAATTAAACTTGCATGCTCCGACGCCGCGAAGGCAAAACGCCCGCGCGGCGTCGCCGTTTTTTGGACAAAAAAGCGGGGACAGCCGAATAAATTGAGAAAATTGCGAAATTTTTAGAAAATTGCGTTTTAATTTTGTTGACATTCCCGCAGGCTAAATAAGCTTTTACGCCTTGTAATTGATTTCGGGCATGTGTACGCGCTCCGCAGGCGGGGTTCGGAAAACTTTGTCCGAGGCATCTATTTCACAACAATAAAATATATCAAACCATGCAAAATCTTACTAAAAGAGAAATTGTGCAAAGAATTTATCAGGACAAAGAGGAATGCCGCCGCGGCGACATTCTCCAAAACGATGTAAAAGACATCGTCCAGCGCACGCTCGACATTCTTTCGGAATCGCTCGCGCAGGGCAAAAACGTAGAGCTTAGAAACTTCGGCGTGCTCGAAGTTCAGGTTCGCAAGCCCCGCGTCGGCAGAAACCCCACGAAGCCCGACCACGACGTCGTTATCCCCAAACGCGCCATTGTCAAGTTCAAGGCGGGCAAGGAATTGAAGGCGGCCCTCAAAAACCTCGACCTTTCGCTCGTCGAGGAAAGCAAGGCCGCCCGCGCCAGAAAGTAGGCTTTTATGTTTAAAACGCTGCCGGGGTTCAGGGAGTTTTATCCCGAAGATTGCGCCAAAAAGAACTATATTTTCGGCGTCTGGCGGCGCGCGGCGCGCTCGTTCGGCTTTTCCGAGTTCGAGCCGCCCGTTCTCGAACAGCTCGACCTCTTCACCGAAAAAAGCGGCGAGGAAATCAAGTCGCAGCTGTTCGAATTTGTGGACAAGGGCGGCAGGGCGGTTTCGCTCCGTCCCGAAATGACGCCGTCGCTCGCCCGCATGGTCGGCGCGAAGGCGGCGGGAATCAGACGCCCAGTAAAGTGGTTTGCGATAGGCGAGAACTACCGCTACGAACGCCAGCAAAAGGGCAGGCTCCGCGCGTTCTTCCAGTACAACGCCGACATTCTCGGAGAGGAGTCTCTCGACGCCGACGCCGAGGTTATCGCGCTTCTGATAGAATCGCTCCGCGGCTTCGGGCTGACGGAAAACGAGTTCAAACTGCGCCTCGGCGACAGAACCCTCTGGGTGCTTTTCCTCGAAAGCGCGGGCGTTCCCGACGCGAAAATCATTTCCGTGCTTTCGGTAATCGACAAGCTCGAAAAGGTTTCGCCCGAAGCCCTGCGCGAAATGACGGTCGCCGCGCTCGACGGCACGGGGCTTGACGCCGACGCGCTTGTCGGCAAAATCAAAAATTTCATTTCGCTTCGTGATTTGGACTCCATGAGGGCGGCATTCGACGCCGACGGCGAACTTGCCGAACGCGTCGACGCAAGAATAGCCGACTGGCGCAAGCTTGTGTCGATTCTCGAATCGCTCGGCGTGGGCGCGTTCATCTCGCCCGATTTGAGCATTGTGCGCGGCTTGGCGTACTACACGGGCTTCGTGTTCGAGGCGTTCCAGACGGCCGGCACGGGGCGCGCGCTCGCGGGCGGCGGACGCTACGACAACCTCGTAAAAAAACTCGGCTATCAGGACATGCCGGCAGTCGGTTTCGGCATGGGCGACGTCACGGTTTCCGATTTGCTCGAACTCGTCGGCAAGTCGGGCGAATTGCGCGACGCCCCCGATGCGTATTTCGTGATAGGCTCGGAAAACGTCCGCCCGAAGGCTTTGGAGATAATCTCCGCGCTCCGCAGGTCGGGCGTCAAGACCGACTACCCGCTCAAACAGGCGTCGTTCGGCAAGCAGTTCAAGCAGGCGGACGCCGTGGGTGCGGCAAAGGCGTACATTTTGGGCGACGACGAACTCGCGCAGGGAATCGTAAAAATCAAGGATTTGAAATCGGGCGAAACGTCCGCTGTTGCGCTAAGCTCGCTGCTTTGAGCTTCGGCGCACGCGCCGTTTTACAGGACACTCCGCGCCGACAGGTTGCGGAGTTTTTTTTCGCCGCAAATTTGGCGCGGGGCCATGCTCGGGTGCGGGGAGGGCGGCGCGGAGGAAAGAGCTGCGATTCTTTTAATTTTTCATGCTTGCTTTTCTTTGTCCGTTTATTATAAATTATAGAGCATTAGATGAAGATTGATTTAAACAAAAAAACGCTTCTTGCGCTGTCGGCAATTTCCGCGCTTTTCCTTTGCGGGTGCGATTTCGGCGGCGCGGACGCCGCTGGCAAGGCCGCCGATTCGGCGGAGTCGGCGAAAATTTCGGCGGCGGCGAAAAAATATTTTCCCGACAGCCCCGAACTCCAATCGGAGTGGATTCGCAGACAGACCGACGCGCGCGCGGAGCTGTCGCGCTTTCTGCCGAACATATCGGTTGCGGACTTCGCGGAAATCCGCGACAGGGCGGCGGCAAAGTTTCCCGACAACTACGCGGAGAGACTCGCCTACACGGTTGAGCAGTGCGACTATTGCGCGGCGGCGGCTTCGGCGTATTCCGCGCTTTCGCAAAGCGACGCCGCGTTTGTGCGCAAGCTCGCCGAAGCCCGCTACCCCGACGACTACAAGGGGCGGTGCGCCTACGCTGCGGGCTGGCGCGAGGCGTTGTCCGAGCTTGACTACAAACTGAAACAGTTCCCGTCGGAGGAGTTCGAGCCTCTGCGCGCGCGGGCGATTGCCGCGGCTGGCGGAGACTCCGCAAAAGCCGTAAAACTGCTGGAAGCGCAGGCGAGGGCAAAGCGCGAGTTCGACTCGTTCCGTCCGCGCAGCATCTCGGTTGCGACGCTCGAAAATTTGAAGAGCGCGGCGATGTCGGAATCCGCCGACTATGCGGAGCGGCTCGCATCTCTCAAACGCGCGGTTGTAGGGGCGGCGAACCCGAAGCGGGATTCGGGCGCGTCGGATTCTGAAAGCGCGCCGCCGCTCTCCCGCGCGGAGAGGATTTTCGCAAAGTCGCTCTTCACAAAGCGAGGCGTCGAAAACGAAATCCACGCGGCGGTGCTCGCAAAATTCAAGGGCAGGACGGTCGTGCTGTGCACAAAGGAATTCATGCCCGAAAAGTTCCCCGTGGTGTTCGCAAACGCGGCGGGAAAAGTGTCGTGCTCGCGCGCGTTCGTTTCGGACGAGCTTCCGCTGCTAATGCTCGTGCCCGATTCCGTGCCGCAGTCGCTCGAAGCCTTGGAGATTGCCGACGACTCCGAAGTCCGCATGGGCGCGGAGCTTCTGGCGGTCGCCCCCGACGGCGGCGGATTCCGCTCTCTGGGAGTTTCGGTGTTTTCGGCGGATGAAAAATACCTCAACCTCACCGCCGACACGAACCCGCGCGTTTCGCATAAAATCGACGTAAAACACGTCGGCAGGGACGCAAAGACTTTCGTTTCGGTCTCGGAAATTTCGGATGTCGGCGACGACGCCGTGGCGGTTGATGCGAAGACGGGGAAGCTTGTCTCGTTCTCGGTCAGGATATACAATCCGGGGGTGCTGTCGCACCACGGAAAGACGGGGTCAATCATCGGGCACGAAAATTCGCCCATTCCCGACTTCACGACTTTCGTAAGGCAGTTCGACGGCAGCGTGAACAAGACTTTCGTTCCGTTCAGCTCGATACGCTTCGTCCGCATGGGCGCGTTGGAAAAATGGAAGTCGCTCGACATCGCAAAATTCGCCCGCCAGAAAAACGAAATCAGGATTCTTACCGACGAAAACAACGACTTCATGATGTTTTTCAAAAACAACACATTCGGCGAGGCGTTGCGGTCGCGCAGGCTCGGCACAATCGCGGAGCGGTACAAAAAGCCGTTTCTGCACGACAGGCTCAGCCGCGAGTCCTACGAACGCTCTTACAGAAACTACATGATTGAAGTTTCGTTCGCGCTCAAACGCGAGCTTCAGCACTACGCCAATCCCGACGCATTCTACTCGATTTACAGGCAGGAGCTTCTCTACCAGCTGAAACTCCGCCGCTCGATGTACGAATACCTCGCGGAGGGAGTCAAGGACACGAACATCGTAAACATTCTCCACACGGACCTCGCAACCCGATACGACAACTGCGGCGTGAACACCGAGCGCGTCGGCGGTTCCATCGGGGGCGGATATTGAGGGCAAATCCATGAAAAATCTGCTGTTGATTCTTCTGCTCGCCGCAATCGGCGGCTGGTACTGCTACGACAAATACGGAAAAACCGCCGCCCCGCGGGGCGACTCCGCCGAGGTCTCCGACCCGCTCGCCGCCGAAATCCGCGCCCGCGCAAAAACGCTCTTCCCGACGAGGGAGGGCGACCGAAACGCTTGGATTTCGCGCCAAGTTGCGGCAATGCATGCGCTGGAATCCCGCGCGGAGGGGCTGTCGAAAAAGGATTTCGACTCAATCATGGACGCCGCCCGCCAACGCTACGGCGCGGACTACGAAAAACGGCTCGAATACGTTTCAAAGCAGAGAACCGCGGCAATCGACGTTGCGAACATCGAGGCGTCGCTCAAACTTCCGCCCGACGCGCTCGCCGAGCTTTCCGCGCGTTTCAGGGAGGCGTGCGAAGGCGACTTCTGCGCCATGCGCTCGGCGTATTCGGAGGTGTCTTCCGCGCTTTCGGAAATCGCGCGGAAGTCGGCGTCGCTGCCGGCGTCCGACGCGAAGAAACTCGCGGCAAAAACCGTTCCGCTGCTGCTGAAAAATCCCGTCCGCGCCGTGGAATTTTTCGACGCGCAGGCTTTGGCGCGGCACAACTTTCTTTCAAAACAAGTGCCCGAAGCCCTCGCAAACGCAAAGGCGGAAATAGAGCAGTCGCTGCCCGACGACTACGCCGCGCAGCTCGCCGCGCTCGACTCCAAATTGGACGGGTACATGCGCTCTGGCGGCGGGTTTGCAAGCTTTGCCGCAGACAAAATTTCGAAGCTCGGACGCGACTACTTCGCAAAATACATCTACGTTGCCGACATCGCCGGCGAGTCCCACCCCGCGTTTTTCGCGGAGGTTCGCGGCAGGGTGTTCGCGGTGTTTCCAAGCGAATATCTGGCGACGCTTCCGAAGTCGTTTTCGCTCGACGTAGGCGCGGGCGAAAAATTTTCGTCCGACAAAATCTACCTTTCTAAAACGTCGGCGTTCGCGATTGTCGCGCCGCCCGCGTCCGCCAACCCAGACCCGATTCCGACGGGCAAAATTTCCTCCGACGACGTCGCGGTGGAAATCGTGGGAATTTCCCGCGCGGGCGCAAAGCTTTCCGTTCCCGCCCGTCTGAAATACGGCAAAAAAATAGAGGCAAACTCCGAAAACGCTTCGCTGCTTGCCGAAAAAATGCGCTCCGGCGCGCTGGTGGTGGAATCGGAAACGGGGAAAGTCGTTGCGCTCTTCGAGGCTGTCCCCGCGCCCGACGCCGCAATCTACGCAAGGTTCGACGACCCCTCGGCGTCGGCTCTCGCAAAAATCGGCGAGCGCATTCCGCGCTGGCGCGGGCTTGACGAAGTGATGCGGACGGCGCGCGCGCGCATGGTATCCGACGGGCGGCGCGAGTTCGCCGCGGTCGCGCTGTCGTCGCTCGGCGACGTGTCCGCCTACGTTCCGTCGAAGTATTCCGCCCAACGCGCGAACCTCGAAAAAATCTGCGTCTCCAACTTTTCCGCGCTCCGCTTCATGCTGATAGGCGGCTACGCCGAAGACGTCGAAACACCGGTTATTTCCGATGTCGCCGAGAAGTACAGACCGTTTTTCATCACCGGTTCGCGCGTCGGAACTCCCGCGCTATACTCCAAATTTTCGGCGTACATGAACGACGTCAAAAACGCTCTCGTCCGCAACGCGGCGTTCGCCCGCGGCGGATTCTATTCAGAATACTACTACGATTTTTCCGAAGCCGCAAAGCGTCAGGCGGAGCTTTTCGCAAAGCTCGAAAGCGTTATGACAAACGCCATTGCCGCGCCCGACAAGGCCGCGGTTTTGCACGCCGACTTGGCGAAATGTATTGCGGGTTCGTCGTTCGTGCCGTCGGGGCGCGTGTTTTCGCGTCAGGGTTTTTCCGACGGAGGCGGCGGAAACGTGTTGAGAATGCGCAATGTAAAAAAGGACTAAATATCATGAAATATCTTGCAATTCTTCTTGCCGCCGCCGCCGCGGGCGCGTACTTCTATTTCGGTTCGTCCGACTTCGGCGCGTCGAGCCCCGAGGACGCCGCGCTTGCCGCAAAGGCGGAAAAACTCTTTCCCGACGACCGCGCCGCGCGGAAAAAATGGATTGCCGCCGCAAAGGGAGTTTCGGCGCAAATAGCGGCTCTCGCGCCGTCCGCGCCGTCGGCGGATTTCGAAAAAATAAAAATCCGCGCCGATGGAAAGTTCGACCCCGCGTCTCCCGAAAAATTCGAGTACGTACGCGCCCAGCTCGCCGCCCTTGCGAAAATCGGAAGCGGCGCGTCGGACGACGACGTCCTCGACTCGGAGTTTGCGCTTGCAAAAAAAACCGCGGAGGAAAAATCGCCCGACGATTTCGTCGCGCAGTCCAAATTGGCGGCGTCCTACTGCGCGATGTTCGCCGACGCCCGCAGGGCGCGGGACGGCTGCATGAAGTCCGCAACCGACGGCGCATACGCCGAGTTCATCGCGGCGTTTCCGTCGAACCCGTCGGGCGCGTTTGCGCGTTTCAAAAAGATTTGCGCCGCTCATGCGGCATTCGAAAACGCGCACGTTCCGCCGTTTCTCGACGGAATCAGGGAGCGTCTGTCGGCGGACGTTTCCGACCCCGTCGCGCGGGCTTCCGAGCTTTCGGCGGTTTTGGAGAATCCGCGCAGGCACTTGGATTCGCGCCTGTTCGCGTCGGCGCGTCCCGACTGGCGCGACTTGTCCCGCGCGGGCGAAACGCAGCGCGCCATGCTTGAAAATTCCGTATATACCGCGTCTGTCGGCGGACGCCCGCACACGGCGGTTTACTGCCGCATAAGGGGCGTCGATGTCTTCGCGGTTTCGGGCGCGTGTTTTTCGCGCGGAGAGGTGAAATTTTCTCGCGGCGGCGAAACGGTTTCGGCGAAGCTTTCGAAAGTCGGCAAAAACCTGCTTTTCTACGCGCCGATTGCCAAGCCTTCGGGCGCGCCCGCCGCCGTATCGCGGCTCGACTATGTTCCGTCGTCGGCGTTTGCCGTCGGCGGCAACGCGTTCGGAAAAACGGTCTCCGTCCGCGCCTCTCCCGAAAAAATCTCCGACGGCAAAATCGGCTTCTACCAAAGCGGATTTCAGGATTTGCTTTGCGACGGCGCGGTGCTTTTGTCGGCGGATTCGCGCGAGGTTTTCGCGCTAGGAATCCGCGGCGGCTGGGCTGAACTGCCCAACCCCGACGCGCCAGACGCCGAGGACGTCGCCGCCCGCGTGCGCATGTCGAAAAGCGCAATCCCCACTTTGGCAAAGGAGTTTGCGACGGATTTTTCCGCCGCAAACGCCTCCGCCGAACCGCTCCGCTATTGCCAGCTGGGCGCGGAGTTCGACCAGTCGCTTGGCTACGACGCCGAAAAGGACGCCGCGTTCGGGCATTGTCTTGCCGTGTTTACGCGCCAAAACAATGCCGCGTTCGCCGCGCTTTCCGACAACCGCATGGAAACTTTCCTTTCGCCCGACACCGAGCGCGACTTTCCAAAACTCTACGCGTCGGCAATGCGCTTCAAACGCGCGTTCGGCGACGTCCGCAACGCCGCGCAGCTCCGCGCGAACGCCCGAAATTTCATGCAGCAGGTCTGCTCCGACATGGACTCGTCGCTCCGCGATTTCCGCGCGCGCGAAATCTTCCCGTTCTACGAAAAGGCGGCGCAGGAGCAAATCGAATTCAGGGAAAAGCTCGTTTCCGCGCTGAAAACGGCGCTGAAAAAGTCCCCCGCCGACTCGCTCGTCCCGCGCGACGTCTCCGTGGTGTCGTCGCGCTGACGCGGGAAAAATGGCGTCTTGACAAGCCGCGCGTTCCTGATAACTCTTTTAGCTTTACGCAACAAACACTCCGTACAGCTAATGAAACTTTTTTACACTCTCGCCGCAATGACACTCTCGACCTGCGCTTTTGCGCAGTCGTACCTGCTGACCGTCGAAACTTTCGTCGGAAACAAATTGGAGGACAAAATGTCCTTCTCTCTGCAAGTCGGAGAGCCACAGACAAAGGGCTTCGACGGCAAGCTTCTGGCGAAACGCTACCGCGCAAAGGGCTTCCCCAACAAGCGTTATGCCGAAATAAAGGCGGCGGCGGCAGACGCAAAAAAAACGGAGGCGGAGGCTAAAATGACCCCGCGCGAAGTCGTGAAAAACCTCGCCGAAAAAACGCGCGGCGAGCTTGCCGCGGCGGAACGCGCAAGCGAATCGGCGGCGGTTAAAACGGACTCCCTTTCGGAGAAACTCAAACTTTTGGAGGAGCTTGAAGAGCTTGGCTCGCGCAATTCGCCGTCGTTCGACAGGTCGTACGAGGCTTTCTGCAAAAAGTACGAGCTGACCCCCGCCGACTTGGAATACAAGAAAATGCTCAAAAAACGCCCCGCCTACACGGGCGACATCGAGGAAATAGACTACGGCTCGTTCTGCGCGGCAAAAATCACGAAGGCCGCCGACAAGGACGCCCTGCTCAATATCGACTACGCGTACTCGCGCATTAGCTCCAGCTTCTACTCGGACGGCACAAACAATTCGAACTCGATAACAAAGCACCCCGTGGTCGAGCGTTTCGAAAAATACGGAATGAAAAACGTGCACCTTGTGGTTGGCAAGCCGTATTGCGTGCAGTTCGGCAGACTGTCGGCGGAAAAGGCGCGGTCGCTGTCGGAGGCTCTCTCGAAATCGGGCATTTTCGGCGACGGCGAAAGCGTGGCGGGAGGAGAACAGGCGGAAGCGGAGGCGGACGAATCGGCGAAGCTCGACGCGCAGGGGCTGTACTCGGAAATCAAGCGCAAATATTCTGGGGAAGGCGGTCGCGTGCTAAGAGCTGTCTTTACTTTAAAACACGATAACGGCGCGTTATAGCACCGTTGATGCGGCGTTTCCCCGCGCTTGCGGACTGCTCGCGTACACAAGTACGCCACGCACCCCGCAAGCGCGTGAAAGCCACCGCCTGAACGGCACTCTAACGCGCCTAAAATTACAGCGCATGGCGCGGAAGATTTTTAAAATGCGTTGGGATAAAAGTTGAGTAGGGCGTTTCGCATAGCAACCGTAGCTTAGTGAAATCCGCGTATGCTACGCGCCCTGTTCCGCGCGTAAAGTCGCCCTTATACTGGCACTCTAACGCGCCTAATATTACAGTGCTGGCGCGGAAGATTTTTAAAGTGTTTTGGGATAAAAGTAGAGTTGATTGGTAAGCGGAGAATCTGTGTTTGCGGATTTCCGCTTTTCATTTATCCGCGCAAAGCGCGTCTATTTAAGTAAGTTTCTTTCCAAACATCGTATATCCCAACGCCAGTAATTGCCAACGACAATACGAACTAATCGGGGAAAGCGTCAAGTATACTTGCCGCGCATAATCACAGAAAGGAGCGAAGCTCCGACGGCTGGCGCACCTTGCGTCCGCGGCTCGCGCCCAAAAAAGGGTTGCGTTTGGTTTTGGGGGGTGGATAATGGGGAGAAAATAATAAGACAGGTATGAATCAGATTGACATATTCGGGCAGAACGCCGAGGTTTTCATCGGGGCGGAGGATTTGAAGGAGAAGCTTGCGGCTGGCAAGCGGTTGCGCGTCAAGTTGGGGGTAGACCCGACGCGCCCCGACCTCACGTTCGGGCACATGGTCGTTTTCAACAAACTGCGCCAGTTTCAGGATTTGGGGCATCAGGCGGTTTTGATTATCGGCGACTACACCGCATGTATCGGAGATCCCAGCGGTAGGAGCGCATTGCGCCCCGTCTTGACGCGCGAAGAGGTCATGGAAAACGCAAAGACCTACCTTGCGCAGGCGTTCAAGATTCTGGACGAATCGCGCACGGAGGTGCACTATAACAGCGAGTGGTTCGGGGGAATGTCGTTCGGCGACCTGCTGAACCTCGCCCGCAAAATGACGGTCGCGAGAATGCTCGAACGCGACGACTTCGCAAAACGCTACGCGTCGAAGACGCCGATTTCGATAGTCGAATTTTTGTACCCGCTCGTGCAGGGCTACGACTCTGTTATGATAGAGTCCGACGTGGAGCTTGGCGGAACCGACCAGCTTTTCAACAACCTTGTCGGGCGCGACTTGCAGCGCGACGCAGGGCAGTCGGGGCAGGCGGTAATCACAATGCCGCTTCTCGTGGGCTTGGACGGCGAAAAGAAGATGTCGAAAAGCTACGGTAACTACATTGCGTTCAACGACTCCCCGCGCGACATGTTCGGGAAAATCATGTCCGTCGGCGACGACACGATGTGGAAATACTACCAGTACCTTTTGCTCGAAACGCCCGAACAGATTGAGCGCATGAAGTCGGAACACCCGATGAAATGCAAGAAGAATCTGGCGTGTCTTATGGTCTCGCGCTTCTTCGGCGCGGACGTCGGCAGGGCTGAGCTTGAAAACTTCGAAAAGGTCTTTTCGAAAAACGAAATTCCCGACGAAATGCCCGAATTTGCGTGGGATTCCGTCGCGCAGTCCGACAGCGCGCCGATTGTCAACGTCATGTCCGAGACAAAGCTTTTTCCGAGCAAGAAGGAGGTCCGCAGACTCATCGAACAGGGCGCGGTAAAGCTCGATTCCGAGCGCGTTTCCGACCCGTTCCTTGCGCTGTCGCGCCCCGTAAATCCGCTGGTGTTGCAGGCGGGAAAGCGCGTGTTTTTCAGAATAATTCCGTAATGCAGGGCAACCCGATTTTGCGCGGCTGACCGTTCGGGAGGCCGCTTTTTTTATGAAAGACGAGGAAGTAAAGGCATTGGGCGAAGCCCGAATCGGGAGCTTGCTTGTCCGCTACTCGACACCCTCTATTGTGGCGACCGTCGTCAGCGCGACATACAATGTCATCGACCGCATATTCGTTGGGCGCGTGTGCGGCGCGGACGCGCTTGCGGCTATAACCGTGTGCTTTTCGCCCGCGCTGTTTCTGCTCGCCCTCGCGATGACGATAGGTCAGGGGAGCGCGACGCTAGTTTCGATAAAACTCGGCGAGGGCGACAGGCGCGGGGCGGAGCGCGTGCTGGGGCAGGCGGTGTTCATGTTCTTCGCCTTCTACGCAATTACCGCGACGCTCGTGCTGTGCAACATGGATTCCGTCCTCAGGTTTTTCGGCGCGACGGAGCGGATTCTCCCCGACGCAAAGGCTTATTATTCCATAATAATAGGAGGGCTGGTTTTTGAAAAAATATCATTTGGCGTAAACAATCTGATACGCGCGGAGGGTCGCCCGACATATTCGATGGCTACAATAATAATCGGGGGAGTTGCGAACGTAATTTTGGATTGGCTGTTCATGTGCAAATTCGGCTGGGGGATACGCGGGGCGGCGTTGGCGACAATCTCGGCGCAGGCATGCGGAACGGTCTGGGTTTGCGCGTTCTATTTCTGCGGGCGGAGCTATTTGAAAATCAGGCTGAAAAACCTGCGGGCGCACTTCGACCTCATGGCGTCGATGCTGTACGCAGGCTCGCCGAGCCTGATTATTCAGGGGTTGTCGAGCGCGGCTACGATGATGCTCGTAAGGCAGGCGCGGGTGTACGGGTCGGAGTCGGCAATAGCGGTGGTTGGCATTTGCATGACGGCGACAATGTTCATATTTCTGCCCGTCGTGGGGCTGTCGATGGGCGCTCAGCCGATAATAGGCTACAACCGCGGGGCGCGGAATCCCGAACGCGTGCGCTCGGCGTTGCGGCTTTCGCTGGCGGCGGGTTCTGCGATATGCTGCGCGGGATTCGTCGCCACGCAGGCGTTTCCCGACGCGATTTTTTCGATATTCCTTCCGTCGGATTCTCCGCTGATTCCCACGGGCGAACGCGCCATGCGCCTGCTTACGCTCTGCTGTCCGCTAATCGGGGTGAATATTGTGGCCTCTGGATATTTTCAGGCGGTGAAACGCCCGATATTTTCCATTTTGATAACGGTCGTGCGTCAGGTTTTGTTCCTCGTGCCGTTCCTGTACCTGCTGCCGAAATTCATGTCGCTCGACGGAATTTGGGCGAGTTTTGCGGCTTCCGACTTCATGGCGTTCCTGTTTTCGGCGGCGGTTGTCGCGCGGGAAATGCGGAACTTGCGCGGAAGGTCGGTTTATTCGGCGGAAAAGTGTTGAAATGCGCGGCAATTTGTAAATTATGGAGACGATATGATAAGAAGGGCATTTTTAGGTATTTTGTTCGCGACACTCGGCTGCGCCGGCGCGTTCGCGCAACGCGACATCGACATTCAAATCGAGGGCAGGGGACAGCGTCTGAACGTCCCCGTTTACAGGGTTGCGATTACTTCGGACGACCAGTCGCTGCTCGCCGACGCAAAACGCGCGTTCGGACTGCACGGCAGCTACATTGTTTCGACCCCCGCAAATGCGCAGTTTACGTTCTCGTTCACAAAGGCGGGCGCGACGGCGGTCAAGGTGGCAATCCGCGGCGGAACGTTGTTCGAGCAAATCTGCACGGGCGAAAGCATGACGGCCGCTCTCATGAAAGCGTGCGACGTTGCGGTCAACCGCACGCTCGGAAAACCGGGGTTCTTCGCGGGGAAAATCGTGTTCTCGTACTCCCGCAACGGCGGAAAAAACACGGACATCTGCATGTCGGACATGGTCTTCAAGCGCGTCAGAATGCTCACAAACGACAAGTCCGACTCTCTCCTGCCGCACTTCTCGCCCGACGGCCGCAAGGTGATGTACACGGGCTACTATCGCTCCGGCTTCATGGACCTTTTCCAAATCGACCTTGCGGCAAACTCGCGCAAGCCGTTCGCGTCGTACAAGGGCAGCAACACGGGCGGAGACTTCTCGCCCGACGGCAAAAAAGTCGCGATGATTCTCACAGCAACGGGCAACGCGGAAATCTGGACGGCGAACGCAAACGGCACGGGCTTCCGCCGCCTCACGAAAACCTCCGCGACGGAATCGACGGCGAGCTTTTCGCCCGACGGCTCGAAAATCCTCTTCGCCGCCGACAACCGCGGCTCGCCGCAAATCTACACAATGCCCGCAAACGGGGGGCGTCCGAGCGTGGTGCGCACAAACATCAGCCGCTACTGTTCCGAACCCGCGTGGAATCCGAAAGACCCCAATAAAATCGTGTTCACGCTGGCGCAGGGGCGCGGATTTCAGGTGGCGGTCTACGATTTCTCCAAGCGCGTTTCGGAGGTCGTAAGCGCGGGCGAAAGCACGTCTACGCCGCGCTGGCTCAACGACGGCCGCCACATAATCTGCGCAAAGGCGCGCGGCAAAAACCGCCAGCTCTACATTATCGACACCGAAACAAAGAGGCAGGCGCCGCTCCACACGGCGTCGTTCGGCTCGGCGAAAGAGCCAGATTTCGTGTACAACCCCCGCTAATTTTCCAGTCATGACAATCGCCACACTCGACCTCGAAGGGGTTTTGATTCCCGAAATCTGGATTGCGTTTGCGGAGGCGTCGGGCATTTCCGAACTCCGCCTCACCACGCGCGACGAGCCCGACTACGACAAACTAATGAAGTACCGTCTGGACATTCTCGCAAAACGCGGAATAAAACTCGGCGACATCTCCGAAATAATCGCGACCCTCGAACCCCTCGACGGCGCGCGCGAATTCATGCAGTGGCTGCGCTCGCGCACAAGGGTGGTAATTCTCTCCGACACTTTCGAGCAGTTCGCCGCGCCCCTCATGGCAAAGCTCGACTACCCGTCGCTGTTCTGCCACGAGCTTGTTATCGCCCCCGACGGCACTGTCGCAGACTACAAACTCAGAATGGCGGACCAGAAGCGCAGGGCGGTCGAGGCGTTCAAATCGCTCAACTTCAAGGTGGTCTCGACGGGCGATTCGTACAACGATCTTTCGATGCTCCGCGCTGCCGACCGCGCGGTTCTCTACCGCCCGACCGAAAAGTTCGCGGCGGAAAATTCCGACCTGCCCGTCGCGCGCGACTACGACTCGCTCAAAGCGGCGTTCGCAAAATTCTTGGACGAATAAACACGGATAATTTTTAATAGAAAAGGCTACATTATGGCAACAAAGAAAAATATCGGCCGCTACGCCGCGCGCGGAGTTTCGGCGGGCAAGGAGGAAGTCCACGCGGCAGTGGACAAGCTCGACCAGGGCGTTTTCAAGGGCGCGTTCTGCAAAATCACGGAGGACTTTCTGACGGGTTCGAAAGCCAAGTGCAACGTCATACACTCCGACGGCAGCGGCACGAAGTCAATCATAGCGTACCTCCAATACAGGGAAACGGGCGACGCATCGGTATTCAGGGGAATCTCGCAGGATTCCATCGTGATGAACATAGACGACCTTCTCTGCATCGGCGCGGTCGAGCGCATTCTGCTTTCCAACACCGTAAACCGCAACGCCAGGAATTTTTCGGGCAAGGCTCTTGCGGAGCTTATTTTGGGCTCGGAGGACTTCCTCGCAAAACTCAGAAAACTCGGCGTTAAAATCTATTCCGGCGGCGGCGAAACGGCGGACGTGGGCGACCTCACGGGTGCGGTCGTCGTGGACAGCTGCGCGGTCGCCGTGATGAAGCGCGACAACGTGATTACGGGCGCGGACATCAAGCCGAACCTCGCGATTGTCGGGCTTTCGTCGGCGGGGCGCGCAACGTACGAAGACTTCGAAAACAGCGGCATAGGCTCGAACGGGCTTACGAGCGCGCGCCACGACATGCTCTGCCCCTACTACCGCGAAAAATACCCCGAAACCTACGATTCCAATACCGACAAAAACCTCGTCTACTGCGGGCCGCACAAGCTCGAAGACAAGCTTGAAGGCTCGGACATGACCGTCGGTCAGGCTCTGCTTTCCCCCACGCGCACCTATGCGCCCGTCGTGATGAAAATCATGAAAAAGTATCCGAATTTGATAAAAGGGCTTGTCCATTGCTCTGGCGGCGGACAGACGAAATGCCTGCGCTTCGGAAAGGGCGTCCACTTTGTGAAAGACAACCTTCTGCCCGTCCCGCCGATTTTCAGGGCAATTCAAAAGGCGAGCGGCACGACCGACCGCGAAATGTTCGAAGTGTACAACATGGGACACCGCATGGAGGTATACTGCAAAAAGTCGGACGCAAAGAAGGTCGTGGAAATTGCGGAGTCTTTCGGAATCGCCGCGCAGGTCGTCGGCTACACCGAAAAATCCGCGCGCGCCGACGGCAAAAACCATGCAAGCATTAAATACGGTTCGAAGAAAATCGAATACGGACCGAGAGATTAAACGGAGTTTTCGAAATGTTGAAGGCAGGTATTGTGGGTTTGCCGAACGTCGGCAAAAGTACGCTGTTTAACGCGCTCACGCGCTCGCGCAAGGCGGAGGCTGCAAACTATCCGTTCTGCACGATTGAGCCGAACGTGGGAGTCGTGGAAGTTCCCGACGACAGGCTCGCGCCGCTTGCGGTCATCGCAAAGACGAACGTGATAATCCCCGCGGCGGTCGAGTTTGTGGACATCGCCGGTCTCGTCGCGGGGGCAAGCAAGGGCGAGGGGCTCGGCAACAAGTTCCTTGCGAACATACGCGAGGTAGACGCAATCGTGCAGGTCGTGCGCTGTTTCGACGACGACGACATTCTCCACAGCATGGGAAGCGTCGACCCGATTCGCGACATCGAGGTTATCTCCACCGAACTCATTTTAAGCGACCTCCAAAGCTGCGAAAAACAGCTCGACTCCAACGCCCGCAAGGCTAAGGGCATGGACAAAGAGGCAATCAAGAACGTCGAAATGCTCAAACGGCTCATCGAGCACCTAAACGCGGGAAAGCCCGCGTTCACCCTGCCCGACGTTTCGGAGGAGGACTCCGCGCGGATAAAATCGTTCTTCCTGCTGACGTCGAAGCCCGTAATCTACGCGTGCAACGTCGGCGAGGGAGACCTCGGCGGAGACTCGAACGAGTACGTCAAACGGGTTCGCGAATTCGCAAAAAACGAGCACAACGCGGGAACATGCGTGATTTGCGCGCGCCTCGAAGAGGAGCTTTCGTCGCTTTCGCCGGAGGAGTCGGCGGAATACCTGAAAGAGCTCGGCGTGGACGGCAGCGGCGTTTCCGAGCTTATCCGCGCCACATACGATTTGCTCGGCTTGGCGAGCTATTTCACCGCGGGCGAAAAGGAGGTTCGCGCGTGGACGTTCGTCAAGGGCATGACCGCCCCGCAGTGCGCGGGCGTAATCCACACCGACTTCGAGCGCGGATTTATCAAAGCGGAGGTCGTATCCTACGGCGACCTCGCCGTCGCGGGATCCGTGCACAAGGCGCGCGAAGCCGGAACGTACAGGCTTGAAGGCAAGGACTATCTCTTCAAGGACGGCGATGTGGCGCTGTTCAGGTTCAACGTCTGAGGCATGAAAATAGCCGCGCTGAAATTTCTCTACGCCATAGCCTCCTCAAAGAGGCTCG
>OGFM01000052.1_pt1 | contig 100077 bp, 123 predicted proteins | sample 1570871 | NCBI WGS metagenome assembly OGFM01 (sample SAMEA2581957, study PRJEB24529) | metagenome | biome: Human gut stool | place: China | collected 2011
ATATTAATTTTATCTTATTCAGAGTAATATATATTATTATATATATTAATTTTACCTTATTTAGGCTAATATATATTATTATATATATTAATTTAATCTCATTTTGACTAATATATATTATTATATATATTAGTTCTATCTTACTTGAGTAATATATATTATTATATATATTACTTTATTTTTTTCTTTTAATTGTTTTTTTGATATCCGTTAGGAGCAATTTTTGTACCTGAATTTTCTCTTTAATTGTACTGCTTGAGCTTTATGTCTATGAAATAGCCACGCTATAAAGCGTGGGCAAGATACGTATTTGTAATACAAATACCAACCGATAAATGGTTGTCTTGTTAGGGGATACCCCTAAAACCCTTTGATATTTTTACGATTAAAAAGAAAATATCTATCTAGTCGCAATAATATATATTATTATATATATTATTCAAAATAATAAAAAAAATAATAAAAAAAGAAGCTTCAAACGCTTCCTTTTTGAACTATATTTTAAAAATGTTGCCTAATTATCAATATTACATACAACTGTGACATTGACATTCAGACTTTACTTCTTCTATTGTTGTTCTGACATTATCTATCTAGTTGGAAATAATATATGCGTTAATTGAGGATTGTACTTAACCACAAGCTCTTGAAATTTTCTGCCATTACGAATGAAGTTCGGAACTTTAAAAAAATTTGCCTTATCATAATGTATTTGTTGCAATATAAATGCCAAAACCTTACAATCATTTAAGTCATAATCCTCATTTGCTCTATCATATTTTTCTAACTTAAAATCTAACATCTGCCAATCATTATCTGTTATATCATTCATTGATAAAAAAGGTATTTCCTCATAAATTAATTCTTCAATCGTCAGCATATCATCGTCACATGCTTCATCATTTATCTTTTTTCTCAATTGCTCCGCCACCTCCAAAACGCCATCTCTTGTTAGATTTTTTATTTTTCCTTCATAATACCCACAATAATTATCTAATTCATGAATAAAATCAAGGATAGCTTGATTGTAACCTCGCTGCATATACCCTTCACAAAGTTTCCTCACGTCCTTATCATTTTTGAAGTTACTGTCATTTGGAGCAGCCGCCTTTACTATATTGATTGCTCTTTTAACAGGAATTAGATAATTATCACTGTTACCGCTTCCATATAGTTTTACCGAAGAGTCCGTTCTTAATTGTTCTACAACCTTATCTACATCATACATAACTGTATCTCCTTTATTGCAAGATAACTTAATAAGCTTTCCCTGTTCCTCTAAATCTTCATATTCAGCAAGTTTTTCTGTTGCATACCTAACTTCTGGATTTTCTTCTGCATCAACCAAAATTGCATGAGTTTTATCAAACCATCTTGTTACTCTCTTCATGCATTTTTCTCCTTTCACATTACATTTTAAGATCATACTATAAATCCCTTTTTAGAAAGTAATACAAAAAAAATTATAAGACCTATTAAAAAGCACCCATGTATTATAAATTTTATAAGTTCCTTTTTTCTTCGCAAATATTTAAGATTATACACATAATTTATATCATCAAGAGTGATTTCATTTTTTTCTTCATATGATAATCTATCTTTTATCATATCCAAATTTTCCACTTGTTCTCTTAAAGGATTTGTTTTTCGTGTTGTAAATAGCATCATTTCTTCATTCCTTATTATATTTTTAAATTTCGGAAATCCCAACAATGTTTTGGTAGATAAAAGATATTTTTCACATTCATGATATTGCCATTCTATACAGCCTAACAAATATAATCGTTCTTTTTTTATCATCAAGTAAAAATAATTTTTATGCTCTCCTAAAAAGATATCTTTAGTATCTTCATTAACAGGATAATACTTACCATATAACTTATTTTGTATATACTTTTTTAATCTATTCATAACCTTTTTTCCTTCTTATTAAAACTTATTTACAGATACTCCTGATTTATTGCTTTATTGCATAGTTTCTTATACTCTGTCTTTGATAAACTGTAAGTAAAATATTATTTCCATTTATCGGGTAAATCCCCACTTATCAATATATATTCACCTGAATGTAATAATCCGCGTGTCATTGTGTCAGAAAAAGGATTATCAATATAAGGGTTTAATTTAAGTATTCTTCCTGTAGAACGTTCCTTGACTTTTACGGAATACATATTTTGTGCCTGATTTGCTATATTGATTTTTTCTATCAGTATATGAAATAATGCTGATATATGTACTTCCGGCGTTGATCTCATATTGATTTTCTTTGTATATTCGCTATCAGAATTATTCTCTAATACACTTTTCACATACCTTTGATCGGACAGTTTGCTAAGTTCTATTTTTTCATCATCTAACAAATGCAAGAAATCAGTGGCAAGACTGATATGCCATTCAGCATCAACCAAATAATTTTTTATGTATTTATCCATGTAATCAGCAATCTGTTTTTTTGTAAATTCCATTTCTACACCACCATTCTATTTATTATCTGAATCTTCAAATAGCTGGAAATTCAATATAACTACATTATTAACAAAGAAATCTCTTTCTATAATTTTTGTTAATTCTTTTATTAAATCTATTCCAGTTATCTTACAATCAATTGTCAGTCCCGTATTTCCAAACCCAATATTTCCGTTTGTTACATGTGAAAATGATACAAAATAATGATACATAATATATTGTCCTCCTGCTTATATATTTTTGAATTTCACTCCACTATTCCCGACGTTGTCGGCAGTAGTTGACAATCATACTATAAATTCCTTTTTACAAAACAATACAAAAAAATTATATTACCTATTAAAATACACCCTGGTATTATAAATTCTATAAGTGCCCGTTTTCTTCGAAAATATGTAAGATCATACACATATTTTATATCATCAAGAGTGATTTCATTTTTTTCTTCATATGACAATTTATCTATTATCATCTCCAATTTTTTCACTTGCTCTTTTAAAGGTGCTGTTTTTTGTGTTACAAATCGCATCATTTCTTCATTTGTATTTTTGTATTCGCGATACTCCCTCTCAATACAAATTAATAAATAGAATTGTTCTTTTTTTATCATCACACAAAAATAATTTTTATGTTCTCGTAAAAAGATATCTTTAGTATCTTCATTAACAGGATAATACTTGCCATATAATTTATTTTGTATATACTTTTTTAATCTATTCATAATTCTCCTTTTTTACCAAAACTTATTTACAGGCACTCCTGCTTCCTTACATAGGTTTTTATATTCTGTTCTACATCCTGCGTATAGGTAAGTATCTGACCTATACCATAAATAGTTTTATCTTTTCCTATATTTTCTTACCTCACTTAAATTTCAGTTTCAGTTAGTTAATCATCATCAATTTTCAGTTTAGTTGATTTGCTTTTTTGCTAAATCATTCATAAATCCTATTCCTATTTTGTAATTGTCAATGCCGTCAATTGTTACATTTTTAATAGCAAACATTCTGTCACAAGCTTCTTCCATCAAAGCATAAATGAGTTCTTTTACATCATTTGGACTATCACAATCTGTATTTATATCAATGTTTATTTGCATTTTTTTAATTGCCATATTCTTTCCTCCGCAAAATTCAGTTTGTCCAAATAATTTGTAATTCTTTCAATTCATCATCAGCTATATATCCATTATGAGCAATCCATTCATCTTTTGCAATTTCGTCATATGTATATTTTGTTTTCAAAATATATGACATATAATCATTGTTATTGCAATTTTGATTCAGTGCTTTTTCTGCAAGACATTGCTCTTCAACATTGAAACTGCCCAGCTCATCTATATAGTTATCTATTACTGCATTATTATCCGTTTCGGTATCCATTTCCGTTTTTAGCTCTGCTAAATATTCATCTGAAAATGCAAGATAAGTAATGATTTCCCATGATTTTCCAAAGCTATTCCAAATTCTAACCTTATAGTATCTCATTGTATTCACCTCTAGTAAAATGCTTTATCAAATTTCAGTTTATCTAATTACAAATATCCAGTTGATAAGCCGTCAACGAAAACATTAGTAATAACTTCATTGTCTTTTGACACAAGAGATAAAACACCTATATCAGCATTTATATAAGCCTTATCTTTTATTTTTTCTGCTAATTCATCTAATTTATTTGCATACTTTATGAAATCTTTTATATCTTTCTCACTAACACCTTTTTGCATACAATCTCCTCGCTAAATCTTAATTTAATTTCTGAATATTAGTGACATAAATTCCGTTTATACCCCATCCCTCAAAGCCCACGTTCTGAGTTTTCGTTACTTCTGTAACAGTAGCAATATACTCGGCTTTATATGGATTTGGTTCATTTGAATCTACAAATTTGATTTTATCTCCTTTTTTAAGCTCCATAACACAAAGGTCTTTATCTTTGTTTTCACACCAATGCTCAATGTCACATTTTTTACCATTTCTCATGTTTCATTTCACTCCTTAAATTTCATAACACTCTGCTAAATCGTGCTTTTCTTCACTCCATTCGCAGAAAACTTCATTTGAATAAATTTCAGTTTAATTACCTTGTTATACTACTTGTACCATTTTCATCTGTAATGTCTACCGAAATGGTCATTCTGTGGAATATTGAAGTACATCGTTCTCTAATAACCTCTTTTGTTGTGTCTCTTACAACTCTATTGAAATCATTATTCATAGCGTTATGAACCATTGTGTCTATGTCTTTTTCATGCATAGCTTGAACACAAGCTTTCTGAATTTCTTCTTGCAAAACTTCTTTTACCAATTCTTTTAATGTATTCTTATTAATTCCTGCTTCATTAAGCATTTGCCTTACTTCCTGTCTTACCGCAATCTGTTCTACTGTCATATCAATACCTCCGTAAATCCTAATTTATCTTCGTTTTTCTTTTACCCACAGTGTGAAAAATAGACTTGCTAAGAACCAACCAATACATATAAATATTTTGTCTATCATTATGAATTTTCTCCACAAAACCTTAATTTAATTTTTTAAGTTTATTCCATCTTTTATTTTAATTTATTATCAATGTATATTTGTAGAAATGTAATAAGTAATCCACCTATCATCAAAATCAATACTAAATACATGACAAAAACAGGCATATCCGCTTTATATACTATAAAAGATGATAGTATAGCAAACCATGCGGATACAATGAAGGAAAATTTTCTTCTTTTTATATTAAATAATATCAATACAAAACTACATTTAATAATAATAAAGAATAATATTAAAGTGTTCATTTTTGCCCTTTCTGCTATTGAGCTAAACCTTAATTTTCAATTTAGCTTATATTAACATCACAATCTTCATCAATTTTACTATCAGCTTCAAAATACATATCATCACAATCTTCCGTTGCAAATTCAGCACGATAGCAAATATCGCAATTACAAGATGCACACTCATAACAGTTATCACATTGGCAACCGTCACAATTCATACTTTTAAAATTCTCTTTGTTCTTTACCATATTCCTTTACCTCACTAAATTTCATTTCTTTTCACTTCTACCAAAATTTATTCATAGGCACTCCTGCTTCATTACATAGGTTCTTATATTCTGTCTTTGATAAAGCGATATTAATATCAAACCTCATTTCATTGAATTCATCCTTTAAGTGCCATACCATAGGATCTATGTTGTCAAGAATAGGATTGCCGTAATATTTATTCCTTATGTCATAGTCCTGCAACTGTAGTGGCAGCTTATCCTTACTAACCCCACAGACTAACGCAAGATCATCAGCGTTTTTTATTTCAATATGTAATATCAGCGAACCTTGTTTTCCTGTTAAAGCACATTTGACATCAGCCAGATTGCTATATCTGTCATATCCAAATGTATATGTGGAACTATTAGCATAATAGTTATTCCACAGATATTTTGTTGTAATAAATTTACCCAGGTCATAATTTTCATCTGAATATTCCTGTCCGAATTTCATAGGTTCTTCACTATGCATAAGTTTATGTCCTACAAGCTTTCCTTGAAGCTGCATTAATACCAGGTCCTTTATCTGTATAGAAACAAGATTTCTGATTTCTTCTATAATACTTGAAGCATTCTTTTCGTAATCTTCATGTATTAATCTGTTGATTTCTGTTGCGTAGTTGTATCTTAACAGCCATTTCTGCTTATACTCTAACTCTTCCTTAGTACCTGCCTGATTTAAGTCTAAGGATAGGTATTTATAGCCTTGTACCTTTCCAAATACATCCTTTATGGCGTATTTATCTTCAATCATTATTGACTTATCTGTATTACTTATTACATTAAGCAGGTCTACATTCACCTGATCCTTATATCTTTTTATTAATGAACTATTATTATCATCGAACTTCAAAAGTTCTGTCTGATATTTCATGCCCTTAGTATTTTCAAAATCAATAACCCCTAAATCAAGTGATGGTAATGCATCCTGTATTATTAATGCATTTTCAGATTTTTCTATAAGTGGACTGTTTATCATTTCTCCCACATAAGACATAGGCAGTTCTGGTGCAGGCTTGTCATAAAACTTATCCTTAATTAATGAAAGCATCATTATGAACCAAAATGCTTCGTCCTGGCTTAATGAATCAATCGTGCCTATAACTGTATATAATGATTCTTCATTTAATACAGTCGATAATTTAGTACTTTTTTCTGATGTACCATATCTGCCACTTCCCCATAAGTCACTTATATTTATATCTGCAACGGTATCATACGGAAACCAGTTAGATTCAATCCGGTTGCTCATATCCCTGCCAGGGCATCTGCTCATGTCTCTTCGCATTGGATGTGAATATTTAGGCATATCAGTTAAAAGATAAAGATTGTCTCCATTATTAATTACAAAAGCAAAATAGCTGTCTGTAATATGTTTTTCATCCCTTATGTAGGCAATCTGGACACCATTAATTTTACCTTTTGCAGCACATGTAATAAGGGCATTAAGGTCTTTATACATAATGATATTTCTTGTCATCTTGAAATCATCACCTGCTGTGCCGCTTGAAAACTGCATCGTTCTTAACTTTTTATTTATACAGTTAAGAGCCGATGTCCTAAGTTCTATTACTGAGAACAAATCAAGTTCAAATGGCAAATTGTAAAATTCCATAGCCTTTTTTGCTTCGTCAAGCACCTGCTTTTCTGCATCATTTTCTTCAAGTGCATAATACAAAGTCTTAATATCACTTATAAGTTCATCTGCGTCCTTATTAGTTATCAATTCAAATAAAGACATATTCCTGTTTGTAAGAAACTTCTTAAAATATACTTTCAGATAACATTCTGCAAATAAGCCTGTGCTGTCATATGTTAATGACTCTTTAATTTTATCATTCATCCTTTCAACGTCATAATCAGATAAACGTCCATCAAGGTAAATTGTATATGACTTATTATCTTCTGTTGGATCTACTCCTGTTATTTTTACCCACAAAGCAATCATTTCTTTAAAATTAAGTTTTGACATTTAATCATCTCCTTCTGGCAACTTGGTATATCTTATACCGACAACAAGCATTGAAAAAGTCATAAACCACAACAAGGTAAATATAATCAAACTCCATAAATGATTATATACTTCCGGTGTGTTAATCATAAGCAAAAAAATATTATTGAACAAAACTAAAAAGAATGGTTTTATATATTTTTTCATTTTCTCCTCACTAAATCCTTATTTAATCTAATTTCATTTTATCTATAAATTATTATCCCAATACTTCTTCATTTCATCATAATTTCTAAATCCTTGGGATCTGGCAATTTTATTTTTTCTTCCAGGAAGATTATTTGATATAGTACAACCAATGCCATATAACTTTCTATTTACCGAGCTTGTACTTTTTAAACCTTCAACCGGATAATCAAATACTACACAATACATAAATGAAACAATTTGATATAATACAAACCCAATAAATGAATAAGCAATCCCACATAAAATAAGATTTGCACTTAATGAAGAATTCGCATTAATCCATAAATTATACATAGCTTTTGCAACATATAATAAGTATAAAATAAATGTTACTACACAAGTTCCTTTTAACACATTGGCAACTATAAAAATTACAGTTGCAATTACAGCGTATACAAAACTAAATATTCTTTTAATTCCACTGATCATATTCATCTACCTCCTTTATAAAACTACACATTAGCTCTTCCAGCTTCTTACCCTGACTAATATTAACTTTTGCACAAGCAATTTTGAATTTATCAGTTACATTTTTAGGTAATTTATAGCTTTTAGAAATTAACCCATGTTTCTCGTCATACCTCTGTTGTTTTGTCTTTTTCTCCACCATATCAATCCTTTCTTAAGTAAGTGTACTTACCTTATAAGTATATAATATCATTTGTTTTGTAAATTGTCAATATTTTCAATTAGAAAATAAAAAAAGTACCACCTCATATAGTGATACTTTTTAGGAATTTGTGAAACTACAATATAAAAAATTATGTTGCATCTCACGTTATATTTACTCTGGATATTTCTTTTGCTTTGTACGTGAACCATCCATCAACAACTTGCAAGCGCATTATACATGATATCAAAATTGGTAAAATCGATGTTTCAGATGTCTGGTTTATGAACTCACTATAACACTGAACAAATACATCACATTCATTATATTTTATTAAATTTTCGTAGTATTCTTCTATTTTACTGTTTTTTACACCCCGGTTTCCCATATCATCCATTAGACTAATAAGTGTGTCAACGCTATACGTAAGCCCTAATTCTTCACCATGCAAATTAAGCAGTGCTATAAGGGCTGTAAGTATATTTTTTTCAGATTTTTCATAATATCCACCAGTTTGTGACTTTCCTGAGGTGCTGATGGCAAATATCACATCAACTAATGCAACCATGTCGGTATTGTTATGACAATAGGTAATTATGTCTACAAGAATACTTTCTGTAGTTTTTTCTACATTATATCTTTCATTCTTCATGTTACAAAATTCCTTTCTTAATTTATTAATTTTCTTAATTTTCTTATTAAAAAAGCCTTGTGCAAACCGCAATTATAATTGAGGTAATTTCCTGCTTATATGTGTCCGTTATATTTAAAAAAATATTCTCACATATGTTCTACTGTTACTGATAATTTGTTAGTACTTATATATTCTATTTATTCCCACCTTATCAGGCTTTCAGTCTTTACCCCATTCGTTTTTCAAAATAGCTTCTTTTATGGAGTGTGCTAAACGGTTTGAGCAATTTTCAATATAAGAAAATTGCCACTTATCATCAAAGAATTTCACAACATCAAAATATTCATTTGTTTCTAAATTTCCGAAACAGAATACTTTCGGATGAGGAATTTCAAGCAATTGAAAACCAGATATATCATATCCATCGTTAGCAATTAACTCAGCAATTAAGGTAAAATCTGATTTAGGAACATCTTCATCCCAACTTTCTAAATGAATATGGTCTTCTTCTATCTCAGACACATCACACATATGAAAGTTTTCGCTAAAACCCATAATTTTTTTAACTTCTTCTATTTTGCTCATATTATCCTCGCTTTTATCATAATCTTTATCAAGTTTTTAATACACTATAACTGTTTCTCCTTTTCTTACCAGAACTTATTCACAGACACTCCTGCTTTAATTATCTAGCCATAGCTTTTCTCTTTACATCTAATGCAGCTACTAATTCTGGTTGTGCCTCCTTAAGATACTTAAGTACATCATTATAATCTTTGCAATGAGGATATTCAGGAGCCAATTTGTCATTAACAATATAACCTTTATTTTTATATTCTTCCATATATCCAATAACTCTTTCCTTAATAACATTGCCACTAAGATCCGTTATAGCTGCTTTACCATATAGCTTTTCTTTTGCATGAATATCATTATCCATACAAAAATTTATTTTTTTAATGTTAGGATGTTCATTAAGAAAATGAACTAATGAATTTTCTTCAATGCAATTCATAATAAGTTTATTACTTGTATAATCATCTGTAAGATCCATAAAGCTCATGCAATCTATACTTGCTTCAAAAACATATAATTCATCAGATTCTTCATTAACTATAGAAATACCTATATCTTTATTACTACCAGGAACATCACCTCTGAATCTTCTACCATATATATCACCAGTTCCTCTTTTGGTTGCAAATTTAATATTGCCATCTTTATCCCTACCACAAAAAACTAAATTATGATGTTCATCAGATTCATATAATATTTTTTGCTTATTAACAAAATGGTCTATAACATTATATGAAAGTCCTCTTTGCTTCATTAAATATGCATACATAATCCTATAACTATGAGCTTTTGGGGGAAGTATAAATTCTTGTGGTTCCTCCTTTTTAGGTTCTTTATTTACAACATTAACTGGTGCTATCCCCTGAAAATCCAACAACATGTGTACTGCTTCCGGTACATTATTTGCATTACCATATTCAATAATAAAATCAATTTGGGTTCCACCCGTTTTCTGTCCTGAACCACTCCAGCGATACCATGTTTTTTCATTATAGATTCTCATCGAATCCATTTCTTTAAGGGAATAACACCTTCCACATTTTACAGGAGTATATCCCAACATCCTAGCTAATTCAACTAAATTAGTTTCTTTAGCTCTATTAAGATCCTCACTTGTATAACTTAACTTCAAATTATCGTCTCCTTTACTTCAATATATGTTATATATTAAAATATTGAATACGAACTTTGTTGCTATATATGCAACAATATCTACTTTCTTATTGCATTATTGCCAGTTATTAGAAAAACATCCATGTCATAATGACACAGATGTTTTTCTAATGTTTTATTTTTAATTTTAACAATAGTTCAAAAGCTTACATATGTAAATATAAAAGTTATCTATTGTTTTGTACCTATGCAAAATTAAACAGTTCTAAAACTTTCTTAGTTTCTTACAATCATCGCATTAAAGTTTTGTACCTATGCAAAATTAAACAGTTCTAAAACTAAGTGTACATCTTATATCCTGTGTTCTCGGTTTTGTACCTATGCAAATTAAATAGTTCTAAAACACATGAGCTTGCTCATAAGTGTGTGAATGAGGTTTTGTACCTATGCAAATTAAATAGTTCTAAAACCTCAAATACATAGATTTTGGTGAGTGGCATTGCCCTCACCTTTCGGCAGCAAAATCAACCGTATATATTTTATAGAGTATAATACTCTTATCTTGAAATGTCAATCTCATAATATTCTCTTGCTTCCTTGAATTTTTCAGCTGTAATATTCCCATCATTTACAAATAAAGAAGAAAGAGCTACGTTCCTGGCATTATTAAAATCGGCATTTAAATAACCATCTTTATATAACTTGTGACTTATGCAATTAGGATTTTCACATTTGAATACTTCTCTGGAGATTCTCTGTGTTTCGCTCCAGTGTCCACAAAAACTACAAACCTGAGCATTGTAGCATGGATTAACAAATCTCACTTCTATTCCATATATAGAAGCTTTGTATTTACAATACTGTTGTATTTTGTAATAGCTCCAATTACGCAATACAAATTCATTTGTATCATATCCCTGGAGATATTCAAGATTTATGTATTTTGCATTATTACTCAATGCAAAATCAACAATTCTACGACTTATCATGTGACAATAAGTCTCAACAAATTGTTGCTCTCTTTTCTTTAATTTAGATAAGCCTTTAAGTTTTTTACTTCTTCCATGACCACCAGCAGCACTTCTCAATCCTTTTTGTATACGTTTTCTTTGTTCCTGCAATTTAACACGCATTCTAACAAAATCATCAGCATTGCCAATAGATAAACGCTTATATTCATTGTTATTCAAAGCACACATTGCTGGAACAATCAGACCTAAGTTAACACCAACAACAGTATTTTCATCCAATTCTTGAATTTTTTTAGGAATAGATAACGATAAATTTAAAATGATATCTTTTTCATCTATATATATGCTACTTCCTTGTATCTCATAGTTTTCTTCAATAATATTCTTAATTACACTCCTTAATTCAGCCGATCTGTATGGATTTCCTAAAATCACTTTAAATTTAATCTTATTGACCCATTTTAAATATACCTCCAAATCTGTACTATTTATATTATCTAAAAATTCCTGATATGTACCATAATTATGATAAAACTGAAGTGAACGTCCCCTGGTAATCAGTGGATTAGTTCTTTTATAATTAGTAACGCTCCTTTCACCTTTAGCAAGACCATTTTTTAGAGCTGTATTAAAATCTGCTTTTACTTTTTGTGTAACTGCTGAAGGCGTGTCGTTTCCAATCGCAAATTCAATTTCCTGAAATAATGGATTAGAATTTTTCATTATTTCCTTTTGACGAGCCTTAAAATCTTCATTCTTTATATCACGATCATATTTGTAATATTCACTTATTAATTGACCCATCAATAAATTACATGCCTGATACTGTGCATATTGACCATTTCTAATGTATTGAAACACTCTATTTCTTTCTTCTTTATCTCCAAGAGGTGTTAATTTTATTTTCCTGCAAATAGTAATTCTATCATTGTTCATATATTTTATTATTATCTCCTTATTTTTAAATGTTAATAGTTAAATATATAGAAAAAGTATTTTGTCTTTTATTAATAACATAAAAATAATATATTAACTGCTAAAACCATACAACATATCATTCCAAATATGAATACTAAATCAACATTTGCCTCACGTAAATTGTGATCTCTTAAATTTGAATTGTATTGTATAAGCGATACAATAATAACAATAAGTAATATTCCTATAACGATTTTCCAAATAATTGGTTGTAATATAATTTCCATTTTTTCACCTAAACTTTATTCTATTGTTTTTTTATACAAAGGTAAGCTTTAAATAACTTACCTTTGTATTTTTTACTCCAAATCATTCTACATTTGAATCATCCATATTCTCATCTACAAATGTTTCAGCAATCAATGAAATCATTGCTTGCTTGAAATTCTTATTCTGTTTTTCCATAACATCACAAATTTTTTCTAAAAACATTCTTTCGATAGGTTTGTTGCAATAAAGCATAATATGATAAGTAAACGTTTCTTTGTTTTCTATAACATCCCTTATTTCAGATACATTCATTTTTCTTCCAGCCATATATACTAAACCACCTTTTTTTAATAATTTGTTCCAAAATTCTTTTTAAGGAACTTTCCAATCGCTGCTGAGTTATCTGATTTATCGCTATCATTTTTATTTTCATCAGAAACCCTATTACCATAAAATTCATCAAACTGTTTTTGAAGTTCTGGCGGGATAATTGATTGTGAATTATTATTATCATTATCAACAGTAGATTCCTTTTTTTCTTTTTTATCCGTAATAACATTATTGTCAGTATTATTATTAATACTATTATCAGTATTTTCTTTAATAATATTAGTATCACTATTATTATCATAATTAATAGACTTTGAAAATACATATAGAAATGCATCTCTTACAGTTAAGTTCTTTTCCTGCATTGCTGAATTAACTTTTCTTAATAATAATTTTTCAACAGAATTACTAGCATTTAATTTGAGCATATAAGTATATTCTGTCTCATTTTCTATTGCATCAATAAGTTTTTTATTTCTACCTTTTGAAACTCTCATAAATACACCTCTATGTTATGATATACTCTTATACAACATTTCATATCCTTTAACATTAGCAGATAAATCTGTTAAGAATTCTGTATTGCTTTCATCATAATCTCCAAAATTCTTTATGATAGCTGCTCCTCCGCCTAAATATACAACCGGAGTTAAATCTATATTATAACCAAATTTAGCAAACAGACTTTTAATATTGTCAGCATATTTAATTAGTTCTTTTTGCATAACTTCTTCATATATATTCTTAGGTTTCATATTTCTATTACCTTTAAGGATATAATTAAGAGCAACCCTATCAGGAAGTGCATTGCCAGTTTCAGCTACAACAGCTTCCTTAAGTAAAGTAAACAGATAATTACATGCATCAGTAGATACTTTGCAGCTTGCAAACTGGATATTACCACTTTCGATTGGAATAAAATCAATTGTACCGCCACCAAGGTCACATAAAATAGCAGATGAATCATCTTCAATATATTTATTTATGTTTGGACTTGTAAGTATTGCTGCAAATCCCTGGGTAAATATTTTACAATCTTCCAGGAAAATGTGATATGTTTTACCTTCATACTTGTACGTAACTTCTGGTTTACGCATCAAATACTTCTTGAAACTATTTTTCTGTTTTTCAAAATACCTTAGTGGTAAACCTACCGCTAATTTTATAATTCCACCAAAAACATTCTTTTTACTTAACTCTTTAGCTATTGCTATTAAAGTCAAATTGTAAAAGTCTTCTGTAGTAGTCTTATCAAAAGTATCTATATATGATACCTGCGTACCATTTTCACTATATATCTTACCATCTATTTGTAAGATACCAGCTAATATATCTGGTAATGTCTCTCTTTGTTCAATTTTTGTTGGAAAACAAAAATTGCAAGTTTTCATATTATTATAGCCATGATCTATACCAACAACATATGTTTCATAATCTTTATACTTCATAATTAATCTTCCTCACTTTCATTTATTGATTTTCCTAGTACAGCAGGACCAGCATTTTCAAGCAATGTTATTATTAAATCCTCCATATCTTGTGCTGAAGTACCTTTAGGAAAGTACTTTTTTATTTTAGGAGAAAAGTTGATTTTCTTTTCTTTAACATCATCTACAGTTAAAATAGAATAAATATAATCCTTTGTAACTTCATTATTTTCAGCATAATCCTTAATAACAACCGCTTGTTTGGTACTAGGCAGTAATTTGTATTCATTGTATACTTCTAAGATTGATTGTTGGGCAGTTATCGGCATGTCTGCAATTTCCTGTCCGTTTGCAGTTGCTTTTATTTTATTCTGGTCAACTAATTCTAACAATTCCGGTATTAGATTAGTTAATTTTATATATCTGTATATACTTTTCTTGCTACTATTAGTTTCTTTTGCTAATGCAGCTGCTCTATCAGGTACTTTACCAGTATTTACATTCTTATCCTTATGCTCAAGAGCTTCCATTTTCATTTTATATGCAAATGCTCTTTCTGATGGTAAGATTGATGTTCTTTGTATATTACTATCAACCATATATAAAGCTGCATCATCATCATCTACATTCACAATTCTAACTGGAACCTTATCCATACCAAGTAATGTACACGCATGTACACGTCTATGTCCAACAAGAATTTCGTAACCACCATCTTCTATTGGTCTTACAATGATTGGGTTAATAATTCCCTGAGCTGCTATACTATCTTTTAATTCTTCCATAGAATCATCATCTATTACTTTGAAAGGATGTCCAGTAAATTCCTTTAACAGACTTATATCTAAATATTCAGGTTCACTATTAACATTATTATTTTTAGCTGTAAACTCACCATTAAACATATCTAAGCCATCAAAATAGCCACTATTTTCATTTATATTCTTTGCCATTTTTATTCACCTCTAGTTCATAATTTCCTTACAGAATTCCATATAATCGTTAGCTGTAGTACTTTTTGCATCAAATTCAAATATACTCATTCTCTGTACCTGGCTATTTGTACAGGCAACAGATTCTCTTATCTTAGTATCAAATACCTTAGTATTTAGCTTTTCAGCAATTACAGGTAATTCAGCTGCTACATTTCTATGATTTTTATAATTATTATGGTATTTACAAATAACAATTCCACTTACTACAAGATTTTTATTTGTATAGCTCTTAACACTGTTAATGGTATGTAAAAGTTCATTAACTCCTTGAATTGCATACCTATCACAAGTGAAAGGTATAATACATTCATTAGCATAAGTTAATACATTTGATAAGATTACTCCTAAAACTGGCGGAGTATCTATTATTATATAATCATACATATCTTCTAGTGCCTGACATTTTTGTTTCATAAGAAAATATCTTGAAGGATCTTGAGGAAATTTTTGCTCAGCACTTGTTAAAAGTTTATCTGAAGCAATTATGTCTCCAGTTGGTGTATGCTGAATACATTCTTTTAATTCTTCATTCTCTAAAAGAAGGTCATATAATGTAGCAGTATCCTTTGTTACTGCTCTATAAGTATCAGTACTATTACACTGAGCATCAGTATCAATCAACAATGTCTTTTTCCCTAATCTAGCTAATCCTGTAGCTAACGATACTGCTGTAGTAGTTTTGCCTATTCCACCTTTTTGATTGCATATAGCTATTATCCTTGCCATAGTTATTCTCCTTTACATATATTAAAAATTAATTTGTTTGCTCTATATGTTTATTATTATACACCTTTATTGTTATTTGTCAATATTTATTTTTCCTAATTTTTCCTAAAATTTGACTAATAATATTCCTTAATATAAAATAAACATAACACTAATAAAACACCCAAAACGAGGTTGAAACATGAATAACAAAGAGACTCAATATTTTGATAATGAAATATTAATTAAAATAAGAACAGCATTAAATCTAACACAAGATGAACTTGCTAAAAGAATTGGTGTATCACGAGGTTGTATCTCTGCTATCGAAATAGGTAGAAATAAATTATATGATAAACTTCTAGAAAAAATATACTCAACTTTCAATATTGATCCTGACAGTTTTCAAAATGGTAATGAACTACTATTTCTAAATAATAGTCCAATAGAAAACTGTTTAATGACAGATTACCATTTAACTAAACAAACCGCAGAAAAACTCTCTCAACTATTAGATTCATATATATGCTTAACAAACAAAGAGCAGGAATTTATTAATCCTATACTTAATAGTATTTTAGAAATCAATAAATACATCAAAGAAAGTAGGGAAAAATGAACATAAATCATTTTTCCTTTTTTCTATCTCATCCATTTCAATTTAAATAAATTCTTAAATTCTGATTCTATCTATGAGATAGCGTGGATAACCATTCATTAAATACCTCCAATACACCACTTCATACTCTAACTCTATCCAGAACGAATATGTTGTAAATCATTTAGCTCTTTAAATGTAAATATAGTATCTAGTTCTGAATCAATATCCCTCGGATAAATAGTACTACGTACACTTAATACATGGGCTAAATTTTCTGGAATCATAGAGTTATTTGTTTTATCTGTATCTTTAATGTTATTTTCCTTGTTTATTTCTATTATTTTTTCACTTATAATAATCTCATTTAATTCATTTTCGCTAAGACTTGATAAAAATTTTCTATCTTCATAAAAAGTACTTTTTGAAATATTGAGAAGTGAGCATATCTCTTGTACTTTTTTTCCTTCATTTATGTATTGAATTTCTTTTACCCTGCGTTTTCGGATTGCAACTTCTTTTGTGTCTTTCCCATTAAGTTTTAGTTTTGATAGATAATTTTTTCGATTTCTATCTTTTTTACGATTCAACTTTTCCTTATTAGATATAATTGTACGTAGATCCTTCATTTCATCATCTGAAATTGCCAAGAAGTCAATAAGTTTAGAATTAGTAAATTTAAGTAACTGGTTGTTTTTATAATATTTTTCTGCACTTTTTGTTGCTTTAATAACTTCTTTTAGCGGTAATTTGTGAACAATTCTATTATTAAGTTCAATTGTCTTATTTAAAGCTAATTCCTTATCATCCGAAACACATAAAGTCCAGTATCTGTATAAGAATAATATACACTCTCTATGTGAGTTATCGTAATCTCTATGCATGACAAATAATCTCTCTAAATCTATAAGGCGAGAGTTAAGTAGTGTGTAAGGAGTATTAAAATATATAATTTTATTATTTTTGTGGCTATTCTCAGTTGACTCTTTCTTGCTTTTCTTGCTTATTTTAACATCAATCATATATTGTGTCATAATATCATATAGAGTATAGACACGCATAGTATATCCTCGCATAATGTCTACTCTAGTATTCGATTTAGAATTTATTGAACCAACAGCTCTTAAAACCCTTGCAGAATCGGACACAACAGATGTATCAGCACCATATTCAAGCAATAAATTAGTAAGATAATTTTGAACTTTAACCCATCGAGGATAAGCTAATTTATGTTCATCAATTCTCCACAATAAATACATCCCACGTCCAGAATCAACAACGTATGTTGGATGTGGCATTCTTGTACCAAAATAATCTTCCTCAAGATTCCACAATATTTGCTCTTTAGTTAATTCATTATAATCAGAGCGATAAATATCCAAATCAACGTATAACCACCTCAAAGCACCAACATGCTGCTTGTCTCTCTTGATTTTTCTGTCCTTCCAGGACATTGGATTCATAGATATATAAGTATCAACTTCATCCGGAGCTATAGCTAAGTTAGCAGACTGATAATGATATGTACTTACATTATGTCTATTAGCTTGTATATTCATTTTTGCTATGTATTCATTATCTTTATAATTTTCAGATATAAATTCTGCTAACTGCATCAAGTTATTCCCCTTTCGTATTTATATCATTAGTATAGTTTATATAGCTCTGCTATGTGTCAATGTGACACAAACAAAAAAGGTCTATGCCTAAAAAACATAAACCTTCATAACGATATAACAATATTAAAAAAATATAAAAGGATACTCTACTACTTGACAATTCGCAGAACATATTATATTATAATATTGTTATTTATTTAAGAATCAAAAAATTTAAAGAATCGAATGAATTGAGTTTGATTAATTGTTAATCAAACAATGCGGTAATTGTTGGTAGCGATTACCGCTTTTTCTTTTTTATTTATGTTTTTTATTAAGTTAATATTTATTGTTGTCTTTATAATTATATACTATATTAATCTAAAATGTTGGCAGTTATGCAATTACTTTTTGCAAAGTCACCTACTTTTTGTATTAAGCTGATGAATTTTAAACGTTGGTGCTGGCATCTTCTTTCCCATTGTCTTTATAACTGATTCCATAAGTTCTTCATTATTGGTCCTTACCCCTAAATCAATAAGAGTATTTGCAATTAAGGGAAAATTATCTTCAAATAAATTTCTATTATTTAAAATGTGAAATTCATCCGTTTTAACTAAGCTACCACTTTCAACATCATATCCCGAAAACTCTTTTATATAAAATGAACCTGAATCATCTTCAATAGATATATTATTTATATCCGTCAAAACGCAATTTCTAACACATCCATTATCTTTATAATCTATATATCTTAATTCATTATATAAATCATCTTTTGATAGCTCATCAAGTTTAGTTAAATCAACCGATTTCATATATGGTCTTATATCATCAAATAAATGCCTGCTTAATTCATTTGCCAAAATTGCAGCATCAGGTATTTTATCCAATTTCCTCATAACAACTATTTCCGAAACAATATCGTAATATCTATCTAATTTTTCCATAAATTTTTCCATAAAATATCCTCCAATAAATTATTTTAAGTATTCATACTAATATTATCATACAAAAGTAAGAAATAAATTCCTATTCTGAATTTTTTTAATTAATTTATTAGATAAAAATTATTTGTAATACATCATAAAGAAAAAAAATAGTTATCAAAAAGATCAAGTACTGTTGTATTAAAAATAGCTGCTAATTTAACAGCATTAACAAATGATAATGTACCTAAATCAACATATCCGGTTGAAAAATTCAAATAATATGATTGACTGCATCCTAACAAATCTCTAATTACAGAAGTTTTAATGTTGTATACAAATTGATAATATCTCATTTTTTCAGTATACTTGTTTACCGCTTTATCTCTTAGGAAATAAGGAGCATATACCCTCCTTATTTCAACAATAAATTCCCTAACATTTTCGTTGTTTGAAGTAATATATTTATTTTTAATATTCTTCATTTCAGATAAAATGTATAAACATTCATCTTCTGTTATATTTCCTCTTTCACATGCTTTTTTTATAATCATATAGTTAAGATAATGTGCTTTTTTTATATTAGGTGCAATTGGATTCTTTTCATAGTATCTATTTAATGCAGCTTCTGCATCTGCTTTTATGATATTCATATCAACCAGACTCTCAGCTTCAATCCCTAACGCTTTACATATATACATAACATTTTTAATATTCGTATTTAACAAATTAGAATCATCATAAAGATTAATTAAAGTAGTTAATTCTATATTATTACCTATTTTAGAAGACAAATCTCCAATTTTAGAAAGTTTTTTTTCATTACAAATTTCTTGAAGCTTGCTCATACTCACAGCAACCCTCCTTATAATCGTTTATATAAAATATACTACCTCTTACATTGTTATTTGTCAATGCAAAAAAGACAAATATGCTACCTATATTTGTCTTTTTATTTAATATATATTATCGAGTATTAGATAACGCATCAACCAAAGACACTACCGTACTAAGTACAAGATTTTTTTCTTTAATAGTTAATTTTTCTGTAAGAAAATTTATTTGCTCTCCTATGCTTCCAGGAGATTTAACATTTTCGTTGAAAGGAACAAACACAGATACAGGTTGATTCAACGCATAGACATATCTAAGAAACGTCTTAAGCAAAACATTTTCACCTCTTTCAAGTCTATATATGTTAGATGCATCAAAGCCACATTTTAATGCGGCTTCCGCAACAGAAAGATTCTGCTTATTTCTTTCTGTTGCAAGTCTATTTCCTGTTATTTCTAGAGTGAGTGCAAGTTTGTCTTCTGAATAATTAATTCCATCCAGGACTTGATCTGTCAATATCCTTGTCTCTCTTCTGTTCTCCATATTCATTTCTCCTTCCATACCCTTTTTCCTTTTTCCTTTTTATTTGCATTGATATATTTCATACATTTCGTGTTTTAGAGATATATGGCACAATTAAATTATATTACTTTCGACACATATTTTCAATATTAATTTGACTTTTGAGCCATTATATTACATCAAAAACTATGTATTACATTTTTTTCAAATAACAATTTTCCTCTCACCTCCTCAATCCCACAGAATTTTCACTGATATAATAACTTTTATTTTCTGTAGGATTTTGTAGAATTTTATTTGTTTTTGCATTTTTTTCTTTTTCATTAGTAACTGACTCTTCATTATTAAGATTATTATCTTTTTTATACAACATTTCGGTCAATTCTCTTTTTCTTGCAGTAAGCTTTTCTAACCTATCTGCATATTCAAATGGCTTATTATATTCTTCCTGAATTACATCATAATTTCTTTTGTCACGTTCAACTATAGATTCAAGATGCTCCTTATATTCATTCATGCTGACTAATGCATTATGTATAATACGAATATTATCTGTACCAAGATTTCTCGTGTAAGCACGTTCCCCATTTACAGATACAAACACTTCGCTTTTTGTAAAATCTTTTACTTCTTTAGCAATGTTATATTTGAAGCCACAATACTCACCACTAAAATTTTTACCTACAGGTAATTTATCAACAAGATATTTTATATAATTATTGGCTTCTTCTTTTTCTGTAAAATGCTTATCAGCTACTGTCATATTAAATATTAATTTATCATCAGCATCTTTGTGACTATTAAAATAAGTATCTCTCTTATTAATATCTGCAACAACTTTATTAACTTCTTTAATGCCAGCTTCAATTTTGTCTGGAAGTTTATTAATATTGACTTTCATCGCAATATGGTTATCCTCATAAGACCTCTTATAAGTTGTTAATTTCTTTAATTCCATCTCAACTTCATTAAGTTCCTTAATATATGGATTACCGGACGCAATAGACATAACTTCTGAGTAATTTAATACACTATCATCTATATCATTACATTCTCTTGTAACATCCTTACTCGTCATAATCTGGCTTATAAATTTTTGTTTATTAACAATAATATTCCAGTTATAAGCATCAAAAGTACCTTTTGTTACATATCTAAATATTTCAACTTCTTCATTAATATTCCCCTGACGTAAAATTCTTCCTTCTCTTTGTTCTACGTCAGATGGTCTCCAAGGCACATCTAATTCATGCATTGCTACGCATCGTTTCTGTATGTTTGTACCGGTTCCCATTTTACCTGTAGAACCAAATATAATACGTTTTTTACCACTATTCATATCATCAAACATCTTAGACTTCTGCACATCTGAATTAGCATCATGGATATAACATATTTCATCAGCAGGAATTCCTCTCTTCACAAGCTCAGTCTTTATACAGTTATAAAGATCAAATTGACTTTTATCTGATTTAACAGACTTTTCCTTCCAAACCTTTTCCCAATCCTCACTCCATTTCATATTAGGAGTACCAATATCAGAAAATACAATTTGAGTACCTAAAATATCCTGAGATTCATGATATTTTTTCACGATATTATCAACGCACTTCATAATCTTAGAATCTTCATATGTCTCATTATCCATATTTATAAGCCTTGTATCAGCAGCTAATAATCGTCCATCATTGCATATCTTAAGCATGTTATCTTCGCTAGGATCTACAGCATGATTATGTATTGCTTCTGCTCTTTTACATATATCTTCCATATATGTTTCAGTAACAGAATCGGGTTCACTTTCTACGATAGTAAACTGATTATTCTTAAGTTTAGGGACTTTTAAATCAAGCATATCCGGTAACTGAATATCAGCAAATTCTTTATATAAACTTATTAATTCAGGCAAATTGACAAACTTAGCAAATCTTGTACGTTCACGATAAGTCTGCCCTTCAGGTGCTAATTCCATAGAAGTAACTACTTCGCCAAAATTTGCTGACCAGGCATCAAAATGTTCAATTCCCAATTCCTCAAGTTTATCAAGCTGCAAATACTTTTGCATTGTATACAATTCACACATAGAATTACTGATTGGTGTACCAGTTGCAAAAACTACATTCTTACCAGGTGTTAATTCCTGAATATATCTAACTTTAAGATACATATCAGTAGCCTTATTAGCTCCTGTTGGATTGATACCTGCAACTCTACTCATTTTAGTATCAAAATCAAGATTCTTATAATTATGAGCTTCATCAACAAACAAGGCATCTACTCCTAATTCTTCAAAAGTTATAACATCATCCTTAATTTTTTCATTCACAAGATTTTTCAGCTTAAACTCAAGCTGCTTAACTTTACGTTCCATCTGCTTAATGGTCCATTTCTCACCATTTTCATCACGCAGAGCTTCAATAGAAGCTACACAGTCATCAATTTCTTTCCTAAGATATTCTTCAAGCCTTTCTTTTGAAATAGGAATTCTCTCAAACTGACTTGCACCAATTATTACAGCATCATAATCACCAGTTGCAATCTTACTTATAAATCTTCTTCGACATGATTTTTCAAAATCTTTCTTAGTTGTAAGTAAGATATTTGCATTAGGATATAATGTCATAAATTCACTTGCCATCTGATTAGTAAGATGATTTGGTACTACAATTAATGGTTTATTAGCTAAGCCCAGCCTTCTTAATTCCATACAAGCAGCTGACATTTCATATGATTTACCTGCACCTACACAATGAGCAAGAAGAGTATTACCATTTCTTAAAACACGAGCTACAGCAGATTTTTGGTAATCCATCAAGTTAATCATAGAATTCATCCCTGGAAATGTCATATACTTTCCATCATATTCACGCAAAACTGTATTATTGAATTTATCATTGTACAAACGAATATACTTTTCATATCTCTGACTATCATTCCAAAACCAAGACCTGAATTTTTCTTTCAAAATATCGCCCTTTTCCCTGGCAAGTAAAGTTTCTTTTGCATTAAGAACATATCTGACCTTACCATCTTCTTCAACTCTATCTTTGACCTCAATTTGCTTTAAATTAAGCAGATTTTCAATAATTTCAAGAGCATTCATACGTTTTGTACCATACTTAATAACAGCAATTTCATTATAATTAACATTACTTTTTTTACTAATATTATAAGAATGAGATTTAGGCTCAAAAGAAATATTAATATTTTTCTTTGAATAGTAATCATTAATTTCCAATGTGTCATAAATAAAGTTTTCATAATCTTTAACATCAATCCATGCCATACCAAAACCAACATTTATTTCTGATGGCTCAAGATCTTTAGGAATTACATTAGTAAGAGCTTCAATGTTATCAGAAAATATAGGATTATATTCATTAGCTGTTTCAGCAACCTTTAGCTTGTCCCTAACATTTCCAGACAGATATTCTTCTGCACTTTCCCAGCCACTATATGGTTCATCATCAATAACTCTTTCAGGATTCCTAAAAATCTGCCCTTTAAGTTCATTGACGAGCTGTTCAAAAGGTACATTGTATAATTCAAGTATCTTTTCAATATCAACTGAATTATATTCATTCAGACAAACCAATAAAGCATCTGTAGCATTATTAACTTCTTCAACCTTTGTATTAGGTCTAATAGTTTGTTTATAAAAAGTATCAGCTTTTTCAAAAATATCCTTATCATCAGTTGGCTTTTCAAGGGAACAAAGCAAAGGATATTCAACATCATCACTAAACGCTAAATTATTTGCATAAGAATTAATAAATCCATATTTCTTTACATATGCATCATAAACATCATTTAATTCAGCCTGGTCCGCTTTAATAACAGAATCAGTTTCCTGATTAAGCTGGTCATCCATATATTTATGAAATACAGAACGAATATTGCATAAACCTTTAACACGTTCATAAGCAACATTATTAAGTTCACCTTTTTGCAGCTGCATCATAGAATTCACACGAAGATATACTTCACCATCAACAAGAGTATATGTATTATTTTTCACATTAGGATCTGCGGGGATGCATAATACTTCAGAACTATCATCTTTCACATCTTCTATATCATTTAATGTAGCAGCATTAAATACTTTTGAAGGTAACTCATTAACAGCAGCTTTTAGCTTAATATTAAGTCCAACATCTTTATTATCATTAATACATGAAGTAATAGCACTATCTGCACCAAATCTTTGAGTGTCTTTAACCATCTTACCAAGACACATTACAGGATTATCTAAAAAATACTGATTAACTACAACCTCATCATCTGTATATCCTAATCCTATCCAGTTAATATCCTCATTAACAACAATTGGAGATTCTCTTTTCTGGAAAAATAGAATGTCAGAAGTTGCTTCTGTATTAGCACTTGCCTTAAAAGTATCAGATGGAAGTCTGATAGCTCCTAACAAATCAGCTCTTTCAGCAATATACTTTCTTACCTTACTATTAGCTTTATCAAGAGTACCTTTAGAAGTAACTAAAGCTATAATTCCGCCAGCAGCCACTTTATCAAGACATTTAGCAATAAAATAATCATGTATAAGGAAATTATTCTTATTATACCTGGCATCACTTACCTTATAATCGCCAAAAGGAATATTGCCAATAACAACATCAAAAACATTATCATCAAAAGACACATTTTCAAATCCTGCAACCTGAATATTGGCATCTGGATGCAACAACTTAGCAATACGACCAGAAATAGAATCTAATTCAACTGCATATATATTAGATTTTTCACGCATATTACGTGGCATATCAGATATAAAATTACCTATACCACAAGATGGCTCTAATACATTACCACCAGTAAATCCCATTCTATTTAGACTATCATATACAGCATCTATTACTTCTTTTGGAGTATAAAAAGCATCTGTTGTACTTGCTCTTGCAGACTTAAATTCTTCCTCAGTTAATAATTCAGATAGCTCATTATATTTTTCCAGATTTTTATCCTTATCAAAACAATTAGATAAACCACCCCAGCCAACATACATACTTAATATTTGCTGTTCATCGGCAGTTGCATACCTATTCTCACTCTCAATACTCTTAAGTGTTTTAATAGCTTCAATATTCTTATTGTATCTTTCATTATCACTACCAATATTCGGTTTCCAATCCTCCCCATACGAAAAAGCAACAGCTTCTCCTTTTTCTTTAACTGTTTCCTGTTTGACAACAGGTTTTTCAGTAACTGAAATATCTTCATCAACAATATTTTTAACATCACCATCAACTATAAGAGAAGCCTTTCCAGTATCAAGCATCCATTTAATGTTTTCTTTAGATTCTACACGTGTTATAGGATAAAGAAGTGATATATCCATCATCTTAATGTCACTATCAGTTACTTCTGTAACATTAAAAATAGTATTTTCGATTTCAATGCTATCACCAACTTTAATGCTGCCTATAATATCTTCATCATTTATATAATTAATAGATTTTAAATAATTGAAATACTCATTAACCTGGTCTAAATCACTTGATATATTATTAGCCTGGTCTAAAACAGAACTATCAATATCAAGGAATCCATCTACATCAAAAAAAGCAGGAAATGAAGCAATTAAATCAGCATAATTCAATGAAGCATTTAGTCTGTTATAACTACTATCTTTATAATTAACATTAATAGAATCAGACAAAAACTTAAACTCTACAAGTCCATATTTATTCACTCCAAATGCAATTTTATTTGAAGTGATTTCTTTAATATAACTAATCTTATTTTCATCACTAATATTTTTTGATAACAAGTCCTTAATAATTGTTCTATAACCGTTAAATACATCAGAATCAACACAGAGGATTTTGATTGAATCTTCTAAGGTTCCTGAATTATCTGAAACATCTTCAGATGAATTACTTTTTGTATTTTCAACAATGGTCATATACTTATCAGAATTTAATATATTATTAATTCCTGAAAGCATATCATCAAATGATAATTCATAACTGCTAACTGTAGCTAAAGGAGCAGGATAAGAAAGATTTATTAAATTATTTTCACTATCAACTGTGGTTTTAATCAAAGGTTTGTCATAATCACTGAATAACCATTTATCAAGAGATAATAACCCATTAACCTTTTCTGCTGTAAGTAATGTATCATCATTCAAAACATCAAGTAATAATATGCGCATAGATATTCTGTCAGCAGCATGAACAAGCAACCGATTTGCTTCGACATTATCAATACCAGTAATGTCAGCATTAACTTCAAAATAAAAAGGAAGATGATATTTACCTGACATTATAAGATTTCTTATATTGTCTTCAACAACATTCCAGGAAACATGCCCTTCCTTTTCGCCTTCAGAATCTCTCCATTTAACTGTAAGTCCATTTCTAAAAGAATCATAACCATGCCATCCATAACCATCTAAAGGAATACCAACGCCACCTAAACCATATTCTTTTTTTATAGCAACAACTCTTTCTGTTTTAGACATTTGCTTTTTATTATAAAAATCAAATATCCTCTGCTTTCCACCAACAAAACCGGTACCTCTAAGTAAAATATCCGTTAAATATTCTTCCGGTATTTTCTCAATTTTAGGCTGAATATATGTATAATTATTATTAATATTAGTATCAAATGAATTTTCTAACTCATTATTAATTTCATCTATTAAATTATCTTCATTACCACTAAAATTAAAACTTAATTGCCCATCATCGTTACTGGTCTGAACAGTACTTCTGATCTCACTGTTTCCATCGCTATCTGTCTGGCTCTCTCCCTTACCTGATATTGTTCCTTCCATTCTGCTCCTGGATTCTTCCTGAAGAATTCCTGGTTCTGCTGATTCTCTATTGTCATTCTCAATTCCTTCGCTTCCTGAACTCTTCTCTGAACGAACGGATACATCTTCCCTATGCTCAACCATGTCTTGTATAGCGTTGGAATTGTTTCCTTCAGAAAGTCGAGAACTTCTGCTCCCATTGGACCCGTCTTGCGTATAATATCCATCTCTGTCATTGGCTCGATTACTTCCTCGTCTGGCATCAGCAATCTCATTGCCTGTTCTTCTTTCATCTGTAGAATTTTGTATTGAAGTGGTGTTAATTCGCTCATGTTCTATTCCTCCCTTTCTAAATTCATTAACATAATAATTAATATACTTAATAGATTTACGTGATATTTTTTGAATATATGCTTGTGAAAACTCTAATAAATCTCTTCTTTCATCCACAGATAGACTATTATAAATATCTATACTTTCTTTAGAAAATGTATATTGTAGATTAAATCTATTATAAATAGAATATAAAGTAGCTTCACAAATAAATTCATATTTTTCACTATTAGTACCTGGTAAAATTATATCTCGAACGCCTGTTCGTGTCAAGAAATTAATGGAAGAATAAAAATCTTTATAAGAATCCATCCCTTCATTAAATTTTTTTGTAATATAATCAAGTTCTTCACTACTTAATGTATCATTCATTTTATAATCAAATGAATTGCCTACCGTATCTTCATATGCAAAAACACACCCATTAAACTTACTATCAATATTCTTATATAATTCACCTACAAAATCATCACCCAAATCTATATGTATACCAGTCTTAAACTTAGGGGATCTACCAACAGAACGCCATATTTCATATGGCACAACTAATTTAGCTTCTGGTTTTTTTTGAAAAATACGAATCTGATCAGGAAAATCATAATTATAGATATTACCGCTGCTTGCAAATTTAAGGAATTTCAAATAATCATTAAAATTACCACTTACAATTTTATTAATAGTTTCGAGATAATTTTGTTGTTTATCTACCATAAAAGTCTCTCCTTCAAACGTCAAATTAGCAAAATAACGGATTGTATATAATTCACAATCCGTTATTTTGTAAACTTATGTTAAACATAAATTAACATCTTATCTGCTTTTACCTGCAACTCTCTGAATTTCAGGTTCAACATTAATTGACTTATCACGAACTTCATTATACTTATTCATAACAGCATTATTAAATTCATCACGAAATTCTGATGTAACAGGAAAGCAAATATCACGAAATTCATCTTTACCATCTTTTGACACCTTATAGTTAGGCATTGATATAAAAGTGCCATTACTGCCTTCCATAACCTTTACGCCTTCAACAGTAAAACTCTTATCAAACGTGACACTTGCGATAGCTTTAAGATTATCTTTATCCTCTAAGCAAGTACATCTTACATCCGTAATCTGAGGTTTCTTTGAACCATCATAAGCTGAAATAATATTACTAAAGATTTTCTCTCTTGCTTCTTTAGTGATAGGAAAGCAAACATCCTGGTATATAGTACCACCGTTTTCATCTAATTTATTCGTCTTATAATTTGGCATTGATACAAATGCTCCATTAGAACCATCCATAATCTTAATCCCTTTGACAACAAATGAACCACCAATGGACAAATCAGCATAAGCTAATACATTAGAATCGCTATCTTTCATCTTATGTACAGAAATATTGTAACGAGGTAAGTTTGAACTTACTTCAAATGTCCTTGTATTTTCACCGGACTTTGCTGCTTCATAACTTTCAAGAACTTTATTAGTGAATTGTTCGTAAAAATCTTTTGTAACAGGATTACACACATCACGAAATTCATCATTACCATCTCTTGAAACTTTGTAATTAGGCATTGATACAAATACTCCATCACTGCCTTCCATAACTTTTACGCCCTTAACGACAAAAGAATCATTAAATACTACATCTGCAATTGCTTTAAGATTGCCTTTATCTTCTAAGCATGTACAAGTAATCTTTGAAATCTCAGGAGAATGCTTTCCTGAATAAGCAGAATGAATATTAAAAACAAGCTCCTGTCTAAAATCTTCAGTTGCTGCATGACATATATCTTTATATACAGCTTTTCCATATTCGTCAGTTCTATTTGATTTATAATTTGGCATTGACACAAATGGTCCATAGGAACCATTCATGATTTTAATACCTCTAATCGCAAATGAACCACCCAATGTTACATCAGCATAACCCAGCAAATTAGAATTTTCATCTTTTACTTTTGCAATCTGGATATCATAACGCATAAAAATACCTCCTAAAAAAATATAATCGTGAATCGTGAGATATAGGTGCGACTACCTACAGAATTATTGTAAAATTTTAACCGACAAATTTCATTCGATAAGTGAAGTAATTTTAATGAATTTTTAAGTATATTTTGGCATAACTGCAAAAAAGAGATATGTGTCACAATGCCACACATCTCTTTACTTAATTTATAAAAAATCAACGAGTTTTTCCTCTATGAATATTCATATCTCTGTAATCATCCTTAACAGAATTTTCACTATTTTATAATCTTCACTCATTGCCTTATAATCAATTTATGAATAATCATAGACATTAATATTACTTTCCACCAAATCATCAGCATCCAAAACTATATTTTCATTACTATATAATCGTTCCACCTGAGCATAGGCTTCTTCCTTACTTTTAGCTCTAACAGTCACATCCCTACGCAATGTTTCAGTTACTGCAACAGAAAATAATGGTTCATAATCTGCCGGAACCTCAATCACAGGTTGCCCTGGTTTAATTTTATTATTCAACTTACTTATATCTATAAATTCATCAACGTTACGAGTATACTTAAAATAGGCTTCTGCGATATCAATATTATCTGCAACATAAATATTTGCTTGACAAACACAATTATTAACATAACTAATTTCAAAATACATATATTAAATACCACCCTTTCCAGTTTTTCTAATAAACGGATCATTAAATGCAGGCTCAGCTTTAAACTTATAATTAGAATTAATACCTAGAGAGCCAACAATTTTTGAAGAATACTTATTAAATTGCTTAACAAGTTTATCAGCTCCCATAGAAAAAAATCCATCAGGAAACTCAACATCTAATGTAAAATGTTCTTTTACATTATTATCAGTAACTACATTAACAAGACAATTTAAAAATGTATTCTTACCAATTACACTTATATCAATAGAATCATTATTTGAATTTATATTACGAATAGAAGATGCCATATCTATATATCCATCATTAACAAAATTCACTATTTCTTTGCTGATTTCTAAAAACTCAACATTCAATTCATCAGCTGCATTCAAATAAAATTTTGAACGTTTATCAGCTAACAAAAATATATCGCCATAATTATCATCCAAATAGCCATATCTATTCCTCAAATTAATAGATGAATCTATTGATATAGGTATAAGATTATCAAAACCACCAAGTAACATATATTCTTTTTTTACATCAAGATTACAATTAAATTTTTCTTTTAATTGTTCAGTAACAAAAGAATCGCTTAAAGGTGTAAAACCAAACCTATCACAATAATATGCCTGAATTTTATCTTCATTTTCAATAAGAATCACATCAGACATACTAAGAGAAGTACCATAATAATCACCGGGTCTTAATTTGCCAGAATTAAACTCTTTATAAATATTTTCTAAACCAATCTCACAATTCTCCCAATTACCTACATTACCAAAATATATAAATTCATAATCATTACAATTAGGTGAACCATACATAGAATATAATGTATTTAAACTAATATTTCTTTTATATCTTGTTTTATCCCCCTCAGCTAATTGAAGTATTGCATATTTAACACCATCTTGCTTAATAATACCTATATCATTAATCCATAGAATTTTATCATTTTCAAATGCATATAATAATTTTTCATCGTCATTTTTTTTTACAGAATTATCAAGGAAATCATAAGCTGCTTCACCATTTAAATACTTACTAAATTCATCCAAGTCTTCAAATGATACTTGATCAACTTTGCTAACAAATCCATTAAATTCTTTTGGCTTTGAATACTCATACACTAAAGTAACCATAAAAAATACCTCCTTATCTACTCTTTCGAAGTAACTTATTTTCCATCTTTTCAAATGTATCAGAATTTTTTTCAATCAAAATCACATCATTATGTGTATTTAATGCTGCTTCGCCTACTGCTCCACTTCCAGAAAACTGATCTAAAACCTTATTATGTTCTTCCGGTAAAGTAATATAACCAATAATCCGTTCAATAAAATAGAATAATCATATCCATCTGAACACTAACATAATTATTTTCATTTACCTTAAATGCTATTTCATCTCTGTCAGAATCGCCAACAAGTTTTTGAAACAAATTAATATCTGCCATAAAAAACTTCCTAATATTTTTAATAACAATACAATATCAAAGACAAACCAACATATGTTAACAACAATTACACAACTTAGTAAAATTTATAGAATATCTGCAAAAAAACCTCTAAGTAAAATACTTAGAGGGAATATATCATAATATAAAATATTGGAAAAAATACATCACGAAAATTTATTGTACAACTTTAGAATTAATTACTTTGTAATTTATTCCATTCAAATTTACAACAAGGTTATCTGTAAAAGTAATATTACTATTTCGAACATACCATAAACCATACTCATTTTCAGCTAAACCAGTATAATTATAATCTATATGTCCCATTTCTACATACCACCAACCAAAATTTTCATCATATACCAGACCTGTATAATCAAAATCGACCTTTCCATCAACAATATTCCACAAGCCTGCTACATTTTCATCATAGAATAAACCTGTATAATCCCAATCTACTGTTCCATTTATTACCACGAACCAGTCACTGGTATTATCAGGTGCCATTCCACAATAACTAAAATTAATTACACCATTCTCTACATACCACCAGCCAACATTTTCATCATATACCAAGCCTGTATAATTCCAAACTACGCAGCCATTAGATATATTAAACCAACCATATTCACTATTAACTAAACCTGTACAACGAAAATCTACTGTTCCATTAGTTACTTTCCACCAGCCATACTCATTTTGTGCCAAACCATTATAACTAAAATCAACTACACCATTCTCTACATACCACCAGCCAACACGTTCATCATATACTAAGCCTGTATAATTCCAATCTACACAGCCATTAAGTACATAAAACCAACCATATTCATTATTAGCTAAGCCAGTATAATCCCAAGCTATAAGACCATCACACACATAGAACCAACCATATTCGTTATTGGCTAAACCTCTGTAATCATGCTCAATCTTACCATTTGAAAAATAATACCAAACGCCATTATCACCTAGTTGAATGCCATTCTCTTGTTCTTTTACCGTATTATTAGTATTATCTTCAATCTCAGCAGCATTAGCTTTTTCTACTAAAAAATTCATTTCAAAAAATCCACATAAAACTAAAGCAAATACTACACATAAACTAGCTCCTAATTTTTTTAATAAATTGTTTTTAACCATACTTAATCTCCTTTTTTAATCAACATAATTTCCAATATTTGCTAACAATAATATCAATACAAATTCAATATATGTTAACAATCATCCCACAACTTTATAATTTTTATAGAATATCTGCAAAACCCCAGCTTTACCATATACAATTAAAAGAAAAAATGAAATCAAATATTTTTGAATAAATTTATTGTAAAATAAAATAATTACATTTTTACTATAAAATATTGACAATTAACAATTCTAATGTTATAATTTATACATAAATTAAAGAAGTTCTTAAAAAGAAAGGAGACTATTTATATGAAAGCTGATATGACAAAACTTAAAAAAATGAATTATGATGAAGGTGAAAAATACCTTATGAAATTAGGTTATTATGGCAATGATTCTGTTATTAATGAGGATGCTCCAGATTGTGATTACATAGTAGATTATAGATTTACTAATTATCAGGAAAAACATAAAGTAGAATACACCCAATTTTGTAACAAAAACAACGAACCTGCTAATGATGATGGCTCTGATGATTATGTTATTAATGAATATTGGAATGAAGTTGAATGTGATGCAGAGGATTTTGAATAAAGGAAGGGAAAAGCATAAAATAACAAAAGAAAATTATTGTGGAAGGAGTTTAAGTTTGATAAGTAATTTGGAAAATACAGTTAATGTTATGTTACCTGTTTTTACGAAAATGGTAATATTGATTGGATTGATATTATGTTTATCAAGTATTACTATTGCTGTTTATAGGTACTTACGAAAGAAACAATCGTTAAAAGAGATTAAAACATACCTTCTCTACGCATTTGGGTGCGGTGTATTAGTTATCGTATCAGGTTTGCTAGTGAACCTTATTATGTGTTTTGATATTAATTTCAGTAGCTGTAAGCATAGCATTCTTCATAGCATTCTTGTTGGATATGTTATTTCTTTAGTAGTATATTTTATTTTTAAAAGGAGATGAAATATGAATAAAAGACAATGGAAAAAAGCTAATAAAAAAGCTGATATGTGGGTTGGACTTGATACTATTCCTCATCGTTGTAGGTATTGTTATAATTTTGAAAGTGGAGATATGACTGTAGGTTTTTTTGATGCATGTGTTGCTAATTATCTTTATGATAAAAATGGTGATTACAGAGAGAATATGTACAATAAAGAATCAGAATACCTAAGTCGTAAAGGATGGACTTGTCCACATTTTCGTCCGATTGATAAGGCAAAAAAAATGAAATTACATCCCTTAAAACATTATAAGGAAATTAAGAAAAGCATCGAGACAGAAAGAAAATTTTTTGAATCAATTTTTGAATCAATAATAATCGACAAAAAAGGGCAATTAATGTTTAATGAAAACACAAAGAAAATAGAAATAAACGGAGAAAGAGAGACAAAGTACTTTGTTGCCGGAGAAGGCTATGTCTCAAAGGCAGAGTATGACAGAGTAGAAGCATACAAAGCCTTTATGTATAATCCTGACAATGTACGTAATTGTTTGGAATGTCCAGAAAATATAGGCAATTCAAGTAACTTGCCTTGCGGGCAACAAAATTGTTGGGTAAGTTGTCATTGTAACAATTAAATATACTAAAAACCACGTTTCTATACGTTATATGCGAAATGATATAACATAATTATTACGTCCCTATACAAGAAACCCCTCTAAGTATCTATTACTTAGAGGGTAAGGGATTGAAGAAAAAACACTTCAATGTAATGTAAATCATATATCACCATAATAATATCTTACACTCATAATAAAAGCAATGATACTATTGACAATTTTAACTTTTTTTGTTGCAATATTGCAAAGAGTGCTACATATATCTATCATTTTATTAAATCAGCTTTATATTCTCTTACATATCTAAAATATGTATCTTTATTAAGTTCTAAATTTCTCATTAATTCCGTAGTAGTTAATTCTCCATCAACAACCTTTTGATATTCTAGCCTAAATTGTTCCTTAGACATTTTTCTTGGTCTGCCTATCTTATCCCATTCGCCACGTTTTCTTAAAGCTTCATAACCTTCTCTTTGTCTTTTTTTCTTTCTTTCTAATTCAGAACGAGCAAGACAATCATAGAAAGATATTAACATATCATTAATGCAGCTTAGAATCATTTTAGTCATATTATCGTCGATATTGGATAACTCCATTTGTGTGGTTGGAATATCTAAAAAAATTACCCTTATTCCATGTTCTTTGAAATATTCCAATTCCTTCTTAGTTTCATCTGCTCTACCCAATCTATCAAATTCTGGAATAACCAATACATCACCTGTTCTTAAAATATCTTCTTTAAGAATTATATATCTAGCTCTATCATAATTTTTTCCACTCTGCTTATCTACGAATATTTTTTTTAAAGGATAATTATGTTCTCTACAAAATCTCATAATGTTATCATTTCCTCTTTGTGGATTCTGATCCTTAGTTGATACCCTGTTATATCCATAATAGTAATTCATTTTTATCAGCTCCTTGTTGTAAAAGTATATCATCATTTTACAACTTTTAAAAGTATTTATCTTATAGTTTTTGCAACCTAAAATACAGTTAAAAAGAATAAGTATTAGAAAGTATACTTTTTAATACCTTGTTATTAAAAAAAAGCCAGCAGAACTTGCTGGCTTTATACATTTCTTATATTTTTACATTTTTACTACAACTGTTACGATAACTTTGTCGGTTTCAAAATAAAATTTATCATGCATACCTGATTGTGATCCCATAGTACACTTTTCATATTGAAACATTAATCTCAATCCTTGAGCTTCAATTACAACATTATTATCCGTATTAAAATTCACTTTTGTTAACCTTGTATTAATAATTGTATCTAAAGCTGTGTTTTTATCTTCAATACGAAGTTCTACAGTATACTTATTATTAACTGCTGACTCTAAAATTGATTTAATTTGAAATATATCACTCATATCTTTTTATTCCTCCTATATATAGTTTAGATATACATACCATATTATCCAATTAATTTCAAGAGCTTTAATTATTAAAATTATATAAACACTTTTTTACATTTACTATTGATTTTTATATCTCAATGAGATATAATATAACTATAGTATCTCATTGAGATATATTAAGAGAGGTGAAATTAATAATGAACAAAAAACTCAGAAAAAGTTCAAGAGGACTTACATTCTCATTAGATGATAATGAATTAATAGGAACTAAATATCGTTATTTTATAGATAAAAAAAATAAAAATATAATTATAATACCGGATGATAGTGGAAACATGACTGTTAGCAGGAAGAAATCTGGTAAGAAATTCAAGGCTCTATATGATATAAGAAGCAAGGAAGTTAAGGAATTATGCAGTACTGCTGACTATCTTGAGGTTGATATTAGAAAAGATAAAATAATCGTACACACCTATAAAAAAATAGCCAAAAAGGTAAAAAGCAATGTAATAAGATTAGATGATATCCTTGAGAAAACAGGAGAAATTATATTATCTGATGCAGTAGGATTTTCAAATGGATCAAGTTTAGAGGAAAACATTTGCACTAATACTCTGACATCGAAACTTTCACAAATATATAATGTTGCTTCCCTATTTTCAGGAGCTGGATTATTAGATTATACATTCAGCAAAGATGAACATTTTAATATTGTATATGGTGTTGATTTTGATGAAAATGCCTGTATGACATATAAAGAAAATATAGGAGATCATATAGTATGCAAAGACATAAGAAATGTGTCACCAAATGAAATACCTGATATAAATGTATGTATAGGTGGTCCTTGTTGTCAAGGTTATTCCAACGAAAACAGACATAATGAAAATTCTATTGAAGCATTAAATAAGAGATTACTTATTGAGGACTACATTCGTATAGTGAAAGCTAAAAATCCTGATGTTTTTGTTATTGAAAATGTACCACAATTATTTACTAAAGATAATGGTATATATATTAGTAAGGTTTTTGAAAAATTATCTTCATATCATATATCTACTGCTGTTATTGAGGATGATAAAGTTGGTGGTTATAGTACAAGAAAAAGAGCTATTATTATTGGTAACAAGTATGAAACATTCAAATTTCCTAGTATAAAGCTATCTATAGTACATACTGTAAGAGATGCATTATCAAAAGTAACATCTACCTGGTACAATTACAATGATGTTACCAAACCAAGTAAATCTACAATAGAAAAAATGAGTTTTGTTCCACAAGGTGGTAACTGGCAAGATATTCCCGAAGAATTGCATAAATTCAAAAAATCCACACATTCAAGTACATATCGAAGATTATCATGGAATGAACCATCACCAACAATAACAAATTGGAGAAAGACTAATCTTCTGCATCCAGATGAAAATAGAATCTTAACGGTAGCTGAAGCATCTGCTATTATGGGATTAGATAAGGAGTTTAAGGTCATGGGAAAATCATTAAATTCCAAACAGCAACAGATTGGAAATGGAGTAACACAAGCAATAAGCAGATACATAAAGAATTGTGTGTTATCCATATTAAATAAAAATCAGAATATAATATGTTTTGGATAACAATAAAGGTTCTAATGTAATCAAGCATTAGAACCTACTAAATATTTTTAGAAAGAAGGTACTTTAATGAATAATGAAACAGTAACATATACCCTATTACTACCAACAGATGATACAGGCTATTCATGGGAATGTAGAGCATTAGATAAGGAATCAACATTGCAAACTGTAAAGCTTAATATTAATAATGATAATTCCATATCTAATAAAATAATACAACATAATAAAAGCACAATACTTAATATGAATATTAGTATAAAAGAGATCCGCACATATTTAACAAATTTATCTCAAGCCAAATTTGCAAAAAAATTCCATATTCCATTAAGTACATTATCTCACTGGGAGCAAGAACAGCGTACACCACCAGAATATGTCAACTGGATGATTAAAGAAATTATATTAAATAATATATAATCTCTGATTCCTTATGAAACAATTTTGATGATAAAATATTATTGACAATCGGCAATAAAATATGTAATATAGCTGTTATAAAAAAAGATAACAAAGAAGTGCTGCCTGTATGCAAGTGGTTAGCCCAAGTTGACTATATATCTAAAATCAGAAAATAACCGTACTTCATTGGTTCAGTTCAGTGAGGGCGGTTATTTTCTTTTGTTATTGTTATTGAACGTAAACTCTAACCTATCCATAATTTGATGTGATATTGCTTTTATCATAATTACAAAATCATCATAAGTAAAGATTCTAGCAAATCTATGTAATGGTCTATTTGTATCAATATCGTTTAATACTATTCCATAATCAACAAAAAATGAAATATTTGCATAAACTGGAAATGAGTTTTGTTTTTCAAGATTTTGTGGAACCCATTCAGCAACATAAGGAAGCCCAGCTGTACCAAAATTCAACATTGATTTTAATTCATCAATATTTTCACATTCTACAAAGTAACAAACCATAATTAAATTTACCTCCAAATTATTCTCTTTTTAATTTATATGGATTACTAATAGATATTGTACTTACATACATCATATTTATTTTCATACAATCACCTTTATCCGGATTAGATGGCTTAATAATAATCCACCCATCATTTAAATGAAATGTTTTAATCAATACTCCTTCCACCTTAATATTATCTATATCTGTAATACACACATGAATATTTTTCTTTAATCGTACTTTACTAAATAACCACACATTAACACTTCCTTATAATATTTTATTAGTTCCTTTATTTTCTAACATATAGCCACTTCCTGATGTTCCCAATATAAGTCCATTAATACAACTTTTTATTATCCTATTTTTTATAGCTGGAAATGTATTTGATGAATTAACTCCATAATACATACTTTTATCTATCCCAACCTGCATATCTTTTGTTGAATGTGCATCACAACCATATATTAATTTTACATTATCTGGTACAATATCCCAGAATTCTTTCCAGTAAGCTCCTTTCTTTTTCATAGAACTAAAATTTTTTTCTAACAATATTTTATCACCTACAGCTCCAATTAACTTATTTGAATATGCTGCCATTTCCTCAGTCCATATACTTTCTTTTCTAAAAGCTCTATCTGGATGAGCAACAACATCAAATAATCCAGTATTTACACTTTCAATCATTGCATTAAATAGTCCAATATATTCATGTTTTATATCACTCATAAAACTATATATACCCTTAGAAACTTCATAATGATGTTGTCCTATAATCATAAGCTCAATATTCTCATTAGCTTTAAGTTCTTCATAGTAGCTTTTATATGAAGGTAGATATTCTATTTCAAGTCCTATATGAACATCTATAATTCCCTTATATATGCTTTTAAGTTCTGTCAAGGATGATACATATTCTTTTAATTGTGAATACTTCATTCTGCCTGTAAATGGATCACCAGGAAAAGGGGCATGATCTGTAAATATTATACTATCAGCTCCAAGGACTATAGCACTTTTTATATAATCTTCATCTGTTTCATTAGTAGCATGTCCACATCTATAAGTATGAACATGAAAAACATATTTATTATCCATTATCGTCCACCTCTCTTTTTCTGATACTGTAATGCATCAATTTTTATATTGAATTTATCCTTTAATATAGGAAATAATTCATTCCATTTATTAAGATTTAATTGTTCTTCAACAACAGATGCTGCTGAAATAGCTCCAGCTTCAGGATATAATATTTTATTATTTCTATTAATCACATATACATTATCAAAACACGTAGCTGATTCAATATTCTTGACACTATTTGCAAGATTATTAACAATATAATTATATTTATCTATAGAAACATATCTAGGAATTTCACCATTATTTTTAGACTGTTCAACTCTGTTAATAGTTGATTCCCATGATACAACTGCATCAACAGATATAATATATAAGTCTGTACTATATCCTTTATCCTTTAAATTCTGACAAGTATTAATAGTAACCTGCGAATCTCTCAATGTACCCTCAATAATAAGATTATATCCATCATTTGATAAATCATCAATTAGCCTTTCGACACATTTATTTACAAATTCTTGAGTACGTTCAGGCATACTTTTAATATCATAAGATATAATTTCATCATATCGTGGGTGAAATTTTCTATATTCGTCCCCATTAATTTGAATATAATTAGATAAATAATATTTTTGATTTATAAAATTTGATTTACCTGTACCTGGTTGACCACCTAAAAAAACTACACAACGTTTTTCCTGTAATACCTTATCTTTAGTTAATGAAGCATATATTTTTTTATAGCTTTCTTCAAATTCTACATATGAATATTCATCCATTATAATAAAATTTCTCCTTCCACAATAATTTTTTTCGTTTTTTATTTTTCCTTTATTTTTAAATTAATTGTAACATTCAATTTGTTATTTGTAAATGTTATTCTTTTATTTCATATATAAAATATGAAGAAATCTCTTTATCAAAAACTATTTAACTTTAAATTTATTCAAATCATTAACCATATTTTCAGATTCTACATTCATTGAACTGCAACTTTTAGTTATGCTCTGCATTAATGATGCTAACTCTTCTGAACTTGCTGTTATTTCCTCAGTAGCTGCCGCTGTATTTCAATGATTTCTCTAATATTATTAAGTTCATCTGATGTATTCTCTGCTAGATTTATAATGCTGCCTGCAACAACTGCAAAGCCACGACCTGCTTCACCAGTTCTTGCAGCTTCTATAGATGCATTATCTTTATTAATAGCATCATTAGTTTCTTCTATCTTATTAGATATGCTAAGAACCTGTAAAACCACTCCGGCAAAGATTATACTTAATTTTTTTGCTAATGTTTTTCTCATACATATACCTCTCTTTACTTGTTGTTCATATGTCAACAGTTCCCCTACAATTTACACCTAAAAATTGCATTATCTACTTCTTTTTCTATGTATCTGCCCCATTTCTTCCGTTTTATTCTGCCACTTGCTTAAATCACCTCTAACTTAACTTCTATTTCTGGCGACTTAACTTTGTCAACAAGTCCATTCAGAATATCAATCTGTGAATCTTCATAATATTCTGTTCAAGATGTATGAATGTTAATACCAATGCTCGGTATTCCATTCATTCTTTCAGAATGAAATAAAAATAGAAGTAAACGCAACATAGGTGTTGCATTTAATTTTTTTATCTACTTTTTCGCCTTAGCAATTTTCCATTTGTTTTTACATTATCAATACTTCTTTCCCGTTCATCAACTGACTCAATAGAAAGAACCTCTGATGTCTGTATGACCTTACCATTTTGTAATGTAAATAATGCCGGTTTTCCAACACCATACTCTGCTTTTTTTTAATTAACATCATTTATTAACTTTCCACCCGATAAAATATTTTTATTCACATTATAATTGTATTCTGAACCTGAAATTGTTTTTATTTTCACAATATTTTCATTACTATAATAATTATTATATGTCATTTAGTTACCTCCATTTTAGCTTTATGCCCTTGCATATTTTATTTCTGCATCCTCAATGCTTCTAAGATTAATTCTGCAATAATTAACACTCTCAATAGTCCTTAAGTTAGGTAAAAGCTCTCCATATCTCATGTGTAATGCTTTATGTGGATTTTTCGTAGTTGTTATCTTAAAATCATCATCAATATTTTCTATATAGTTATCGTTATCACCCTTAACAACATAAAACACTCTTTCTTTATTCGATGCACAAACCATCTATCGCTCCTAAAAAACAAATTTTATTTTATTATCCTCTAATACAAGAGAAGCATTGAATTTCTTACCATTTCTACTTGTAAACCCTTTAATTAATCCTGTCTTCTTATCATTAATAAGACTTCTCATATCTTGTTCAGATAAATCCTTTTCACAGATAACATGAGGGATTTTAAAGCCACAAGAACATTGATAGTACCACTTATTAATAACAAGTTCTTTATTACAGCTTGGACATTTTATGCTGCTCTTTTCATCTTTAACTTCTGGAAACTCAAACTTTATATTTCCATTATCAAGTTTAAGCATAGCATCAAATTTCTTACCAGCCTTGCTTATGAATCCCTTAATCAAAGGTGTTGTACCATTATTTATAAGATCCTTTACATTCTTTTCTGAAATAGTTTTGGAATTAATAGTATGACCAATACTAAACTTACAGTTCTTTTCTTTATAATTACTACAGCCATATCCAAATGAAGTTGTAACTATATCACCACCACACAAAGGACACTTGCATCCTTCCAAAACGTGCCTGTTACTATTCATTTCAGTAGATAATGAACCAGTTGCAAAACCTTTAATATTAGCAGCAATATCATTCAGCTTATCTTCTTTTTTAATTGTATTAGTTTTCTCTCTTATGTAATTATCCAATTTCATCTTATATGAAGAAAAACTGATTGAACCGTTTGCAATCTCTTCTAATTCTTTATCCCATATTGCAGACAATTCTGGATTAAGCATTTCTGGTATTGTTAATTTAACAACCTCATACACCATTTCCCCGAAATTACAAGGTGTAACAACCTGGGATTTATTGATATTAAGATAACCAATATTAGTTAATTTCTTAAGAATTTCACCTCTTGTAGCAGAAGTGCCAATTCCAGTACCTTTTATCTGGCTTCTTAATTCTTCATCTTCAATTAAGTTCCCGGCATTTTCCATAGCAAGAATTAATGAACCTGAATTATACCTACTAGGTGGTGATGTCTTTCCCTCTTTAGTATCATAGTCATTAACCTTAACGGCATCACCGATTTTTACACTATTAGCAAATGGAAATAATTTATTATCGGTTTTACTACTATCATCATCTGATATATTAATAATATCCAGATATCCTTTATCTACCAGACACTTAGATGATGTTGTAAATAACTCATTATCTACGATAAAACTAATATTTACTGTTTTATAAGTAGCAGCCGGATAGAATATACTTAAGAATCTTCTAACTATAAGATCATATACATCTGCCTGTAACTTACTCAAACTTGCAATTTCGGCAGTATCCCCTGTCGGTATGATTGCATAGTGGTCTGTCACCTTAGAATCATTAGTATACTTACTATTTGAAATGTTACGATATAGTTCTTCATTAAGAATAATATCCGTATATTTTGATGTATTAGAATAACCCTTATGAATTCCTCTTATGTTCTTACTTATCTCTACAGCAACCGCAGTGCTTAATACTCTGGCATCTGTACGAGGATATGTTGTAAGTTTCTTTTCATATAAAGTCTGTGCAATAGATAATGTTTCGTCCGGACTTATCTTAAATTTTTTGGCACATATATTCTGCAATTCTGCAAGATTGAAAAGCAGTGGAGCTGCTTTTTTGCTATTCTTCACTTCAACATTTTCTATTTTAGCTACCTTACCACTAAGAAAGGAAATAAAGCTATCTGCATCTGCCTTTTTTAAGAAACCACAATCCTTAAATAGATTTGGATTACCATAACAAGAAGATTTTTCTGTAAGTTTCCATTCAGCCTGTACATTATCACCAAAATTACCTACAATTTTATAAAAAATTTCTTCTTTAAAATCCCTGATAGCTCGTTCCCTGGAAACAACCATGCCAAGAACACAGGTCATAACTCTTCCTACAGATATTGCAGTATTTTTCTGTAAAGATGCAGCATTATTAAGCAAAGCTCCGTATTTAAGTGTAAGTGACCTTGAAAAGTTAATTCCCATCGCATAATCCTCTATTGCTCTCATTATTCCTGAGCTGGCAATAAGGTCATATGCAGTCATAGGCTTAGCTTCTCTCATTCCCCTTTTTATCTCATCAGCAGTCTGAGAATCAATCCAGACACGAAGCTCTTTCATGCCACTCCTAACACCACCAAAACGTCTTATGTTCTCTTCGATAACTTGTCCTTCTCTTCCAGCATCACCAGCCCAATAAACAGTATCAATATCATTTCTGTGTAACATTTTATGTACTACAGCATACTGTTTTTTTACACTGGCAATAACATCATACTTATATTCATCTGGCAGAAATGGAAGTACTTCAAGATCCCATTTCTTATACTGCTCTCCGTATGCTTCAGGATATAACATTGACACTAAATGTCCGACACACCAGGTAATAACATAATTTTCATCCTCTATATAGCCATCAGTTTTAGATGTTCTTTTAACACCTAAAACTGATGCAAACTGTTGAGCAACAGAAGGTTTTTCAGTAATAATTAACTTACGGTAATTCATTGATTTTTTGTCCTTTCTATATAAATTTACTTAACATAATAAAGCCACACATCCAACTAATCTGTATAACACTTAGAAAATATTTTTACTGATTTACCACAACCCCAATAATTATCTGCTGTCCCTTCATATTTAAAACCTAGTTCATCTGAATGGCTAGTAAAAAAGCCTAAACACCTTAAATTAGCTACTTCTATATCCACCTGTATTCTAATTATGTCATATTCTTTGTGTAGAAAATCACAAAAACTATTAGTAATATTAGTAGAATAACTTTTTCCTCTGAATTTAGGTAATAATCCATATCCTAATGAACATTTCTTATATTCTTCCTTATAATCATAAATATAGAGTATTCCTGCACATTCTCCATCAATCTGAATTATCCAATACTTATGTCGTTCATCCGGTATTAAAAGTTTCTTACTTAAAACCTCAATACTCTTATTAAATCCCAAATAATTCTTAAAAGCCTCATCTGCTTTATCAAGCAGCTCTTTAAGATAACTCTCTTTCGTTAATGAAATAAATTTAAAACTTTGAGTTTCACTTACATTTTTAACCATAAAATTATTTTCTTCCTTTCTAAATAGCCTTTGAATTCATCATATATAAAACATCAAATTTATTAATTAAGTCATCATCAAGCTCAGAATGTTCATCAAGCTCAGAATGTTCAAGCAACATATTAATAGCTTCTCTATGACTTACACTTTTTCTATATATTCTTTCTGATGTTAATGCATCATATATATCAGATATTCTAATAATATCCACAAGTAATTTATAATCTTCAGGAATACAAGAACACTCCCCAAAGCGTTCTTTATTGTATCCATGATGATAAAGAATAAGTACACATATATTTTTAGGAACCCCCATATTGTAAGCCATTGAATAGCCTATAAAACTATGTAAATCAACTGCCCTGCGGTCATTTTTTGTAAGTTTTTCAGGCTTATCAAATATAGATTTACTGATACCAATTTTGCCAAGATCATGAATAAGTGCTGCCTGATATACAAGGTCAGCATCAACATTCAATAATTCAGATAACCTTTTAGCTCTTAATGCAGTTCTTACACAATGTCCATATAACTGTGTATCATATTTTTTTATAAAACCCGATATTTTTGCTACATTTTTATTCATACTAAATGCTCCTGCTTTGAGAACGAGCAACTTCACCATTAATAACAGCATCTTTTCCCATTCTAAGAGAAAGAGTGTCAGCATCTAACATATAAGGTGATGCAGATAAAGCACTACCACCAAATTCTGTTACATATTTTTTTACACATAAACTTGTCTGCTTATACATATCTTCATCAAGTACAGATTCATCATTTTCAATGCAAATGAAATAATCTGTCTGTATAGGAAGTATAATCATATTCTTCTTAATAATTTCAGAAAGTCCCTTTACAGGATTTTCTGGATAAAATAATGTAGAAGCTCCATATTTCATATAATTATTAGAAACTAAATATATTCCATTTCCAAGATCATTGACTTTAACCGGAAATAACTTAGGTGTATTATTAGTTGCAACTGATAATAAATCCTCGAGACTAATGTTATTTTCCTTTAACTGCTCCATCAAATTCTTATCAACAATCATGCTTTTTAGTGAATTATCGTCAGCTGAAATAAGAAGTCTGAAATAAATAGCTAACTCTCCCCTATTAACATGAGGGATATTATTTAGCAGTTCTCTGTTATTGTCATTATTAATTACACAGTAAAAAACTCTCTCCATATCAAACTCAAAAGTATCATCATTATCTTCACTGCCTTCATCTTTATTCTGTATACCTGTCATACTTCTATACTTTTTTTCATATTCTCTGGCTATACACTTTATTGTTTTATCAAAATCCTCCTTATATTCTTTAATATAAAGTAGGTCATAAAGTGGATTAATAGTCATAGGTAACACATCTTTTTCAGTTGAATCTTTTAAATAGAAAAAATCCATCTGTTTACCATCGGACAACTTAGAATCTAATATAACACTACAATTTCTAAGTGCTGGTGACATATTATTTAATAACTCTTCTTTAATTTTTGCCTTGAATTCTACATAACTTAACATTATTTATTTCTCCTTTAATTCTCTCTAAAATAATCAATATAATCTTCAAATATTCCATATGTCTGTTCATAATCATATGAAAATTCAAAATCAGGACACCATACTGCCTTAACATATTCATTAAAGTCATATCGTGAATCTGATTCACTTCCATACGGAGATGTAGACAATACTAAATGAAGATGTGGACCAGTAGAATCACCTGTTGATCCAGAATGTCCAATAGGATCACCAGCTTTAACAGTATCTCCAGGTTCTAAATATCTCCACCCCAAAAGACTGTTCGGATTATCAAAATCATCAACGATAAAATCTGTCATATGTCCATATAGTGCATATGTTCCATCTCCAAAATTAAGAATAACGTGATTGCCATAGCCAGAATTTGTATTAGTTGCTTCAACTGTAGCATCAGCTATTGCAACTAAGACACTATTCATTGGAGCATTAAAATCAACTCCATAATGCACTCCATGACCTTCAACATCAGTACGATGTAATGTGTACTGTGAAGTAATTATTCTTGCCTGATCTTTTATTGGATATGGATTATCATTATTCATCCATGTAAACACGCTTTTTAATTCATCATAAGACTTTTGATAAGTACCAAGGCTTGCAGTACTTTTATCAAATGAAAATTTACCAAAAATATCTTCATTTTCTTCAATTACCTGTCTAATATCACTATCATTCCTTGCCGCCTGTTCATCATTTACTTTCATATAAAAAATTCCACCAAATACACCTCCTATTAATACTGCACCAATTATTACAGGTAAAAGTATCATAGGACCAATTAAAGCAGCTAATGAAGCAATAACAGATATAATTAATTGAAAAAGCATAAACGCAAAATGTATGATTGCTTTTGCCATTCCTGCAAATGCTTTTTTTACACCACCTTTAACCTTATCTAATACTTTACCAACAGTAGCTTTATATAACTTATCTACTGTAAGCTCTTTTGCTTTTTTCTTTGCTTGTGAAGCAACAAAGTCACCAGCAAAAGCTGACATTCCAGTACTCATATTATTTTCTGTTTCTGATGAACCCCCATTAATTGCATTATTAACAACTGACTTTCTAACCCTCCTACTAAAATCATTAGCGGCTTTAGAACGTTTATGTTTATTATCTTTTTTTTTCTGCTTGTTCTTTAATGGCTTAACATCAGGTAAATCATCACTTATATTTTCTATATTTTTTACAACATCACTGGATGTTAATAATTTCATATCAGTATTCATTACATCATTAGATGTATTAGTTCTTTTAATTTTGTTCTTTTTTATAAGATTATTAACATTCCCTGAACTAACACTATTAGTTGCTGAAATTAATCCACCAGAAGATGAAACAAATCCATCAGAAGAATTTGTTTCAATTACTTCATTTGAAACAAGCAAACCATTAGCAGGAACTATAGATGTCACATTATTATCATTAATAATCGCTGATGACATATAACTGCGATTAGAAGCTACTACAGTTGACATATTAATATCAGATTTATTTATAACATCTGAATTAACATTATGATTAATCTGACACTCAATTACTTGACCATTATAATTAACAACTAATATATTGCTATCTACCACATCACATTCTATAAATTCACCATCAACAGAAGCTGAAGTACTACCCACAACTTTATGAGAAATATTAATATCATTATCAGATAATGAGCTTGCACCTGATGAATTACTTTTTTCATCAAAATCATCATTTTTAATTTGTAATTCAGTTGATGAACTTACATCATTCTCACCTGATTGACTTTTTTCTTTAATTAAATCAACTAAAAAATCTGCTAACTCAATTGCTATCTTTACGGTTTTATGATTAAGAGTAGCACCAAATTTAGCCGATGAAGTAAGTGCAGAATCAACCACATTAAAAGCAGTATGAAACTGACCATTATTAGTTGTATCAATATTTGTTTTATTTGTAATAGCATCTTTAAAGGCTTTTTCGGCAATAGATTCTACATTTTTAGCACCATTTTTAACCGAAATATCTTTAATTTTGCCGTCAAGACCTTTTATAGGAGATACAACCTGAGAAGCTGCATCATTTACATTAGAAACATTCTTAAGTAATTGATTTTTTTTCATATATACAGCTCCTTAACTTACATCCTTACATCATTAGGCAATTTTCTTCTTAATGCCATTCGTTCAAAAAAGTTCGTATTGAATATATTGTAAATAGGATTAGTTTTTTCAATCCTAAAATCCATAGGAATAATTACATTTCCAAATCTTATAAGACCACATCCACGCTCTGGATTCTCAATGAACTTAAGATGAGCTGGTGAGATACGTCCTTCAAATGTATCGATAATTGTCTGAGCATCACCAGGACCCATTTTAAAGAATAATGTATATTCTGAATTTGATACAAGCATTTTTGTTTCATCATCTTTAATGACGTCTATAACATTCTGAGTAATCCCGGTACAGATACCTCCTTGTTTTCTGACTTTCTTCCATAGAGCAATAAAGAACATACGTGAGTATGGTTTATTTAATAAAACATGGAATTCATCAACATAAAGCCAAGTAGCCTTTCCTTTAAGAGAGTTCTGCAAAATCCTCTGATTAATATTTGTTAATGTAATAAGTATACCTACGCTTTCAAGCTCTGGACCAAGATCTCTTAACCCATAAGTAGTAAGCCTACTATTTACATCAATTGTAGTTTGATGATTAAATACATTTAACGAACCATCTATATATGCTTCAAAAGGAACAACAAGCTCCTGAGCTTCAGCATCAGGTTGAGCTTTTAAGATATCATAGAAATCTCTTAATACTGGAACAGTACGTTCCTCAACAGGAACACCGACAATTCTGTAAAAAAGTGCTTTAACACATCTATCAATAATACTCTTATGAGCTGCTCTAAATTCATCCTGCATAATATGTTCAAATATACCACATAAAATTCTTGTTTTAGAAGAAATAACTTTTCTAATTTCATTAGAATCATCTATATCCTCATCTATTGCAGCATAATCATTATCTTCATTTGTGATAACAAGACTTTTCACATCACAATCCAAAGGATTGATATAATTATTAGCTTCAGCAGATATTTTAATAAATTGTCCACCCAAAGCATTACAAGTGTCTACATATTCATGCATAGGATCAACGATAATTACATCATCATCTGAATTAAGAATAACTGAAAGTATCTCTAATTTAGAACCGGTCATTGACTTACCTGCACCACTAACACCAAAAACCATTCCATTACCATTAGTCAACTTTCTTCTATTGCATAAAATTACATTCTGTGATTCACGATTAACACCATAATAAAATGGATTCTCATTCATTTGCATTTCCTGTGTTTTGAACGGAATCATAACGCCAGCCATTCTACTAAACATAGACCTAAGAGTATCTATTGTTCTACAACCATAAGGAAGTACTGTTGATAAAGCTTCTCTCTGTCTATATGGAAGTTCCATAGTGTAACAGCCCTTACTTTCAACAACCATATCAAACGAAGTAGATACAGCTTCAAGGTCATCAAGGTTATCTGCTAACAAAGCAACATTTATACCTACCCACATCATCTCCTGACCATTCTGACCTATGTCAGCTAACATTTCCTGTATATCAGCATTTTCCTTTTTAACCGGAAATGAAATATCAAGAGTATAATCACCATTTTTATTACGTTTATGCTGCTGTTTCTGTATCTTACTTTGAACAGCCATATACTTATCTTCCAAAAATCTTTTAGCAGCTGATTTATCTATTGGAACAATATCCATTGAAATTACAGACTGATAATTAATATTAATAATTGAATCAAAAAACTCATCACTAATATCATCATCAGGATAAGAGTTAGGATCTATTGCTAAACACTTACCATACTTACGTTCAGTCTTAAAATAAGTTGGATTCTCTGAAAAATCAATGAAGTTACAAGAAATCTCATTACGATAATCTCTACAATTAGAAATACAATCCATCATATTAAAATCAAATTTTGATTCGCTTCCAATTTTATAAAAATCATGGAATATACGTAATCTTTCTCCTGCATCAAGACTTACTAATGTAGAGCCAAGTGCAGCAAATTCTTTTATAAGATTAGCAGATATACTGTTATAAGCTAACTTTGAATCCTCAAAAGTATTACGTTCAACAGTAATTGTAAGGAATTTCACCTGTTCAATTCCTTTCTTACCAACCATTATCTTATTTTCAATAATGTCATTATAAGAATCTCTTATATCATCAAATACATCATCTTTATGCTTGTATAAAATGTTTTCCTTAAATTCAACAATATTTCTATTTTTATTAAAAACAGTAATTTTAGCATTGTGAAAATCCCAGGCATTAATTATACGACACCACTCGCCAAAGAAACTTACCTGTTCTTCATACGTTTTAGTAACATAATTAATATCACCAAGAAGAAAAGTAAAACTATATAACTTATCTGAAATCTGAAAAATTCCATCAGGAGACATTTTTATTATCTCTATTGTCTCCTGAACGCTTTTAGCATCACGAACTCTAAATTCTTCAGGATTTTTAAGTTTCATAAACATCCTTCTTTGTCGGTCTCTCTGATTTTTTTTCATTCGTGAACGTTTTTCATAATCTATTTTTGTCGGATCTAATTTTGCATTCTTTGTATTATCAATCATAACCTTAAGCACCTCACATCACATAAAAAACTTATTAAGCTCTGACTTGCCTTCCGACACATCATAACAATTAAATAACAAACACTTACAAGAATCTGCATTCTTGACTACTCTGGATTCTGACACATTCCACATTCCGAACGGTGCAAATTCCAAAAAAGCAATAGCCATCATACCGCTATAGTCATACACAGCAGCATCATATCTATCTATAATAAATTTTATTTTTTCTTTAACTGTATCTATTTCATCAGAACCAGATACAGAATATAAAACATTAATCCCAATCATCGAATAAGACCTTGTATCTCTCATTGCAGGATCCGTTAGGATTTCATATAATTTAGGGTCCATCTTTTTCAATTTCCTTAATTCATTATTACATCCCATATAGTTATTGCTAAAAAATTCATACAAATAATTATCACTAATTCCATCTTGCTCAACCATAATGCATTCAATATTTTCTATCTTGTGTAACTCCTGTAACATTTCTGTTACATCATCACCGAAACGTATAAAATAAAATGCTCGGTATGATTTATCTGCAACTTCTAAAGAATCCAGATTTAAAATAAAATCATCTAATTCAAAATCAAGTTTCCAGGCAGCAACATTATGTACATAGTCCATTATATTGTTATTAGAATCTGGCTTGTCCTTAATAATGAATTGATGAATATGTCTCAATCTATCTTCCAAATTAACTGGTGTTAAATCAATACCTAACCCAGCCAATTTTTTAAACATATCTTTCTCTATTGCATCGAAATCAAATGATGCATCCTGATTTTCATCAGTATTAATCTGAATAAGAAGATATGTATCTGTTTTATAATAATAAAACCTGTATTCAAAATCATAGCTTCTTAAAACATCAAATACAGCCTGCTTGTCCTTCATATCCTGGCAATCAACTGTATATAGTTTATTAGATAAATGCTCTTTTAATACAAATACTCCTGATTCAGATACCTGCTTAATTTCATATTTTTTTTCTAAAAATTGTGGTGCAATATATGCAGGCACAATAGCTTTTTTTATTGTTCTAAATTTATCTTTTTTACGGACTTTAACTTTTTTAGGTCTGACTTTTTTATCTCTATTTTTCAATTTTCTCCTCCATAATTTTTAAATGTATCTATTATTTTTACAGGATTTCCTGTAATTGAATATGCATTATTCAATACTGCTCCTAAATATATTGCACCCTCTAAATCACAATTAATAAAGCATACATTCTGCATATTAACGTGTGAGAAATTACAATCTTTTAAAAAACAGTTGATAAATATTGCACTATCAAGGTCAATAGTCCGGAAATCATATCCTTCCATTCTTTCATTCATAAATATCTTTTTATTAATCTGCATCCTTTTCTTAATTTCTTTATCATAGTTAAATTTATCTTGCTTAGCTGAAAGTGAAGAATTGGCTCTAGCAATTATATTTTTCGTATCTTCCATAAGACTTTTATTCTTCAGCTCAATAACTTTGATAAACCACTCCTGACGTAAATTAATATGTTCTATATCATCTGGCGATAATATTTCTGGATATTCATGATTTTCTCTATACGAAAGCAAATACACAGGCTCCCTGTCCTTTTCCTTGTATCCTACTTTTCTTTCCTTATAGCTGCTGTTATAAAATTGTTCTAACATATTATCCACATTATCTAATGTGAATTTAGCTACATCTTTCAAATTATGAGACATAGTTACTTCCAAAACAAATACACATGCAGGATCTAACGCTTCTTTCGCTTTTTTTTCATTCAATGCTTCCTGATATCTTCTTTCAATAAATTCAGGTGCAATTCCCAACTTATTCATATTGCAGCTATATTCTTCAACGTATTCTGTATATCTATTGATATTTGAAATATTATGTGATATTTCATATGCAGCTACAAGCTCAATTTTTTCATCATCCATATAAATAAATCAGCCCCTTTATTAACTTATTTATGCTAATTGTATAACTTTTACATAAGCATTCCTTGACAGTCATAACATTATTTTTATTAATTTTTGGCAGTATTGCAAATGCAAATTTATATAAAAAAAAGCTTCGTGTCATTATGACACGAAACTTTCAAATTCATATTATAAAATATATTAAATTAACAGCTCAAACATTCTTATACTTTTCCCTGTTTTGTACTTATGCAAAACAGAATAATTCTAAAACTAATGGTAGTGATGAACTAAAAAGATATTAGTTTTGTACCTATGCAAAACAGAATAATTCTAAAACTTTATCTTTTTTGGCTTATCATAGAGTTTTGTTTTGTACCTATGCAAAACAGAATAATTCTAAAACCTCAAATACATAGATTTTGGTGAGTGGCATTGCCCGCACCTTTCGGCAGCAAAATCAACCGATTAAATAAAATTGTTTATATTATATATACACTCTTGTTATTTGTCAACTTTTTCATTAAGTAGATTTATACAATAATCATTATCGACTTTTACGCATAATTTTAAAACTTGTATACTTATCAATAGAATCTGAAAAGTATTTACTATCATTGCACATAACATTAATATCACTTAACAAACTATGTCGCTTACCTATATTAGTCAAATCAACTTCTTTTGCACATTCAGATATCCAAGGTAATTTATCACAGACATTTTTTAAAGTCTTTGTGACCTCAATATCACTCAAACATCTTTTTGAGTTGTAAACTGAACCCTGTCTATGTATAAAACCGACTCTTTCAAATTCATTACGTAAATCTGAATATGCCATTGATATATTATCATAATACTTACTCAAAGCATTTGTATCTAAATCAAACGATATTTCACGTTTTGATGATGCCATATATTTATTCCTCCGTCATAATCCTTAATGCATCCTGTTCCTCGCCATCCTCATATACTTTCCACGACTTTAAGTTTGGATATAACCAGGATTGTTTATCAAATCTAGCAGATAAAATAAGAAGTGTACCTACTGTACTTTCATTTGCTGGCAGTTCATATTCACAATTACCTGTTTTAATAAATCTTGTATTTGTACATATATCATCCAGCAGATCAGTTAATAATTCAATACCTAAATCAGGATTATTGATCTTCACTTTTTCTTCATCGAATTCAAACTTCATTTTTAGCATATTTAATAGCCCCTTTCAAATACAGTTTTTCTTTATTATACATCTTTTTTGTTATTTGTCAATATTTATATAATCATATAAATATAATATTAATGTTTCTTTACAGGTGCTTTAAATGAAGCTGATTCAAATGTTTTTTCAAAATTATCATTACACCACTTATCAATATCAGAAATATCAAGTCCATGCCTGCTATGATATTCAGATAATGCTAATTGAAATCTTCCACTAAAATCATCACTATTGCTATTTTTCATAACATAATCAAGACAATATCCCTTAAAAGCAACCATCTGACGAATGAGTGTATTTTCCTTACAAGCCATATAATTACTATATGTACCCTTGCATTTACCAGAAACAATAGCATCAAGTCCCTTAAGTTCATGAACATCCTTTAATCTATGAATATGATGATAATAATAATCATCTAACTTCCAGTCTAAAGTATCAAAATAGATATATGAAGAATTTTCAACAGCTTTATAAGCAGACCTGGTTAATGAATCGAGCTTATCAATGTCAATTACAAACTGCCCCTTTTCTATTGCAGTACAAACTTTTTCCGGACAATCAAAAAATTCAGAGCAATTATACATTTCATAATCTTTACCATCAAATGTATATCTATATCCATGACTATAAGGAGCAACTTCACCATAATAAATATTAGCAGCACCACTTACCATAGAATCCATGATTAAATTAGTTAATTCCGCATGAGATAAACCGTTCCTATTCTCTTGAAACTTTTTTTCCAAAGCTTCATTTTTATATGCAAGAGCAAGTTCATTCTTAAGTTTATCAAAATCAACTTCTATATATCCTTCAAATATTTCATCAGCTGTTTTTTCAACTGATAAACCATCTGGAATATTAAATAAACCATACTTATCTGCTTCACTTATAATTGCAACCATTGCAGTTTTACTCATAAATTCCATACGCATCTCTCCTAAAATATCATTTAAAAATTTGTTTTCTTTCGTAACCTTAACTTTATATTTATGAGGTAGCAAATCAAAATACCTAACCATTTCTTCAAAACTATCATCCATATGAGAAATAAACGAATTATTATCACCTCTATCAATATATCTATGCATATATTCATCTTTTAACGAAGCATCCGGATAAATAATACGTACATCTGAAAAAGAAGAAATTAATTCTGGTTCGCAATTAATCAAAATATAATCATAAACTAAATCACAATCCTTAACATACTTTATATAATTACCAGGATAATCACCATTTAAAGAACAATCATGCATCAATTCATTATTATGTAAAATAGTATCTTTGGAAATATTAAACTTAAAATATGCAGCATCACAATCTATCACACTGCCAAGATGTATATTACTCTTCCCTATTCCAGGAAATGCCCATATTATCATACTAACTTACCGCCTAACGAGATTTTCTTTTTATAGGTGCAAAATGTTCATTATATGGACTATCCGGTACTTCATTTTTGATTTTACCTGAATAATATTCCTGATGCATATAATAATCATCAAGATTTTGTGCATACAGTCTACCATTAAAATAAGGTTCAACCGCCTTACTGAAATCTACCCCAAACTCTGATTCAGCAACTTTTCGAGTATCTAAAAACAAATTATTATAAAAATCAGTTCTGAACACAAGATTGCCTTTAGAATCAAAAATCTCAGGACCAGAATTAGAACGTTCCTTTAAATATGGAATGCCTAAATCAAAACACATTCTAACAGCTTCTTTCTTACTATCAAAAGAAGCATATGGAATAAACCTATCCAAATCATAATCATACATAGTCAGCTTATATTCCTTTGAAAAAGGCTCAATAAACTGCAAATATTCTGTAGGCAGCAAATCAGCTTGTCCTGTCCCACCAGTAATATTTACATAGCTGACATTAATCATCTTAGCAACAGGTTTTTCATTAACAGAATCATTACTATATGTTAATTTAACAAATTCATTATATGGTATATATCCAGTCCCCTCTATTAAAACCTCATTAATGCAGCTCTTAATATTAAGATTATTAGCCAATAACGGAACCTTATCATCCATATACGAAAAAGATGAATTTTCCATTGTAATTAAGCAAGCATTCCCACCTAAAAGATTGCTGCTTGTTAATTGTAAATTAATTTTATACCTATCTATTAATTCACTAACAGTATCATATACAGGCTTAGATATATCAGCATCATACTTACTCATAACTCTCTTATAGTCATTAATAAGATATATATGCTTCCTATCAGAACCAAAAATATCAAAACAAGAATTTTCATTAATCATAACACCAAGAGAAACATAATTTCCTCTATCATCAGCATTTCTTCTATCATCAAAATAATTTAAAATTTTATTGAAGCTCTCAGAATAAATAGTCTTAGATGCTCCAGTTTCATAAACAAAATATTCCATTAATTAATAACCCCCTTCCTTTTTAACAGTTACCTGCTTTTTCTTTTCACAGGAACAAGCTTCTGTGAATATAACAATCCCAATTCCTTAAGCTGGTCAAATACCTTATCGAAACACTTATTAATAGCTTTCCTTTCCTCACCATCAGGAAAAGCCTTTTTAATCTCACCATTATGCATAAACACAGCAGAATCAGAAAGTCCACACAAATAATCAGACCTGCAAAAACGTTCAGCCAACTTATCTTCTATGTAACATGAAAAAGCACGAGCGAACATTTCTTTATCACTTGCCCAATATCCCATGCTTTCCTTAGAATAATAGCAATCGCATAATTCTGAATTTTTATAAAACTCCGTTCTATCTAATGATAAAGCCATATCTTTATAATCCATATTGTAGACATTGTAATAAGCTAAGAATGAATCAACAAACAATTCAAAATAATTTTCTCTGATCTCATAGCCATGTAATTCCTTAAACTCGTTACTTAGAGAATCATATATAGCAGATATCTTATCAAAATCCATTGATTTATCCTGTAAGAAATCATTAACCTCACTATCATGTTCATCTAAAAACTGTTTACCATTATCATTAAGAACAGAATCAATTACTGATATGAAATCATCTTTCCTTTTATCAAGTTTCAATTGCCATCTTTCTTTTCTATAAGAATCTGACACATCACAATATTTAATTGTATTCATTAATTCTTTAACAGAACTAAGAGCTTTTCCATTTCCATTAGTCAGATATGAATCAAAGTTACTATCAGACAATTTTTTTGAAAGAATATTATCAAGTGCATGTCCCCACTCATGAGCAAGTGTTCCTGCACCTTTCATCTTAGTGAGGTTAATTACCTGGCGAAGTGGTTCATAATGAGCTAATGCAGCAGAATGACCTCTTGCACCAAATGCAATCGAAAGTTCACCGTCAAAACTAATATCTGTATATTTTATATCTAATGCATCTGCAAGATCCATTAAGGCATTGTACCCATAATCAAGAGAAAACTGTCTATCATTTTCATTCATCCAGTTACCAAATTCGCCACCTGCAAAACCGAATGTATTAAGATACATATCACCTGTTGCATGATTATTTTCATCAATGCCATAACAAGGACCATCCCTAACAACATTTTGAAGTTGTTTCGGAACAAACCTGGTTTTTCTCTTTTTCTTTTCTGTATCCTTGGTCATTTTATTTTCAAGTTCCCATTTAGCATCAGCTATTTTATTAACAGCTTCTTTTGCATGGTCAAAAGTATAATTATTTCCTAAGACAGAACGCTTAAATGTTATAAAATAAGTATCTTTCTCCCAATTAGAAGGATTAGCATAATCTGCATCCTTATTATCCGGATAATAAAAATAAGTAGCAGCTCCCTCATTAACAGCAACCACAGTTCTTCCATTATCATCTTCAATTTTGCAGGAATCATCAAACTTTACTACTTTAAAGCCAGCTAATTTCTTATCTTCTTCTGAATAACAAAACTGCTTTTTTTCTATTTCCCTATCATATTTAGTCAAGCCAAATCTGCTTACCTGGCAGGCTTTCAAAAGTTTGTTAGTCATACAACCATGACTAAACTCTGTAGGAACTACTCTATAAGTACTTTCATTCTTTACATAAACATTCTTAATGGTCTTATCATAAAATGAAAGAATATCATCATCTGTTTTTACATTCATAAGTGCATCTTTAAAACCAGATATAAACTCAACATATCCCTCAATTTTTTCATTAAGTAATACTTCATCAGAAACTTCAATCTCTGTAAAAGTTGGCTTAGTAGGTAATGCATCACGTACCTTTTTAATAAAGTATGCAACACGAACTGGAAGTCCATTATTAACAAGTTCCTGATAATCAGGCACTTTAAATACATTATTTTTTGTAACAAACTTTGTCTTTTCAGGAATATTCATATCAGTAAGGTCATTAACTGATAATCCTCTGTCTTTCCATAAGTCTTTTCTAGCACCACCTATTTTCTTACCGAAATCCTTTATTTTTTTATTAGAAGTGTCTTTCTTATCAGCCTGCTTATCAATGTTATCAATAGATTCACCAGGAACATCATTTTCAATATCTTCAGTATTACCATACTGCCAGTACTGCCCTAAAGGGTCTTGGTCATGATTATCTATATCTATTGCAGCTCTATTGTTAAGGTGGATATCTTCTGCTTCTTCTTTTGTAGGTAAATGGTCAAATTCATAATTATAGCTGCCAGCAAATCCTTCATGAGAATCATTTACATTAACATAAAAAAAATCACTATCATCTACAGATTGACCTAACAAATATTTTTCAGTCTTACTGTCATTACTCCATTCAGAAACTTTAATACATTCGTAATTATCAATAACAATTCTATGTTCAGCCAATTCTTTCTTAAGCTCATTAAGTAATTCTAAAGTATGTTCAGACCTGACTACCTTAGTAACAGAATTAAGAACTAACTTCTTATCACTTAAACCCAACTTATCTAAAGTTGAAATATTATTCATAGTCTTATCAAACAATTCCTGCTTATTCATAGGAACATTATCCTTAAGACACATAAGATATGTAGCAATCACAGAAGTATACTGCATTACAGAATTAGGCAAAACAAAATCATCACCATCAAGAATATCATTAACGCTATTCTCAACAAGTGTTTTCATGTTCTCATAATTCAAGTTACTAACAGGAATATCAATATGTAAATCAACATCCTTAGCTGTCGTCTGTTCCTTGGAAAATAAATGCTCAACTACATAATAAGAATTAAGGTCAGAACTTAACTTTAAATCACCATTTTTTATCTTCTGTCTCTCCACAAAATTAGCAGATGAAAGATCTCTAACTATCCCACTTTCATCTATGAATTTTCTTTTTATCTGTTTTCTCTTATTAAAAACAGATATTCCATGTTCACCACTGTTAACATTATATCCCCTGGCTTTCCAACCATCATATGTATCTACTACAGAAGCTGCTCCATCAATCATAGAAGCAGCATAATAAGTAATATCCGGATTAAGTAATAACTTATCCAAATAACTTTCCATTTTATTGCTGTCCTCAAACAGCTGTAAAATATTATTTTCTGCAATATTTACAAGTTCCTTAAGCCTATCATCACCCATAAATACACCTCTTTTAATCAATCATCTCCATAGTATCATCATCAAATTCAATCAATATATCATCAGAAGTATCTTCTAATTTTTCTTTTATTTCTAACGCATTTATTGCATTACATTTAACCAGAAATAGCCCACCACTAAACACATCTTTCACTTGAATCGTATCAGAATCTAAGACACTATGTGCAATTCCTAACATAACCATAAAATCACTCCTATCTGCATTTCCTTCTATATCCAACACATTCAGCTACCATATCTAACTGAACACTTATATCCTCACAATTTGTAGAAAAACTCTGCTTTCTTTCACCTAAAACATTATTCTCTTTAAAACTGTAATATCTTCCTACGTCAGGACCCACAATGACATGGTCAATAACATGAATACCTAATAACTCACCGCACTGTATAAGATTATCTGTAACCATACAATCCTGCTTACTAGGATTTAGATTTCCTGAAGGATGATTATGCATAACCATAATTGATGCTGCATTACTAAGAATACTTGACTTAAATGTTTCTCTCGGACTAACGATTGAAGCATTAATAGTCCCAACAGAAACAAAACTGCAATTAATAGGTTTAAGAGAAGAATCAAGATTAATAACACAAAATACTTCTCTATCAAAATCACTAAGATACTTTCCTAAAAGATTAATAGCAGCTTCTGGCGAATTAATACTCACATTGGAAAGTAAGGTTCTATCATCACACAACCTTATAGATACTACTTTTAATTCATTTTCCATCTCGTTCTCCTTTTTTTATAGAATCATCACATGAAACATTAATAATAAATTCACCTTCAATGTTATTAATATATTTAACAACATCATCCAATGAATTTAATACAATTTCATTATTCATACAACTTGCATCCATACAACTTACCTACTCTTTCTATTATGTTCACACTCTTTCATATATTTATCATTAATACCATCCATCATTGCATTAAAAACATTAGTCATAAACTCCTGCCTTTCAAGTGGAAGTGTTTTTATATAATTATCAGAATCATTAATCATGTTTTGCCAATCATTAGAATCTGAACTAATATTCCAATATTTAGACATTGTTTTATAAAATGTATTTAATGGCTCTCTTAATTCAGTAAAATCTACTGTCTTAAGTTCATTTAAAATCAACATTCCAATTTTCAAATACATATCTTTATATTCGCATGAAGCAGCATACTTACCGAAATCCGATAATTTAGAAAAAAATTGAAACTGTTCTGATTCCCTAGTAAATTTTTCAGGTTGCATATTCAAATACCTCCAGCAATTATTTCCTTAATTTTAATTCATCCAAAAGCACTTTAGTTTTTATGAATGAAGTAAAATGTATTAATTAATGACAGATATGCAAATTACCTTCCCTTTCCACGTCTTCTATACATATCATTGTAAATCATCTGATTTTTAACATTCTTCATATGCCTATCTGCATCCTGTTCTGCCTTAAAATACTCAAAGCAATGTTCAATATCATTATCTGTTTTATATTGATTAACCAAGTTAGCATTATCAGGAACATTTAAGCTCTCCTTATAACATTTTTCATCTCCTGTTTTCAAATCATATAGCGAATGAATACAATAAACTACCACATATACACCTACTTTATCTTGACTTTCCCTTTTTAAAGTCATTAATATTTTTATCTACATCAACATCTTTAGTATCTTTGCTTTTTTCTGAATTACTATTTGAATAGTTTTTATCAACATTTCTATTCACAGCATCATAATTCTTATAAAGTTCACTTCCTCTTACTGTTTCAGCTTTACCAGAACTATCAAATACCTGATAATAACCATTAATATTAATTGATGTTAATATAGTTTTTTCATTATCAAGTTTTTTTAAGCTATCTTTAGGAATCTGAATAAACTTAGCAGAATCGCCAACAGTAAAAGGTATTCTTGTTTCTATGATAGTATCATTCTCATTAGTAATTAACTTTTCATTAATTGTAATATTTTTAGTTACTTCCTTAAAATTATCCATCATGCTATCATAATGATTTTCAAGAATATTTACTTCTTTTTCATCAAGATTAGCATTAATGCTCTTAAATCGAGGAAGTAACATTTCAATATCTGATTCAAATTTTTCTTTAACTATAGAATGTAAGTCATCATGAAGCTCAATAAATTCATTATCATCAGAGCTAACAGCAGACATTACCTTTCCATTTTTAATCTGGCTATATACATTTTCATCTAAATTATAAATATATTCATATTTCTGATCTATAAATGAACCATCTGGCTGCTTAGAGGATTTAATAACAAGAATATTTTCTTCTGCAATAATACCCTCAACTAATGTTTTATTTTTTATTATAGATAAAGTTGAATTATCATCTGATTTTATAATGCTAGACGACATTATTTGTGTACTACCTGATAAATAATTATCATATCTCTTTTCCATTCTGATACCGATAGTATTACCTGATACATCCATTAATTTTGAATCATTTTCTCTTATTGATTCCTCAGCAGATGAATGAATTTTTATACCTGGTAAACTATTATGATAATTATTTAATTTTTTATCAGACACATATGCCTGTGCTTCTTCACATACCATATTAAAGTTACGTGAATTTTCTTCTGTCTCATTCAAATATAAAGAAGTACCTTCTTTGCTATAATCTATATCATATTTATCAGCAATCTCACACACTGCATTTGCCAAATCGTTATCAGATAAATCAAGATGAATATAATTGTTTGCACTTAAATCAACATCTTTATCATTTTCCTTACTAATATCTTTATCATCAACGTCAGCAGTGTTTTCTTCTTTAGCATTATCAATACTTTCAACATACTCTGCCGGAACAATCTCTTCTATAACAGGCTCATTAATATCCTCAACAACATCCTGTACAGTATCAATAGTTTCTATTTTCTCTGGTTCAACTGATTCAGATACATTATCAAAAGTATTTACTTCTGTTTCAACATTTACACCATTAATAACACTCCTAACATTATTAACAACATCAAAAGCTCTTGTAAAATCTTCTTTTGACTTAAATATCAAATAGCCAATACCATCCTTTTCTTTTACGTCAAAATCAATGCTATTTTCATCTAATTTATTATATATGCCGTAAATTTCACCACCACGAATACCTTTAAGCGAAACACTATAAACTGTATTAGGGATTGCAGCTGTCTTATTAAGATAATTCTGCATAACCTCATAGTTAGCTTTAAACTTATTTTTGAAATGAAGAATACCTTTATTAAATCCCTTTCTAAATAAATCAGCTAACTTAAAATGCTTGGGTTTTACTTCAATATTAGAAATAAATTCTTTTCCTCTGACAGCATTAACAACATTATTAGCTCTGATATTTACCTGCGAATTAGCCATCTTATAAAACATATCGTTTAATTTACATTCAGCTCTGTTTACAATTTTTTCAGCAGCTTCAAAATGATTAATCCACTTCTGACAATTAATCATAGCCTGCGTATGAATTTTCATACATGCTCCATAATATTCTCTCTTCCACTTAGAAATAAAAAAATCTTTGCCTAACGAAAAAGACTTCTTAGCCTTATCCATAACATTAACAAACTTATTCCAATTATCAGAAGCAACTCTTTTGAAATCAGAAGTTGATTGTTTGAAATTATCAAGTGTTTTATTATAAATGCCCTGAATCTTCCCACTCAAATCATTCATACGATTATATAAATATGCATTAAAACGCACTTCTTTATTTTCAGGCTTTAAGAAGTTGAACTTATGCTGAACTTCATTTATATCTGCTTCACGTTTAGAATCACTAATTACATTGTAATGTTCTGTAAGTTCCTTAATAGCCTTTAAATATGTCTCTTGTAAATTACTAACCACAGCATTTAAATCTGCCTGAGAAATACTGTTTGCAAATCTACGAACTAAATCAACATTAACTGATGCATTATATACATCTTGTGCCATATTATTAAGTCCTACGCTTCTAAGTTGCTCAATTACATCAAAAATTAAATTATGTTCTGAATCATTCATTCTCATGTCCTCCCTTAAATGTCTTTAATTTATTGAAAATTCACCAATAAAATTAATTTTACTTATATTGTAAGTTACAACTTGTCTAAAAGCATTTAAACTATGCAATAACTTTAATTATTTTTTTGCATTTATCCCAATTTAACATCTGTGTCATAATGACACAGATTAACTATTACAATTAAAAGAAAAATAGTCCTACTTCTTTTTTCATATACAAAATCTTACATTTTTACTGCAAAACATTGACATTTAACAATTTTAATGTTATAATTTATACATAAATTAAAGAAGTTCTTAAAAAGAAAGGATTAAATGTGTGCTATATGAAAAATTTTGATATTAATGAGCTTAATGGACTTGATTATAAAAGTGGTAAAAAATTATTATTAAACGCAGGATATAGCCAAAAGATGGGAAAGATAAATTATGAACCTTGTGATGAATACGACTATGCAGCAGATATATATTTTGTTAAGGATAGTGAGGACAAATTACAAGAGGTTGATAGAATATGCTGTACTATATATTCTGACGATTATATATATACTGACAAATATGACGGTGCATATGATGTGATAGATAGCGATATATTAAAAACGACCTGGGAAAAAGACGCTCCAAGAATAACGAAGGCGGGTGTTTTGGCAAATTTAAAAAATTTTATTGGCAAATATATAGATGATGAATTTGATACAAATGTGTGTGAGGCTTTTGAGGATTATGACGAAAAAGGCGAAACTTGCATGTCTTGTGAAAAAAGTCAGGATTGTAGTGGAATTTATATAGCGTCTATAGATGCTGAGTATTCAACGGAATTTATAATTCAAACTGATAGCAATAACATAATAACAGATGTCTGTACAACTGAGAGGTAATATTATGGCAGGATATTTTGGTTACTCAATGAGCAATAATGCAGTAGAAGCATATGAAAATGGCAGTAAGCCTTTTTCAAAATGGACTAAAGGTGATATATTTGAGCTAATTGAAGATGAAAATTTAGAATTGAATTGTAGTATTGATAAATTAAAGAAAGTACCTGTGAAAATTTTAAAGGAGATCTGCCTTAAATATTCATCATGGCATCATACAAGTAATCATTATAATAAGACTGACTTCTATTCTATTGATTATGACAGCATTGAGAACTTAACAGATGAAAAGCTGGATGGATTGATTGAAGAATACAGGAAAGAAAAAGCTAATGCTAAAGCTCCAGTAGAAGAAAAATATGAATGTACTTTCCTGGAATGGTCAGGAACAAGAAAGCACCCTACCGCTAAAGCCATAACTGAAATTGGAATTGTAAAAGGCAATTGGTTTTATAGATCTAATGGAACCAAAAAGTCAATCTATGCTAATGATTTTGAGTTTGTAAGAAAAATTGAGGATTAATTGAGAGGTAAAAATAAAATATGACAGTAGATATTACATGGGCGAAAGACAAGAGAGATATTACAACTCATAATACACAGACAAAAACATTCAATTCAGAAGAACAGGCTATTGAATGGATTAGAAGAAACTCAAAACATATTGTATCAATAAATCATCATGGATTTTTTATGAGTGAACAGATTTCTCATTTTGACATTATGGATTGTTTGATAAATGGATACTAAATGTGTGTTTCATTAGAATTGGAGGCAAGAGAAATGAACAGAATTGATGAAATTATTTATAAAGAGACACAGAAGCCAGCTTATGAAGAACAGTGCGAACAAGGATTTGTTCATCAGGAACAGCCAAACGAAGATTATTTTGAAGGCACAAATGATTATTTAGATGGAACAATGAGTATTTGAAATTCGCATTAAAAAGGGAGATAAATATGGCTTTTATTAATAAATATGGTGTAAAAGTATCTTATAATTGTCAAGAATTAATTAATGAGCTGCAAGAAGATATAGAAGAATTTGGTGGTGATCTTTTATTAGATGTAGTAACAGAGGTAAAAGAAGGTGTTACTATCTATAAAGACTACAATTTTATAGATGGTGATAAAGCAACGGAATTCATATTATCTGATAATGAAGAATTACAACGTATGACCGCTTCTGCTCTACTATTACTTTATCAAAAAGAAAATTGTATATTTTAGATTAAAGTGAGGTGATATTTTGCATACAATAATTAAAGGTACTAAGACAGTTGCTGAATTTAAAGCTGTTAAAGAAAAAATGGAAAAGTTAACAGCAAAGTGCTACGATAGACACAAACAAGCTTTTGAAAATTGGAGTGAGGGTGAACCTGTTAATGTTTGGTTTGATTCTGATAACAATCTTTGTATTGAATATGAAAGTGGCAACTGGTGGCACTACAATGAAAATTGTGAATGGTGGTAAGAATATGACAGATAGAATGTTTGCTAAAAGATTAGCCAAATTAAACACTATGCTTTTTGATTGCGTAGTTTTAGCCGAAGATATATTAAATACAGAACAAGCACACTATTTAAAAAGTCTGTTAGATGATTCTACAAATAATAAGTTAAAAGAACTTCAAACATTATATAATTCATATGCACAAGATGGTATTTGTGATTGTGATTTACATAATGCAACTCTTTCTGATATAACAAGATTAGTTGAAAAGCTAAACATATAAACTGAAAATAGGAAAGGTTAAAATATTATGAATGAAATACTTATGAATGAAATACTATTGAAAATTTTTTTAGCAGTGTTAATAATAACCACAAGTATTCTCTTATGTAAGTTAGCTATCATTTTGTTTACTAACATAACCAAAAATTCATTTAATCAAAACACAGTTAACATTACCAATGAAGATATATTGCAAAACGAATATATAAAATATGAGAACGATTTTATTACAGATGAAAATAAAGATAACCAGTTAGCAGGAATGTGGTATACTGATGTCATTCATAATGGACGAAATTATGTTATTATAATTATATTTAAGAATGATAATGTATTTATCACTAAGATAGTATTTAAAAATAAGCTTTATCTGGCTGAAAATGGCTCTTATTCATGTAAAAATGATGTTCTTAAAATGACACATATTAAGGAAGAAAGACTAAAATTTTCGTTTAACAGAATTACAGCTGAAGAAATAACATTAGATAAAATTATATTCTCAGATGACAATACGTTCACAGTTGAACCTATTAACTATACATCTTCTGTTTCTGTAGAACCATTAATTTATCATAGATATATATAAGATTAATATATCAACATAATGTTAATTTAGAAAAAGAAAACTCACCTCAAAGATTTTTAATCAGTAAGGTGAGTTTTCTTTTTTAATTATTAGCCTGTCCTGGCTGCCTTCTTATTCTGCTATGTACCTTAGACATATCAAGTTCTTCAAGATTGTAATATACTCTCCTAGTTTCAGTTATTTCATTACCAGTATTACGTACATTATATGAAACGGATATATCTACATATGCACTATATTCTTTTTCTTTGTTCACATCAAATTCGGCTTCATAGTCAGGTATATTAAAACTTATCTTATGCAAGTAACCGCTTGAAGTTGCTGAACTTACATTATACAAGTATACTGCCTTACCATTTTTAATACCAATATTAGTATGTTTATCATTTGATAACTTTATAGAATTAATACGTGTATCTGAAAATTCATACTTAATTTTTGTTGGTACTACATTATTAATCTCAACATTAAGGAATCCTTGCATATCACCAAATTCAGTATAAGTTAATGTATTATGCATTACTTTGCCATATCCAAGTCCATGCTCCCAGTTAACTGCTCTATCATCATTTGTAAGATCCAAAGCATTAATTGAATCATTATTAATCTTAGATAATGAAGCATTCCACTCAATATGAGCATCCCATTGTGCATATAATATAACTACTCCATTATTAACACTTGTAAGATTAATAACTGTTGAAGCTGGTATTATATTATCACCTGAACCATCTGCTTTCGTATTAAAACCTACGAAATCCCAACCTCTTATTTGATATGAATTACCTGGTATTATTACTGGTGTATCATATGTACAAGTTATATTTGACATATTACCTGTAACAAAATTAGTAGTATTTGATGGTTTGTTAGAATCAAATACTATATTGTATTTATTGGCAGTCCAATGAGCATATACTGTTGTATCACCTGTATTTGAATATTTAGTATCTGCATTATATTTAGTTCCGCCATTAGGAGAAGTATACCAACCATCAAACGACCAACCGATTAAAGTTGGTGCTGGCAAAGTTCCAACTAAATTATTATATTTTACTTCTTTTTCCTTTATCTGATCATTCTGTATTTCACCTGATGCATTAGAAGGTTTATTGTAATTGAAGTTAATCTTATAGGTATTTTCATTCCAATGAGCATACAAATCAACCACCCCATTATTATTTACTGTAAGATTCCACTTTTTATTACCATATGAAATATTGTTTCCTCCTATTGCAGCTGTATACCATCCTTCACCTGTATATCCACTTATTGAATATGTTTCTAAAGGAGATGGTATATTCTTATCCATATCATAGATAAATGTTGATGTATAACAACTATTACTATTATCATACTCCCATTCATTATCTGATAACTTATTCACTAATATATTATTAGTTACTGGCTTATTAGCATGTAATCTTACTGTATACTTATTAGCTGTAGCACTGGCAGTCATATTAACATTGCTTGCTGGCATGAAAAAACTGCAAGATTTATTCCACTGAGTATATGTTCCATACCACTTAGACCAGGTATAACCTGCACTTACATCTGCATTAATTACAACTGATGCTCCATAAGGAACACTTATTACTTTCTTTTTAACTGTACTCTGAATATCTTTCATATTTGCACTCATGAGTACTGAAACAGAGTCAATGCCTGTTCCAGCATTAACAGTTAAAGAATAATAATTTCTTGTGTAATAATATCTTATAACAGTACTACCATCGCTATTAATTACATCTGAATTTTTTTCTGTTTTAGAATTATCAAATGTAAATCCTTCATAATATTTTGAAGGTATGTTTAATGTTGAGAGCTTTGTATCTGATGTTCCAATAAGATTTTCAATATCTTTAATTGTATAACTCCCATCCAAATTCATAAGATAATGCTCTACTTTATACTTCGTATCAGCGTTAGGTTCTGAACTTGCTATATATGTTGCATTACCTGTTACATTTATAGTTCTTCTTGCATTTGTATTTCCATCATTCCAATTTTTAAAATGATAGCCTTCCGAAAAACTATCTGCACTAATTGTAACTATTACTCCATATCTATAAGACCCACTACCGCTTGTCTTAATGACATGACTATCGCCACTAACTGTTATAAAATACACGTTTCTATATAAAGTAATTTCATTTGTTTTGTTGCCAGTTACTGTATATTCAGCTACACTCGCAGCCTTATATATTGTATCAGCATTTCTACTCCAAGAAAATTTACTTCCGTAATACTTATCTTCTTTAGCTTCTTCACTGTAATCTGTAAAACTGCCATCCGCATTCTCGAAACGCACTTTAACTATCTGTGTATATTTCTTACGTTCAATGTCTATATATTTAGTTATATCACCTGTAACTTCTTCAACATAGTTTACTTCATTGTAAGTATCATCTTCAACTCTTCTGTAAGTTACTGTTTCGCCATAGTTATACATCTTAGATATAACTTGTTCATAACTGCCCCAGTTTCCATTTTCATCCTGATAACGCACATTTACTGTTACTGGGAAACTTTTGATTGTTGCATTGGCTGTATATCTTACATTGTCAGTTACTTCTATGCTGCTCACTGTATTATTATCAGATAATGTACTTCCATCTTCTTTAGTCCACTTATCAAAATTATAACCTGTAGCTGTGGATGCTGATATGCTTATCTTCTTACCATATCTATATGTACCATTTCCTGATACTGCTGATATTCCGGTTCCTTTATCGAGTGATACTGTGTATGTCTTACGTGGAACTGTTACATAGTAGATCTGATTCGTCTCTGACGTTGCCAGTTTGCTGAATGATACATCACCATATACTTTATCATTAACATCTTTTTCTCTTACCCATGTTATAGGGTCTCCTGTTGTGTATTGCTTATTGCTTATAACTGTTTCCTGTTTAGCATAAGTTCCGCTCTCTACACCTTCATATCTGGCTATAAGGGTTACATTCACCTTATTCTGTGATATGTCCGAACTTACCCATTGTGCTGTAAATATGGAATCCCTGTTATTAAAAAGGATCTTCCATTTTTGGTTGGTATTACTGTCTGACTTCCAGCCTAAACCTATATTGCTGTTACTTGTAGTTCCTTGGGCTGTTATCCTAAAATTATTATTAGCTTTAGACGTTATATAGTAACAACCATCTCCTGCCACTGATAATGTCCATAACTGATTGCTACTCCAATCCAGATTACAGTAATGAACATTCATGTTGGCTATATCAGCTGTTACGTATTTGCCTAATGCACTGTTTACGACAAAGTAGTCATCCCCATCTGCGTGGATAAAACTCCAATATTCACCACAACCGCCCCAGGCATTCGCCAACTGTATATTAAGACCACTGTCATTGCTTATACCGCCCCAGGCTATATCCATTACCAGATTACTGCTGGCACTCTGTATGTATGCTTTTGCTTGGTAATTATCATTCACAGGCATGACTTCACCACCATTGTAGTAATTATTCTGTTCTGTCTGCCAATATCTAAAGTTTTTGTTACTGTTTGTAAATCCTGTGAAGTCATTTCCTAACACTGCGCCTTTGTTATATACAAGGCTTACCATGCTATAAAATACATATCTGTCATTACCCATTCCACCTTTTGCACTGTTCTTATCAAAATAAGCAAGACCTGCCTTATCATATACATATACTGTTGCTGTTGTATCACCTTTTATTATTCCTTTAAGACTTCCTGCATCTGATAAGACATATCCATTTTTTGACTTAAGATTCTTAAACTCATAGGTTGAACCATCTGGATATGTCTTTCTTGTTGCATCTGTGTCACCACCCCAGTCTATTATGTTTTCAGCTTCAAGTTTTCCATTTATATAAAGATCTACTGAACCTAAATCATAGCCATCTCCTTTCAGCTTATCAAACCACGTACTATAATAGTTTGCATCAAGTTTTAATGAATACTGGTTGACTTCATATGCTGCATACAGGGTTACATCACCATCATAGTGCCACACATAATTACCATTCCAGTACCAGAAACAACTCGTATCCTGCTTTACTGCTAACCCATTCTTATCATATATCTGTTCCCACCATTGATTTCCATTGTCATTATGATACAGATACCATCCTACAAATGTCTGTCCTTCCATGTATGGAATATCTGCTGACATATCACTGTAATCACCTTTACTATATGTAACTGTTACATGATCGCTTGTATTGCCATTTGGATTGTTGATGTTACTTCCTGGGTACTTTAATTGACCGCCGTTAGGGTTAAAGGTGAGGTTGTAAGACTTTATTTTCCACTTTGCTATAACTGGATAGTCATAGTATGATACTTCTGAACTGATAACCGGTGTTCCATCTGCATTCCATAGCTTTACAAGTTCAGGATTGTTTTTATTGTCTACGCCAAATGTAAGGGTTTCTCTTGTACTTCCCTGATTTGCTGCATATCTATAACCATACCAGCCTAAGAACTCATAGCCCTCTTTTTCTGGCACTGTTACATTACCTCTTGACTGCCCCCAATATGTTGTTGTAAGTGTTGTACCATCATTTGTTGAGCCATTTAATATTCCACCATCCAGCCAGTAGATAACATTATTAGGATTGATAGCTTCTATCCTTACACTTGTAAGAAAGTCTCTTTTAGTATTCATATCTCCAATACCATAATCATCAAGTTCATCATGACCAAGATTATCGCTAAAGAATAATCTGAATTCATAGTCTGCTGAATTTCCGTCTGTATGAACTTTATATGTAAGATGTGGTGTACCTGATTCATCCCTATAATAGTTAGTGTCATATACTTGTGTGCCATTTCCTATATCATCAAAATCTGAATGATACCATTTCTTCATACCAAGCGAATTAAGGCTGAAATTAGTAGCCACATCCCAGTACTGAAATGCACTGCCACCTGCATCTGTTAAATCAAATGTTATTGTATAATCTCCAGCTGGCAACCATGTATATGGTCCATAAATGGTTGTATTGGTTGCTACACTATCATCAGATTCATCCCAATCGTTACTTAATGTCTGCTTACGGATTAGCATTTCGGACAACCAGTCATCAGAGATTGTGTAGGTCTTTTGAGAATCATTCTCTTCTTCGTTATCTGCATAATAGTATGTTACACTATTTTTATACATATCTATTTCATCAGAATTATGCGTATACCTGTTATTAGAAGCATAACCATACACTATCCTTGCCATAATAAGAAAAATGGCTACTAGCAACGCTAATAGCCATACAATTTTTTTATTTTTAGTTTTCTTTACTGTATTACTTTTTTCCACATAAACACCTCCATGTATTAATCATCAAAAGCACAGAAGCATACTGAACCACAAGAATAGTTGCCTATCTTTCTCCTTGTATTATTATATTTCCCAAGATTATATGCTAACTCTTCAAATCTAGTGTTAGCTTCAAGTCTTTCCCCATTAATAGCTACATAATAATAACCACTTTTAACAGAAAAAGAACCATTATCATAAAAATATCTGGTAGTAACTGTCTTTAAAGGATAAGGGCATTCCTTATCGGCTCCCTGGTTAACATCCTGACCACGCATTCCTTTTACTTCATAATCAGCTCCATACATTGGTCCATTTGGTCCATCTACATAATTAGTAGCTTCTGTTGGGGCTTCTGTTGGTGTTTCTACTGGTTCTGGACTTGGTTCTGGGTCTGGCTCTACTGGTGTTGGGTCAGCTGGTGCTGGAGCTGGGTCAGCTGGCTGTACTGGCTCTGGCTCTGGTGTATTGTTATCTTCTGTTTTTCCACCTTCGCTAACATCTGAATCACCATTATTCCCGTTATCTGCTATGATTGTATCATTATTTTTATTTTCTTCATTTATACTTTCCTGTGCATTTGTTACTTCTTCTCTTGCAGCTTCTATAACTGCTTCTTCTTTCTTTGCTGTTTCCACTTCATTTCTTACTTCTTCAGAAACTGCTATATCGCCTGCCTTTTCTCCTTCTGTACTTTCGCTTGCATCTGCAACTATAGCACCTGTTGTAACTTCTATCTTACTTCCATCTGGCTTTTCAAGTGTTCCTGCATCCTTTACAGTTATACCGCTTACTGACATCTTTCCATCAGTTGTTGTTGCTTTGCCTGTGAATGTAACCTTATTACCTTTGGCATCTGTTACTTCTATAGTTGCATCACCTGATTCGTTGGCTACTGCCTTACCCTCAAGGGTATATGTAGTTCCGGCTGCATCTGTATAATCAAATGTTACAAGGCTTGTTTTAGTTAATTCCTTGGCTGCTACACTCTTTGTCTCTGTACTTACTGTTGCAATGGGCTGGGTTGCTGCATTGTTGTTAGTTGACTTCTTTCCACATCCAGCTGTACATAATAATGTAGCGATTACTGTTGTAATTATAGTTGCTTTTAATAAATTTCTTTTAATCATAATTAAATCCTCAACTTTCTTTTAAATCTCATAGTGATGCTCCTTTCTATAAACTTATTAGAACCAACACTACGATTTTACTATTTTCGACATTTTTTTCCTTAACAAATATTACACTTTTTTATTATTTTTTTTGCACAATTGCAATTAATATGAATGACACGAATTTTATATTATAAAACTAATTCCTAATGCTACTAAACTAATGAAACAGCCAATTAAAAAAATATATATTCCAGCTTTTGCAAATTTTCTTGATATACTGTATTTGTATATTAAATCCATATCTTTTCGAGCTAAAACATAAAATAATATAGCATTACATAGAAATGCAGGACTAATAAGAATTACTGTAAATGATATAATAAAAAGTTTTTCTGGCATTGACTCACCTCACTATCCTTTTTAATGCTTCTAAGTGTTCATTATTGGTGTTGCAGTTTCTCAAAGGCTCTATGTAATCCTTTACATTATGAAGTGTAAAAAGCATATTAGCTATTTCATTAAGTTCTTCTCGGCTTAAATTAATTCTTTCACTTTTACTTGCATCTGAATTAATATAATCCACAATAAAATCTCTATACATAATAGGTGAACCCATAATATTAACCTCCTATTCTGCTAGTTAGCAAATAATATTTAAAAATAACTGTATCCTAAATACACAAAAATTGTAAAAAAAATAGCTGTAAGAAAAGCAAACCAGTTTTTGTTAATAAAATAATCATCTGCATAATTATATTTTATATACTTAATTAAAGACATTATTGCTAAAATAAATAAAATTACTAATTCTATTAGTTTAAAATTATCGCTCATACTCATATAGTTCTTTCCGTTCTGCTAGTTAGCTAATTTAATATTTTTGTTTAATTGGTATTATTTTAACATCTGTTTTATCATTTACATTACTAATTTTAAGAACATTATTTTCATAATCAAATTCATATGTATCATTGTTGAACTTGAAATAACCTTTTGAATAGTTTTCGTCTGGCTCATTTATAAATTCAGCATTTGAATAATTATCATAAATAACACGTTCTATTTTATTAATAGTATTTTTTTCTTTATATAAGTCACAAGCAAACATTAAACCTAATGTTAAAACTAATATAAAGATAGCTGTACAACGTTTTCTTTCTAACGTCAAATACACTCCTAAAAGAAAACTAATTACTACTATCATAAACTTTATAATACTCATCTTGCCTCCTTTATTTTTCATTTAAACAATGATGATATAGCCAATAAAATTAAGCTGCAAATAAATATAAATCTTATATGTATAAAATGATGTTTTTTATCTGTTTCATTATCCGATTTATTATATAAAATAAATTCACCAACTAAACAAATTAATATAAATAAAGCTACAATTAATAAAAATATATTAAGTATTAATTTAAACATTTTTCTCCTTTCTCTTTCTGATGTTAATATAGCACTTGTTTTGTTATTTGTCAATATATATTTTCCAATTTTTTCAATAAATAAAGTACCTCAAATTAAGGTACTTTATTATATAAAACACTATTATATTAACTAATTAGCCTGTCCTGGCTGCCTTCTTATCCTGCTTCTTATAGTAGAGAAGTCAATCGGTGCTAAATCCAGATATACCGTAGCTTTTTGAACTTCGTCCTCTCTTTTAACTGTAATATTAATAGGTATATCTGTATTTCTTAAAATCGTTGTAGGTATTAAAAATTCCTTTTCATCTGTATATTTACCTTCAGCATCATTATTAGGATATACAAGCTGTTTACTTACATTTAATGATTCAGAAAATTCATATTCTATAGAATCCGCAAATTGAATTATAACTTATATAATCATCACTATTAGGTTTAGTTATGTATACATTACTAACAGGAAAATATATATCATTACCCACAGCTCTAACCTGGACAGGTTGCTTACAATAAGTCTTTCCATCACACTCAAAAATTTTATTATAACCTGAAAATTATCCCCTCACTTAATTTATTTTATATTCTAATTGTATATTAATTTTGTTATTTGTCAATATGTTAATTCTATATTTTATATAAAATGCAAATAAAGGCAGAATATAGTTCTGCCTTCATTAATGTCATATCTATATATTTTACTTAACTTTTGTTATGACAACTTTACTGTTTTTAAGCATTTCTAACAGTTTATTTTCATCGCCTGATTCGATAATAACAGTAAATGCTGTTGCACTTGTTGTAGTATCAGAATTCAGAATTTCAACACCTGATGAATCATATACATTTTCAACATATGCATTTTTAAGAATATCCTGACTTGATATATTACTAACACCATATATATCTATAAAATCTCCAGTTCTAACACGTCCACACACTGCATCATAGAAAGCTGCTACACTGAACGACATTTTTATTGGATTCTTATAGTTATTCATGATATCCTCTTTAGAGCTAAACATATCAGAATTAACAGTTGCTTTATCATATATCATATCAGTTGAAACATATTTACCAACAAGACCATTCAGACTTTTTAATGTTTTATCTGTCACTATATTAGAATTAACTTTTTCAACTTTAAAATACTCATTAACATTCTGTTCTGTAATCTGAGTATTATGAGCCACATTTTTCACTGCTATTACTGCATTCATAGTGTCGTCTTTAACAATAACTTTAGTATTAATGTATACTAACGCTATTAAAGCTATTAATGCAAATAAAATAGCAATTGAAATAGTTTTAATCTTATTTTTCATTTAGCCTTTCTCTCTCCTTTGATATTTTTAAAAATCGCAAATCAGTAAGTTTTTGTTATCCTCAGATATCGCAATATCTACTACAGGTCTAATTTCAACATTATCATCACATATATATATTTCCATATCTTTATTTGGAATAGTCTGTAATATTGAAATTAGCTTAGCCACACTTATTGCATTACTTCCTGTATTTATATAGTTGATTTTTCCATAATATCTCATATAATTTTTCTATATCAAATTTGCTTGGAATCAACATAAGATGATAAATTAAATTTTGATATACCTTTCTTTATCGAATTATTAATTGTAACTTCTACTTTAACGTATAAGCCTGAAGCTCCCACAACATCATTAGACGGAGTTTTAAAACTATTAATACTGTCTGCATGAGCTTCAACAGAATAATTACCATCTGTTTTCTTTATCTCAAAAACATCATTATTGCACACATTATATAACCTAAAATCAATAATTTTAACTGCTATAATTTGGGTAGTTTTAGTAGGTTTAAAATCATCATCTAAAGACATATTTGTTTTAAGTGCATCACAAAAACAATTATAAGCTACATCATATGCTTTGAATGATGCATTTCTAAACTGTTCTGTAACTGAACCAACTGGCACAACATTTCCATATGTAACAGAACCATCCAGAGTGCCTGTATCCATTAAAATGTTGTAGTTTGTAGCAAGACTATAAACATCTACTTTATTTGCTGCAAGTGAAGCTGTTATAACATCATTATCGCATTGAAACTTAATACTTTTAAGCTGACGTTCATACAATAATGTTACCAGGAAAGCCATCATTGTAGCAATAAGTATCAATGTAATCATTTCATACATGATAGAACCATTGTCTTTTTTCTTTAAAAGTTTCACAGCTCCACCCCCTAACACTTACTTGTTCCTGAAATCCTTTTATTGTATGTGAATTTGCCGAAATTATCTATCTTAAGTTTTTTTTGAAGAAATTCAACAGTATCAGCAAAATGACTAAAACTACTGATACTTGCATCTGATAAATTAACATCACCTGTAATTACAAGATCTATAGGCTGCCCATAAACCTTTTGAGAAGTTGTTGTACCTGTTAATGATACATTTTTAATACCTGCATCTGATAATTCCTTTTTTAATGCAACTTCATCCTCATTTGTTAGATATCCGACAATCTCCATTTTTTTCATATAAGATGTTTGAATAAGATTCAATGTGTCATTTGTAGAATACTGTGTCATCCATACAGAAAAACACAGTATAATACAAGCTGAACATATAACAGTGGCTAATATACATACAGAAGCTTCAATAAACTGCTCACCATTTAATTTATATTTTAATATTTTTTTAACCACTTCTTTCATCTCTCACTCCTAGCCAATCTGATCAAAGAAACCATCCATTTTAGTACCAGTCTTAGTTGTGAAGTTTGTAAACTGTGGTTTCATTGTTGCTATAAATATACCACCTATGACTAAGGCTAAAATAATAAGGATAGCCTTACCGATGAATTCATCACCTTTGTGCTTTAACTTAATAAAAACATTCTTTTTTTCTTCCTCAGAATTCTTAATACTCCTCATCACATGTCTCCTTTACATTTAAATTAATATATTAATATGACACCATAGCAATCGAATACTCGATAACAACGGCATACATAACTATAACAATTATTGCAATCAGAATAACCAGCATAACTTTAGTTATATCATTTTCAAGTCGCTGCTTATGTCTTATTTCAACAGCTTTTTGGATACTAATCAATTGTTGTGATATGCTGGATAAAGCTGTCATAGTATCACCAGTTTCATATCCCTGCCTTAAAACAGTACAAAATGTATCAATATGAACACTCTTAAATTTCAGCTTAAAATCTTCTATAGCATCCATAACATTCTGCTTTACCATAATATCTGTTATCATTTCATATAGAGCTTTTTTTAATCTATCACACGAAGCTACCTTATAACATGAATTAAGTGCTTCGGTCAAAAATACCCCGGATTCTGTATTAATCTTGATATTTTCATAAATAGATTGCAGATCTTCAACAATCTTATCATTGTCCCTGCTATTATTTATGTTTAACAATACACGAAGTAAACAGAAACCTAAAATGCAACCTATAAGTAATCCAATCAAACCAAAAAAGCGATATCCCAACGCCCCAAATACAACAGCAAGTAAAACATTAACAAATTCATATTCAATAGGATCTACAATCCTTTTTTTTAAGTAATTAGCACCTATTTTGCTAAGATAAATCTGAAGCTTATTATAAGTTTTCGGTTTTAATCTTATAAATTTGCTAAGTTTAGAATTGGATTCATAAAGTTCTTTTCTTGCTTCATGCACTCTATTAAGTGAATTGTCTGATACTTTAAAATACACCAAAAACCCAACTAATATAGAAATTGCTACAATTACAACTCCTATAGCAATAGTCATTATCAAAAATTCCACCTCCTATTCTTTTTACTTGCTATCTAACGTAATAAACTTCCAACAAACATATAAAAGCACAATGCAGCAAAACAGAAACATTCTATTTCCTACCTTGTCACTGAAAAAAATCAGACTTAATGGCAATTCCAGAAATACTACTAATGTAGTAATACACAAAACAAAAATTAACAACATAAGGATAATATTAAGTCTTGCACCCCTGGCAGTTGCTCTTCTTATTTCTTTCTCACCTTTATAAATAGTAATCGAATCATAGCAGCGACCAATTATCGCTTTATAATTCGAATTATTTCTACTTCCGGCTTCAAGTGCTTGTAATAATTCTGTAAGTTTTCTATGTCTCATCTTTAACGACAATCTTCCTATAGCTCCTGATACATCACCATCAACTCGTGATTCAGCTACACACGTTGCAACTGCGGTTTTTAAAGGTTCTTCTAATTGTGGAGTTATTGATTCAAATACAGAAATTAAATCACTCTGATATGAATAACTATGTAGAAGATTTGCAAATTGTAATATACTTTCATCTATTTTCTTAACCTGCATATCTGATACTGCATGATATAAGAAATAGAAAAAAAATACTGTTATAATGCAAGCCAGTAAAACAAACATTGTATTTTTTAATACAATAGCTGTAATTATTCCTACAAACAATGTAATTAACGCAACAAACAAAAGCACTAATTCAGTGTTTATATGAGGAAACTTCCTTTTTAAGCTGCTCATATTAATAACAATATCAAGTCTTGTAAAAAAACCTACTTTTTCATCATTACCAACAAGTTTATATTCTTCCTCACTAGATTTAATTCTGGCTTTAGAAATCATGTTAGTACGTACTTTTAACTGTTCAGCGACAACATTAAATACTTTTTTCTCTTTAATTGTATTAACAAGTAGATAACTTAAGCCAGCAAAACAGATAAAGATAATAAAATATCCTATATAAATCACTTTTACCTCCTTTCTACAGCTTAAAGAAAAACTTATCTACTTTTTTATCTATATCATCTGGCATACATTCATCATTTAGTTTTACAACATCAATTTTATTTGTATCGTAATTCCAGCCCCTGACTTCAGAAATACTCTGTATTTTATAATCCTTGATATAGCAAACAACTTTAATTCCAAGCAAAAATCGCATACATTGGTCTAACTCATAACCAGTAGCCTGCTTAATATAATCGCCAATTTTATATAAACCCTCTATTTCATTCATTCCATGAGAGGTTAAAATAACTTGCGAACCTGTAGCTGCTATTGATGGAAATGAAGCTGCATCATCACCAGACTTAATTTCTCCTAAACAGAAAACATCCCAGTCATCCATCAATGCATTTTTACTATGTTCTTTAAGACCATAATGAATATCTCCCTCATTATTTCCTTCAATAGTACGCCTTGAAATAAATTCAGGATGATCTATTAAAAACAGCTCATCAGTTTCCTGAATTGATAAAATATTTTTTTCTTTAGGCGTGTATTCAATCATTCCATTCACACCAGTTGTTTTTCCTGATGCGTTAGGACCAACAAAAAGCATTCCTACGCCTTCATCTCTCCACTTTTTAATAAGATATTCTTTCTGAATCTCTGTCATATATTTTCTTCTAACCAAAGTATCAAAAGTAACCTTTGTTTTGGGTTCTAATCTTATATGTAAAGTAGTTTGATTATTATTATTAACAATAGCATCTGACAAATTAATTCTTAAACGAAACAGCGGATTATTCACTGTATCTGAAAAATTAGGATATGCATTTTTACTATTAATACTAATTCTATTTCTTGAACATACTGTTCGAATAAATCTTCTATAGTCTTCCTCACTTAAAAACTTAATGCCTGTATTTTCTCTTTTTCCATATCGTTTTATTCGGATATTATCCCAGGTACATACCTTTATATCAGATATAGATTCATCATTTAATAATGGCTCTAATATATAATAGCCAAACATATAAGTTTTAAATCTTTCTAACAGCTTTTTAGCCAGAACCGAATTGCTGCAATGTTCTTTTAAATATCGCTCCGCAATCCTCAAAATATTATTCTTGATTTCTAAATACCTGTCTTCACTCAACGAAGCATTTAATTTATTAACAAGTTCTGCCTGCTCTATAATGAAATAATCTATACAGGCATTAAATATCTTTCCTTCCTCGTCACTAATACCATTATTCTTTTTATCTGCATCCTTTATTTCCACATTTTTTTTTGGAGTATCTTTTTCTGGTTGATTTTTTATAGTAAAAGCACCCACTTTTAAGCACCCCCTTTATAAAACAAATTTTAAAACAACCACTAAAATAATCGCAGCTATTAATACTGGTATACCTATAGCAGCTATTATTTTAATTCTACGCAATGTCTTATCAAAAGAATCTTCACTATTTGATTCTTTTGCAATATTAACATAATTATCTATATTCTCTGTTGATTTATATGGTAGAATTTTTCCACCTTTGAAAGCCTTTGTTTTAGTTCTAAATTCCTTTATACCCATTCCATTTTTTTTAAAAAAAGTTCCTGCAATGGGATATACCATTAAAGGAAAAGGGACATAAGGACATAGTACTTTTGGAATAGGACTATACAGTATTAAAAGCATCATAATTATTGTATATACAATAACACATCCGACAATTGTAATAGTTTCTTTTAAGTCAAAACCTCCAGCAACATCGGACTTAAAATCTTCTATACTCCTATTAGTTTTAACACTTAGCACTGTATCACTTCCTTCTTATTATTAATTGTTCTTTCTAACCTATCAAACTCAGATAAATCAATTATATTTATATTATTTTTTATTAACTCATCATATGCTTTTTCATATAAAGTATAATCTATTTCTTCTCTATCAATCCTGTCTATACTATCAGCTACAAAGACTTTCGTTCTATGAGGTGTAAGATTATAATCCTTATAATTAAAATCTTTTAAAAGTCCATTAACTTTAATGAAAGTATTAGGTTTAATTGTATTCACAACATCTGATGCCAATTTCCCAAAGCAAACAATGGGATATATATCTGCTATATACTGATTATCAGCATTTTTCACAACGAAAAACCTACAGATTTTATCATAAGGATATGTTGATGTTAAGAATGAAAGCTCAGGTTGATTGACGACATATCCTTTAACTATACACATTTTATTTTTCCTTTCCTGGTCTGTGTCATAATGACACAGACCTTATTTTATGACACGACTATGCACCTCCTAAAACTCGATGCGTAACCTGTCCTGCTTCTTTAACTGCACCCATTGTACAAGCAAGAAGCATCATAGTGCCTATCATCCAAGACAAAGCTTCATTAAAGTCACTACCACTAATTAAACTTGTCAAATCGCTGTTATTACTTATCAAATATCCTGACAAGTTAACTGCTATTAACATAGTTGCTGATTCTAATATAGTTGCAAATGCATGTTTATAATAAGAAACTGTAGTTGATGCTATTCCATGAGAACTTGCAACTGTACTTGTTGCTATCGCTGCATATGGAATAATCATAAGCACCTTGAATATTCTTATAATTGCTAAATATATAATTGAGCCACCAGAAATTGCAGTTAATACCATTAAAACAAGACTAAAAAACCACAGTATTATCGCATCGGAAAATGATGGATTTTCCAAGCACCTATACACAGCTTCAGACGTATTAATTTCAAATTGTGCATTTCCCACCATAACGTTACACAATGCTTGTGGAAGTTTAAAAAATGCACTTATAAGTTCTACGCTGTTAACTACAAAAAATTCTGCAACTACAAGCTTAGCTAATTGCTTAAGAACAACTTCAAGTCTAAGGTTGCTTCTAATATCTAGACTGTCAGTACATAGTCCAACAAGCCAAAAGACCAATACGAATGCTGCACCTACAGAAATAAATGCAGCTTGAATAGACTGAATAAATTGCCATCCAAGTCCACCAGCCCATTCATCTGGTGATACCTGTAAAAGGCTATTAGCTTTTGTCATCATTGAATTATACAACGAATTAACAAACCCTGGATCACCAGAGCCATCACCAAGCATGGACATAATCATCGGTACAAATATAAGCTTACCTAATGTAGCACCTATAAAATCATTAAGGAAATTCCCTATTGCTGCAATTATATCAGCAATAATATTAGCCATAATATCAACTCCTTAATAACCCATTAAACCAATAATTGCACCAATAGCTGCCATAATCAAGCCACCAGCAAGTTCCAAACCGCCGGTAACAATACCTGACTGATCACGCTGTGATATACCAGAGGAAAAAGTCATGCCACCTTTTACAATTCCAATAATACCCACAACAGAACAAACACCAATTGCAAGAGTTTTAATTACAGTCATCCCCGTATCAACCTCAGCAACGCCTGTGCCATCAGCAAGAGCGACATTTGTATTTGTTAAAACATAAGAAGCAGCTCCTGCTACTACAGGCAAAGTATTTTTTAAATTAATAAATTTCTTAGACTTCATCTATTTAAGTCTCCTTTCTTTAATTATATTAAAATCATAATACATTTTCTGTAAGATTCCTTGACAGTCATTACAGTATTTTTATTTTTTTTTTGCAATATTGCCATTATAATTGAAGTAAATTAACGCAATCTTCTATATCTTCATTTGACATATCACTCGAAAAATAGCTAATAATCTTATCTTCTGAGTATGTATCAGCAAGTGGCAATATTAATCTTATCTGTTCAGCAGTAAAGCCTTCTTTATTTAGGCGCATATATACTTTACCCTGCTCAGGAGTTTTAAGTTCTTCCTTAATATTAATATTTTCCCTATGATACGTTTCTTTTAACTGTTCTTGATTATTTGCTTCTTCTTCATCGTTTTTAGCAACCTGATCTTTATTAACATAATCAATAAATTCCTGCTTGAATTCATCTTCTGAATCAGAAAAACTATCTAAATCCATAGCCATCAACTGACTAAGTTCAATCTGAATTACATTCTGTTTAGGTTTTTCTGGTTCTTCTTCACCAGACACATCAGCTACATATTTTTCAGTTTCATATTCTTTTATTGTCTGATTATCCATAGCGATAAGATGTTCTAAAAAGCTATTATCCAAAAAGTTAACAGAGCCATCCTTATCTACTATTGTTGCCTTTTTTCGCATAGCTCTATCAATTCTTGCATCAAATGCATATCTCTTACTTGCTTTAACCATTTGATTATAAAGTGGATGTTCCCATGTTCTTATCTTCTTATCCTTAACAGCATCAAAACCATTTATAAGAACAATACATTCATCTCTTTTCAATTTTCTTACTTCATCCGGCATCATAATTTCACGTCCAAGTACATCTTCTGATGAACTTGTTGAACCATTTTTCCCCCTTGATATAGAAGTTGACTTTTTATAAATTGTTTGCTTACCAACAGATTTGCTCACTTTTTCATGGGTAGAGCTTTCATTACCACCCAGGAAAATAAACGTATCGCAGTTACCTTCAATATTATCTTTATTATCTTTGAACAATGCATTAAGCTGTCCAAAATTCTGAATAATGATGATAGAACTAATATTACGTGAACGCATAGTAGATAATAAAGAACAGAAATCATCAGGTAACGCAACGTTGGCAAACTCGTCCAACAGGAATGTTACGTGAATTGGTAGCGGACCATCATAAACAAAATCAGCTGTATAATATAACTGATTAAAAGTCTGCGAATAAAATAATCCAACTAAAAAATTGTAAGTTTTATCAGAATCAGGAATGATACAATAGACAACTGTCTTTTGTGTTCCAATTGAAGGTATATCAAATTCATCTTCTGATAAAAGCTCGATTATTTCAGTGGATTGGATAGGTGCTAATCTTGAATTAGCAGAAATTATAATTGAACGAACCGTATCAGCAGCACCTCTCATAACCTTGTTATACTGAATAACGGCAGGATGTTTTTTATCTCTTTTCTCTAATGCACTCATTCTCTTATCAAGTTTAGAATCAAGTTTCATGCCCCTGGCATCTTCTTTGAATTCTGCTTCTTGTAATAACTGAAGTACTGCTCCTATATTGTGTTGCACCACTCCATCATCATCTTCAACGCCTTCCCTCCATACATACTGAAATAACGATTGCAAGAAAAGTCCCTCAGCTTTTTCCCAGAATGGATCTCCAGGCGAAGCACCTTTAGGTGTTGTATTTGAAATGAGCTGTCCTATGAGCTTAATAACATCTGTATCATTTCTTATGTATTTAAATGGATTGTATCTGGAACTTTTGGCAAACTGAATCAAGTTCAAAACCTTAACATTATACCCATTTTCATGTAAGAATCCGGCAGTATCCCTACACAATTCTCCTTTAGGATCTGTTATTATGTAAGAACCAAACATCTGTAAAATGTTAGGCTTAGCAAACTTAAATGATTTACCGCAACCTGAACCACCTGCAATAAGAATATTATTATTTCTATCTGTTTTTTTTGTATCTAAAGTCATATAAATATTCTGACTTAACATGCGATTTCTGGTGTTAACTATTTGTGGTTTCATTCTCAATACCTCCTAACTTATATAATTTATCCTTAAATGCTCCTACCCGATTAATTATCACAATACATTCATCTTTTTTTATGCAAGGCAATTTGCTTAACAAAGTAACTTTTTTATCTATATAGATACCAGCAAATTTTTTTATATAAAATCTATATGAAAATTTTTTATATCCTGGAATTATCAATTTAATTTTCTCTGATGTAATACTATCGTGTAAATCTGTACATATAAAAGAATCACATAATCCATTAAACATATCAAAATTCCCTTCAAACTCAGCTAAACTTTCTACGCACAAGAACATATTTATATTACGAGACTTCATAACGGCTAAAAGATTAATAAAATCATTTTGTAAAGGGAATATATCTAACTTATCAATCATGAATGTGATATTAATTGGTGATTTACCATCATGCACGTTTTCAGCGACATTAAAAATATATCTTACTATTTCCTGAAAAAATTGATTAATAAATAAAATGATTTTTTCACCATCAAAAAAATCTAATATTGGTTCATCATAGATAACATAAATAATTGTCTTTTCAGTGCAGGTTGATGCAATATCCAAATCATCTCCTAATACTAATTTACCCATATCAGAACGTCCAAATAAAATTAGCCTATCCAGAATTGACATAATTATTTCATTTGAACAAGAATCTATTATCTTTTTATATATTTTCACAAGATTATTTTCTGGTTCTTTTTTTTCAAGTGCTTTCATTCTTTCATCCAACTTTGAATCTATTGAATATCCTCTGTCAGCCACGTTATGTATTCCTTCAAATAGTAATTTAAGAACAGCAGCCATATTATGCTGCAACACACCATTGTCATCTTCAACGCCAATATGAAAAACATACATAAATAAAAATCTTGCGAATGCTCTTTCTGCATCGTTTATGTAATCAGTCGAAGTCTGTAAAATTCCATTAAATAGATGATTTACATAAATGGAAATATCATTATCAGAATTAAAATACGTAAATGGATTATAGTGATTACTTTGCTTATTAAAATCTTTAAAATCAAGAAACTTAACATCATATCCATTTTTACGCATAACTGACTGAGTATCTTTATATAGAATTCCTTTATAATCAGAAACAATATACGAACCATTCATTTGAAAAATATTTGATTCTAAAAAAGAAGTTCTATTATTAGAAGAACCACATAAAAATACATTATTATTTATTCCAGTTTCCCTACTATTAAAAGAAATATTAATATTTTCACTAAGAATATTTTTCATTTTTTCACCTCTAATCCGCTTTTCTATATTTCCACTTATAGTATGTTTTCTGAAAGAAGTTAAGTTTTTTAGCTTTATAGATAACAATATTTTTAGGATCATCAATACTATTGTTATGATCAGCCAATACCTTACTAACCCTATATGGGCTTATAAGATGTGAAGAACCCTGTTCTTCTCCATATCTAGTCTGTTTATGCATACAAGCAATAACTAATACAGTCATTGCATATAAAAGAATCATAAATAAAATCGCAGGAATAGTGAATAAATTGAAATACCAATCTAATGGCTTGTCAATTATAATCTTGCATCTTTCTATTACTGTATAAATATCGTTAGGCTCATTTACTGAAAATAAAGCTGCCAGGTAGTACCCAGCAGCAATTGGAAGTATCAAAAATATCAGAGCCATAGGAATATTAATATTAAAAAAAGAGTCATCGTTTTTACTCATAACATTATTTCCTTTCTAAATAGCTTTTGACTTAGTGTTGATTTTCTTATCTATATTCTTCTCTTTCTTACCCTTTTCAGAATTAATGCCAAATACACCAGTATAAGATTTAATGTCAAGTCCTTTTATAACTTTACGAGACTTATTTTTGTTGGATATAACTGCAAAATCTTTGTCCTTTTTAATAAGTACCGAAATGCTGCCATCAGCATTAACTCTTCTGTTAAGATTTTTAGGCAATTCTATTGAAAAATCATCTGATACTTTTATATTCTGATGTTTAATATCAGCTCCAGAAAGAACATCTTCCTTTCTAAATGTGAATAAGTCATAAGAAGCATTTTCACTTTTTCTCTTAAAATTATTAGAAGTAATTCCTTTTTCTAATTCACTTTTTTTTTCATCTAATTCTGTTTCTTTGTTCTTCCACATTTTTGCGGATTCAAGGAGACTTGAATCAATTTTGTCCTCATTTTTCTCAATAAAATCAGAACGATCCGCTCCTATATCTTTTGCTAATTCGCTCATAGAAACAGGACCATTCTTTGAATCAAAATCAGCTTCGTTGAATTCAGTTCCCTTTTTCTTACATTCTGTCATTTCATAGTTTTTTATAACTTCCATAATCTGAGCAACTGAAGGGGATAAATCACGAGGATACATAATGTATGAATGTCCCTGCCCCTGATGAACATATTTATCCATAAGAGCAGCCGGAACATGATATTTTTCACATTCTTTAAAAAACAAATCCAGCTTTTCATCTTCCAACTTCAAAAAAGCTACATTTTTTGTCATTTTAAATATTTTTTTTGAATCAACCTGACCTTTTGCATTTGAAAGTTTCTTATCTTTTACATAATTACCCAATTTAAACGAATTAGAACCAATAGCTAATAATAAATTTTTTAGTGTTCTAAGGGCTTTTGCTGACAATTCAGCACCTAATTTGATACCCTCAAAAGTCACTTGAACCGCCTGAAATTCTTCATTTACGCCATTCATATACTGCCCTCCAATTTTTTTATATTATTTATATTATCTCTTAATGAATAGTCCATTAAAATAAGATCTACTAGCAGCTTATTAAAACAACTCCCTAAAGACTGATTATCATCAATATAAACAGGAGCATATTTTATATCAGTTAATAGTTCTTCCGGAGATTCATCTGAATGAAAAAGCATATATTTAACACCATAAAACTGTTCATCACTATTAAGACCTTTTTCCAAAAACTCATTAATGAATGTATTATCAACCAGCTTTGCAGCTCTTTCTTCTAACATAAATACCTCCATAACTAACTGGCTTTAGTGTTACCAGTACCAAAATCACGTAAATCTTCCATCTCTGATAAAGTTGCCTTATGTAAGAGCATATGATAAATAAAATTAAGAGATATTGAAGTATCTCCTTTATCATTATTAGCAAAAATCTCTTTAATAACTTTAATAATTGAACGGTCAATATGATTATCCATAGAATATTCAATTATCATCTGCTTTTTTCTTGCGTTATCATCAATTTTATTAAAGACCTGTTCACATTTACGTAAATGCCTTTCTTTAATAAATGAACTAAAGAAATTCTTTTTATCCTCGTTGAATTCAACAACCTTAGATTCAGTTAAACCAGTTTGTAATTCATCTGTAGCATCCATAGTCTCCTTATCAGACTTAAGTTTCTCAGAATCATACATATCTGGAATATCTGGCACCTCAACATCAACATCAAAATTCTTATCGGTATTAATAGAATCATCTGATAAATGTTTATCAGCATTATCAGTTAACTTATCTATTGAATCACCTGCATCTCCATTATTCGCAGATGATTCTGTTTCATCATTACCAAATGGCAAATCCAAACCAGATGTTTCATTATTACTATCCTCATTATCTTCTGTGGATGGAGTAGGAGTGATGTTATCCATAAATCTATACTCATCTTCAGGATTATAAGATCTTTCTTTGATTAATTTACTGATATTATCCAGCTTCTCCTTATTATCATTAAATGACTTATCTATATTAGAATTAATATTATCGAATTTATCATCAATAATATTATTGAAGTTATTAGTTAACTTAGTCATTTCAGTATTAAGGATTGAAGAATTGCTATCATCAAGCAACTTAATTTCTTCGTGAACATCATCAAATTTGCTTTGGAAACTATTTATAACAGTAAATATTTCATCTAACTTTGAAACTTTTTCAGATATTAAGTTGAGTTTTTCAGCGAAATCATTATTAACTGCTGACTGCTCCTTAGAATCCATATTATCAGTGTTTTCAGTAATTTCCTTAATCCGTTTTTCCAGCTCTAATATCTTAAGTTCATTCTTGCAATTTTTGTCCCTCACTTTATCAAGTTCATCCATTGCAGCATTGTACTTTCTTTCATAAAAATCTCTATACTTTATGATTTTGTTCAATTCATCCTGGGTAATATCAGCTTTACTATTAAGCAATTCATTAAGATGCTCTATTTGTTCATCCCTATTCTTAATAATATCCGCTTTTTCTTTTAACTGTTCTTTTAATCCGGCAATAGAATCACTCATATGTCCAAATTCTTCTGTCTGATTACTTCTGTCAAATTCTATCTTCTCTATAACATTAGTAATAGCTGATAATGATTCTAACATCTTAGAATAAGCTCCATCAGAACTGTTATTCTCTAATGCAACAGCGAAAGCATGAGGATCTTCTGCATTTTCATAACAGAGTTTCACTTTATCAAGCGGAATTCCACTTATGAAAGCTCCATATACTTCATTTAAAAAGCTACTAACATCCTGTTCGTCTTTATTCTTAATAATATCTAATAAGACCTCTAACCAATCTGGAGAAAGATCCTTTAAGTAATCAAAAAACCTATAAATCAAATCTACGTAATCATTACCAAAATCATGGGAAACAACGTAATCTAAAACATCATCTCTAATGAATCCTCCTGCTTCAATTTTACGAGTTATATAAGCTCCAATCATTTTGTTGCAAAATGATTCAGATTGAAAAAGCTGATTAAATTGTTCTTGTATATGTTTAGAAGTATCTAAATCTTTTTTATATATAAACACCCAAACTGCTCCTTTCTATTAATTTAATTATCAACAAACAACAATATCCTAAGCAGAAGGGGACTGCATAAGGAACATATTGTTTTTTCTTAAACAAAATATCCTTAACATTAATAATCAAACCCAAAACCAAAGTTAATACGTAAAATCCCACAAGAATTAATAAGCTATCTTTAAAATTAAATACATTCAGTATATATGGAACTGATGCAAATAATAGCCAAACATCACCTGTATTTATCGCTTTTATAAATCTACTTATACCGACAATTAAGAAAAAAACAATAATATCAAAACATATATCTAATGTTATATGTCCGAATATTATCATATATAAATAGCCTATCAGTGCAGCACTAACGCTAAAAATCAAATATAATTGCATTGTATGATAGTCTGTATAGGCTTCGATAAGCAGAAAAGCATAAAAAAACGTCATTAACCAGGCATTATCAAAATACATATTAAATCCACCACTTAATAAAGCGAAAATAATAAATTCTACAGATAATTTAGTTGGAAGCTCGTTTTCTTCATCAACGCATTTAATAAAAATGAAGAAAACATATAGCAATATTAATGTCAAAATAGAATACACTGCAAAAATCATGTTTATCCTTCTGCTAGTTATTATTTAATGTTTGTAAATTGAATACTTCATTCAATTTTCGTGATATAGTTTCATTCTTTGCCTTATAATCATCCAGCTGCTGAACAGCGTTGTTATACATAGTTTTAAGCTGTTCATTTTCATCCTTAAGCTGCTCTATCTGTTTTTCTACATTAGCTGAATATGTCTTATAAGCATTGAGAGCTGTTCTAAGATTGATAATAGTTGTATTTCTTTCCTTATTAACATTAATTGCTTCTGTTGTTAATTTGATTAAATCCTGAAATAATGTATCATCTGATATATTATTTTCTTCATCCTTATCAAAATCGTGTCTTACTCCTAAAAGCTGTTCAATGAATGCGGTTATATTCGGTTTATGCTCTTCATTCAAAAGTTCAACTTCTTCATTTTTTTCGTTTTCATCCTTTTTTTCATTACATGAACTATTATCTGAATTACTTTTTTCAGATTGTGCTGATTCTGTTTGACCAGCTGCATCTGCATCGTCACTGGCTTTTGACGTTTCACGTGAAGCACTTGAAGTTTCGTTTCCTTTTTCATTCGACCATTCCTTATAATGACTTCGTTTTTCCTCTAATTCAAGCTCATCAGAAGATGTATTAATATATTCCTTAACATATTCTGGATCTATATGTTCACTATAAGCTATACTAATTTCTCTTTTAGCACTTACATTATCAGAATTATCAAAATATAGCTTATACCAGGCTGTATTAGCATTAGTTTCAATAAACTTTTTTAATAAGTTATCACTTGTAAATTCATGTTCTGATAAATATTCTAATGTTGCCCTTTCAACGCCTGTTTCAGTTATTAAGTTAGCAATTTCATGACTATAATTTGTTATCTTATCAAGCATTGCTTTTAATTTAGGAGTATCATAAATTTCTTTTCCAGTAATCATTTTAAAATTCCTTTCTATATATAAAATCTCATTGATTAAATCGTATAACAATTTGCTTTTCATTTCTTAACAATCATCACTTTATTTTCACTATTTTTTGGCAGTATTGCAAAATATAATAATTATATTTTTAGTAAGTGTTTAATCAAAATGTATGTTAAAAATAAAAGATTGTAACAATAATATCATTATTATGATGTGTGTCATAATGACACATATGCATTACAATTAAAGAAAAATAGCATTGTTAATAAATGTTTTAAATTAATAAAATATTATGCATTTTTAATTGTAAAATATTGACATTTAACAATTTTCATAGTAATATATACATATAAAGTAAGTGTACATACTTTATGGGAAGGAGTATACTATGAGCAGCTATTCAGATTATTTAAAAGAAAGAAAATTAAAAGATCTTAAGTGGTTTTTTGGTGAAGATATTAAGATGATTAGTAATAAGTATTTTAAATTTACACACGTAATTGATAATGACAACATTATTTTAATAACTAATAATATAAAAATAATAAAGGGTAATTATGTTTTGCTTGTAGATAACAATAAGGGAGTTTATCTTAAAGATTGGCAAGTAAGACCAGTACATAATTTTTATAATGGTATGAGTGCTTATGCAGTTAAATTGAACAGAGAATATTTTAAGCCTTATACATTTAAATTCAATTTTGAAGATATGGCTTTTGAAGAAGAACAATCTTTTGATTGTTTAATAGATATTGCAAAGACACAAATTGATGCAGTTGCATTAGGTTGTTAAAAATCATTATTAAAATTAAATAAATTTAATATGTGTCATTATGACACATATTAAGTATCGCAAAGTAAACAAGAATTTTATAGTAAGGAGAAATGATGGCAATTATATTTAATTCAAAAGAATGTGGTATTACAAAAGAACAAATGAAAATTTTGTATAGAAATAATTTAATAGAATGCAACGATTTTACTTTTACAGTTGCAACTATACCTAATTGGGCTATTGAAGAAGCAAAAAATCTTGTAAAAAAAGAGTTTAAAGGCATATTCTGTAGCGAATTATTAGTTTCAGGAAGTAAAAAGGCTGTTAAACTAAAAAATATGAACAGTTATCCAAAATTGTATGAGCGAACTATGAAACGATGATTTCAGGAATGGAGTAATAGAAATGAGTAAGTGGCTTATATCAAGAAATAGAAAAGATTTTGAAAATTCACTTGTAAATGCATTTATGCAAGGAATGATTTGTGGATATGCAGTTGACCACGAACATCTTGCTGATGATGAACGTGTGTATGAAAATCGTTTTAGAGCATATATAAGTGGAAAAATAAATTGTATGAGCGAAATATACAATAATGAAAAGATTACAATGGAGAAAAGATTGAAATAGAACTTTGAAACGGCGATTTAGTTATATGAAAGAGAGGTAGATATTATGTGTGGAATGTTTATGTTTCCAGGAATGTTTTATAACCATATTAAGGATTCAAAGTTAAAAATGCCAGAGGATTTTGAAAATTATAATCCAGAAGATTATCCTCATTTCCATGTATTTATGCTTACGCATTTAGGACAGCCACTTGATATTGCAGCGTTAGAAGATAATGCAAATATCATAGCTGGGATTCCAAAAGAGAATATTAAGAGTGTAAGTTTTAGTGATTTACTCGAAATGGGTGTTATATTTGGAAATGGAAATTTGGTATAAAACGGAAATTTCCTCGTAAAAATGAAAGGTAGATAATAATATGACAGTAGATATTACATGGGTTAAGGATGAAAAGTACATTTGGCTAAAGATGATATTATGAGAAGAGAATTTAATTTAAGTTAAATTTAATATGTGTCATTATGACACATACAACAATTAAAGAAAAAACTCTAAAATCATCGTCAACAGATATAATAATTAAAGGAGAAATATGACAAGTACAAAATTATATATTATAATAGCCGGTGTATTCATTATTATAGCATTAATATCAGCATGGTTGATGAAAGAGCAAAGTAAATATGATAATGGTGAATTAGGAAATTGCCATATTACATTTATAATAGGATTGTGTTGCTTACTATTTGCCTATATGTTACTTTCTAAAGCATTCCAGCTTCATGCAAATGAATTAATAGTAGAAAAAATAAGAAATACTATAGATGATAGCTATGTTAATGTAGAAATAATTGATATAAATGTAAGTGATAATACATATGATGATTAATTCATAGTAGACGGAAATACATATAAATTTACAGTTAAAAAATAATACATTATAAGTAACAGATATAAATAATATGTAAGAAACTCAAATATTACAAATAAAGAAAGAAGATTATTGAAAGATTATACAGGAGCAGTGCTATTCGTATGCAAAGTGATCGAACCTATAGGAGATAAGTAGATAATATTGAGTAAGAAACTGTAAAATAATAACACATATAACAAACGATATTAATTCAGTAAAGCAGGGAGTTAACTTCCCTGCTTTTTTCTGTTATATCATATATGTCATTATGACACATACAACAATTAAAGAAAAAATTAAGTTGTTCTAATATTTTAATAAATGTAAAATATTTTGCTATTTTCATTGTTAAATATTGACAAATAACAATTAATATGATATATTATACTTACAAGGTAAGTGCACTTACTTAGTAGAAAGACTTGTATATTCGTTTATACCAATATTAAATAAAGAAGTTGGAATTTTAAAGTAGAATGGAGTTAATAAAATGAAGAAATTATATTTATTATGTGAATTGAATGATGAACATTATGCGTATGCTAGATATTCTTTTTATAAGACATATGAAAAGGCAAAGTAAGCAGCTATAAATGCTTGTAAAGATTGGGAAGAAAATTGTGATATAGAAATCGAAAATAAAGGATTTAGAATTACTGGAAATTATGAAGATTCTTTCAATATAACAGAAGTTAAGCAGATTTGTTCTGATTGTGGTACATATCTTCTTATATGGCATCATGGATATGAAGGCGTTGATTTTGAAATTAGATGTCAAGGTACATATGAAGAGTGTGAAAGAGAAATGAAAAAGGAAATCCAGAAACTTATTGATGATTTAGAGTTGGTTGATAATGATATTTGTGACAATGTAATTGATACAGGCATTGAATGGGAAGTATTCGATATTGTAGAAATAAAAAAGTGATTAGTATGATAGTAAAAATATAAACAAATGTAATAAAGAAGGAGTAAAGTAATGAATAAAGCATACGCATTTTCAGAAGGTAAAGTAAAATCAAATTCAATTTCAGTAATTTATGTACCAAAAATAAATGGCTGCAAAGATAATATTAAATGGTTTGATGATAATAAATTATTAAGGAAAAATAAATAAAATTTTCCAGCTCATTATGTGAGTTGTTAGAGAGGTAAAAAGATTATGAGACAGATTAACGAGAGAATTAATTGGTTAGAGAAAGCAATAAGTACATTAAGAGCTTATAGAAAAAAAGGGGATTTCAGTAAATTTAAAGAATCAGAAATAATTATATCTATTTGTGAATATGAGGAAGAATTGAAGGCACTCAAAAATATAAAGGAAGCAAATAAGAGGTAAAGGTGCATTAGGCAAAACAGGAGACGAATTAGAAAATTATCTTGATGAGATAGTAAGACTTGGTTTTTAAATGGATATTTCTTTTGGAAAGGTAGGTAAAAGTTATGTATAAATGGATGTATGACAAAATGGTGACAGAATACAGCAAAAGGTCAAAAGAAGAACTTGTACAGGAAATTATGGCATTAGAAGAGATTGAGTGTTCTGATAGATGTTTTGCAAATGAATGTCAAGCAGGAGCAACTATCTATCATATCAATGAGTTATTTTCAGCATTGAAAGAACTGAAAACGGGATTCACATATGAAAAAGCTGCTAAAGTTTATGAGTTGATGGAATCAGCGGAGAACAGTTGGAATTATATTAAAAGGGAAATTGCAGCAATGAATGATAATTCAAGATGCAATAAGGCATTAGAAGATTTCAAAAACAAAGTTGCCAACGCAACCGATAGTAATGATAGTATTTGAAATGCGTATTTCCTATGGATTGGAGGTAAGAGAAAATGATTGTAAATGCTTATTTAAAAGTAACTCAAAAACAATGGGAAGACATTAAAGAAAAATATGTAGAACCGAATATGTATCATATTGTTAGTAGTTCAAAGCGAAAGTGCAAGCGTTGTGACGGATGCAGTGCATATAATCCTTGTACAACTTATGAAGGATATTGCACAGAAGTAGAAGGATTGGTTGACAGAAATTCTACTTGCGAAAGTTGGCACTAAATTCGCATTTACTAGGGAAATGGAGGATAACAGATATGAATATCAATGGCTTAAGAGAAAAATATATGAATAAAGAATTTGTGATAATTACGAATACTGAACGAACAGTATTAGTAACTGATATTGATGAATTTTATATGACAGTCAAAGTGACAAAGAATAGATACAGTAGACAAAACTGTGTTGGAAATTATTTTCCGTATGTGGATGATATTGTGAAATATCCTCTCACAGCATTACCAGTGATGTATGAAGTATCAGAAGTAAACTAAATTTTGACGGAGGTGTAGAAATTGCCAAAGAACAAATTTGCGTTATCAAAAAAACATGAATATCTGATATTAAAATTAAGTGATATTCCCACTATTGATGACATAACTCATAGTGCATGGTCAAGCGACTTGCTGAACGGAAAATTTACTGATTTCAGATACAACACAGAGGATGCTCTTTTGATGATAATAGAAGTTCTTACAAGAGGAACACAACAAGAAGAAATTGGTAAAGAAATATCAGAAAAAGCTAGGGCGGTTTTTGATTATTATGCAGATAAAGATTAACTAAACTTGAAACTAAGATTTCTTGGTATGATTGGAGGTAAAAATCAATGGAAAATAAACCTTATGCAATAGCAGTACGAATTTATGAACAAGCACTCAGATACATAAAAAATAATACATAAACGTATATAAAAAAGGTTTGTGCCATTGTGACACAAACCTTTTTTAATATTATAAATATCAAATTAGCAGCCATTCAACACCCGGATATTTTTTTATAAAAACATTCAAATCTTCTCTATTACCTTCTTTCTTCCAAACTTTTTTAGTATTGTCAAAGAAAAATCCATCCTCTTTTAATTCATTCTTCACCTCAAAACTTCCTTTAGATGCACAAATATAACTTTTTCTTTGAAAAGACATGTATTTATCACTAACCTCATATTCTATATCAATTTCAACATTATCAAGAAACTTTTTTTCATTTTCCACTTCAGAAGTTTCAAGTTCCCATGATTTTTCTATCCTATTAAAATGATATCCTCTCGCCTTTAATTGTTCTTTAATATCAAAGCAATTTCGTACTCTTACAATAAGTACATCTTTTTTATATGCTATCGGAACAGGCTCATAATCCTTAATCATTTTTCTAACTTTTTTACTATCACTGGCATCCGCTGTAGCTGCAAAAAATTGTTCTTTTGAAAACAACCCCATATTAAGACCAGTTTTCAAAAGATGTTCAAATATAGTATAGAATTCTTTGCTATGATCACTGGTGCCACGATTGCAATTATCAATATGATGCGTTAATTCATGAATAGTTGTAACTATAATAGATGCATCATCTCTATATGTATTAAAAATTCTAATATGATGCGTTTTTTCATTATAATCACCATGAAAAGATTTTTTATTTTGTTCACTTACTTCAATATAAAATTTTTTATATAAATCCTTTTTAGGATTATTATCATCATATGCATAATCTACTAAATCACATAAAATATTTTTCACTTGTAACATTATTTATTTTCTACCTTTCTTTATTTTCTCTGAATTTTTTCTAAAGCATTTTTATTTGAATCATACGAAGTTGGAATTTTATTAAACTTGTCTTGCGAATATTCTGGATCTTTAATATAATAACTATCTTTGATATCAGATATAAGAGACAACTTATTTTTAGATTCTTTAAGTTTCTTATTAATATCCTTTAATTTATATTTTAGTGTTTCCTGGAATTTCATAACATCATTTTCAGAAAAGCCAAGCTTTTTAAGTGTATCTTTGCATTTTATATATTCATCATATTCCTTCTTATATATAGTAGCTCCAGAAACATATTGATAATACTTATCCTCATTTTTTTTGAGCTTATTGTATGTATCAAGCATATGCTTGTATGGTTTTCTATTAATATAGAACTGCTTCCTTTCTTCTTTAATAATATTTACTTCATCAACAATAGAATTATAATAACCTTCAATTGCATCTGAATCAGTTAAATTGTTATCTTTTATAAGATCTATTTGATTTGAAATATCTTGAATCTTTTTTAAAGCTTTTTTAATTTCCTGATAATTAGGGTAGTAATCTTTAGGTTTTATTCCTGATTTATATAATCTATAATACTGTCTCTTTTCAAAATCAGTTAATTGTCTTTTTGACTTTCTCCAATACATAAAAGGAATTATATATCTAACGTTAACCTCAATAGGAATAATAGGAAGTGGCTTATTTTTCATTTCAATTCTTTTTTCAATATTTTGAATTGAATATTCAGAACCCAAACTATAATTACGTATAGCCTTAGATAAACCACGTCCAGAAACTGCAAAATATTCCTCATTCCTTTTCTTTGAAAAACCACGCCTTGTGATTTTATATCCTATATTCTGTATATAATCATAGAATTCCTGAATTGATTTAGTTTCAATGATAGCTTCATCAAAATCAGCTGCAACCATATTACTATTTTTAAATTCAGTTTTTTTATCATTATAATAATTATTACGTCTATGAGTTTCACCTGATGAAGAAGTTTGTGATATAGGTTTCTTTCTTTTTTTCTTTTTACGTTCTTCTTCCACTTCTTCCCATTTTACACCACTTGATTCAAACAAGGTCATAAAACCATGTTTTTTACAAATTGAATCAACTAGCGGACCAATCGTTTTAGAAACTTCTCCATCTGGACATTGATATTTTAAGCCTGTTTGCTGATTTACAGAATTGAAAATAATATGAACATGTGTATGAGCTTTATCTGTGTGAGTTGCTAATACAGCTTCATATCCTGGTAAATATGTTTCACAAAATTCTTTTGTTATTTGGAGTGCATCTTCATAACTTATTTTTTCTTCAGAAGACCAAGAAAGTTCACAATGATATGCTAATCTATCCCTCTTGTTATCAGAAGTCTTTCCATAAAATTCTTTTGTTTCAATCATATCTTTAAGAGCATTGTCCAATGTGCAATTTAAGGAATCATTATATCTACCACCAAGAGTTTTTTCTTTATCTGTAATGTAATTAATGCATCGAGCAAGACTACCATACCTATTATTTTTAGTTGGATGAATTATACTTAAGAATCTAAATATAGCCATATATAATATCCTCACTTATTATTAGTTTCTGAATCACTAGACTGTCCATTTTGAAAAAGCTCCATCAGCTTATTCAAGAGTGCAAACAATTTTTTCTTTTCAAATTCATTGTAAAATTCTGAATTGAAATTATGGACTATCTGATTTACATTTTTACCAATAGCATTAACTTCATATACTAACTGCTTTCTTAGCAAAAAACTCTCCTTGCTTTCAATCGTAAATTTTTCTCCTTCAAGTGAAGATTTTATAATTTTTCTGCAAACCTCAGACTTACTAATACCATATACCTCTTTCATATGATCTAAGTAATCATTTAACTCAGGAGTAATTCTAATAGATATAGTATCCGTTTTATCACCTGTTTTTTCACTCATATTTATACATTACTCCCCTTTCATTAATTATCTAATTTTACTCTTAACATCTGAATATGAATTAATACATTTCTGTAAAGCTATTGCTTTATCAGTCTGAACATAAGCTGCATCCATTTGCTGTTCTTTATTGGTTAACACACACACATCCTGTAAATTCTTACAATACTCAGAAATTGAACTAATTGAAGAATCTAACCTCTGCTTTGCATCTGCTAACTTCTTATAATTAGTTTTACAAGCTAAATCAATCAATGCATCTGTAGTAATCAATGATTCATGGAAACCTTCCTGATCATAAGATGTTAAATATAAATTATTATCTTTAATACACAAACCGAAGCCTTCCTGATGGATCTGCTCAACAATCATATCACTCTGCTTTTCTGACATAGCTATTTTTATCTTATTATCTGTAATAAACTCTCTCAATTCTCTTCCAGTAAAATTTTCATTCATATTATTATTTATCTTCCTTTCTAAATGTTATATATCAATGATTTTACTAGCTTTTTCCAACAAAATGTCTTTATAAATGCAAGAACTTATATTAATTTATGGCAAAGTTGCAATCCAGTTATATCAACTTATATGTACTAATATTATATATACCGATATCATTAAGACTAATATATATTATTTTATATATTAATTGCATCTTATTTGAGTAATATATATTATTA